>Ga0209056_10000529_pt1 | contig 42258 bp, 51 predicted proteins | sample GraSoiAngelo_114_FD_185876 | JGI IMG/M metagenome (GOLD analysis project Ga0209056, IMG submission 185876) | Grasslands soil microbial communities from the Angelo Coastal Reserve, California, USA - 14_0903_13_40cm (SPAdes) (version 2) | ecosystem: Environmental > Terrestrial > Soil > Grasslands...
CAAAGTTGGAGGTGGCAATCGGACGAGACGTCCGACATTGGAGGCGAACATGACCACAGGCACAGTCAGCAAGTTGGAGGCGCGTTCCCATGACAATCCGGACGAAACGCGCAAGCCGGACAAGGCGACCGTCGAGGTGAACAACCTCGGTGACTACTCGATCGGCAGGTTCACGTTCCAGCCAGGGTGGACCTGGGAGTCCTCAATCAAGCCGGTCGCAAAGACCGAGCATTGCGAGAAGACCCACGTCGGCTATTGCGTCTCAGGCCAGCTGGAGACCTGGATGACCGATGGCACCCGGATTACCATCACGACCGGCGATTCATACACGATCCCGCCCGGACACGACGCCCGTGTCGTAGGCGATCAGCCCTTCGTCGGCATCGAGTTCGCCAGCGCCGCGACGTACGCCAAGCGCTGAGTCTGAAAGGCCGCGATTCGTGAGATATAGAGGAGCACCCACCGAGGTGCTCCTCTTTACATCGGCCACGTGAAGATCACGCACCTCAGCCCCAAGTTGGTTCAGCTGACCCGGTATCCGGTGTTGTTCCCAATGAACTGCTACCTCGTGACAGAGGATGACGGGCTCACGCTGGTCGACAGCACAACGTCCTCGCCCGCCGACGATCTCGAGGCGATGGTCAAACAACTGGGCACGGAGCTCCGCCGAGTCGCGCTTACGCACGCCCACGGTGATCATGTCGGCGGCGTTTCCGGAGTGCGTCAGCGCTTCCCTGGGGTCGAGGTCTCCATTGCCCGGCGCGACGCCCCGATCCTGGCCGGGGACAAGAGCCTCCTCCCGACTGAGCCCCAGACGGACGTCAAGGGCTACTTCGTCAAGGTCGAGTGGCAGCCCGATCGCCTGCTCGAGCCAGGGGATCGCGTCGGGTCGCTTGAGGTGCTCCCGTCACCAGGACATACGCCCGGCCACATTGCCTTCCTCGACGTGCGCGACCGCAGCCTCATCGCCGGGGACGCCTTTCAGACCCGCGGCGGCATCGCGGTTTCGGGTGACATGCGGCTGCTGTTTCCGTTTCCGGCGATGGCCACCTGGAATAAACCCACCGCGCTGGCATCCGCTGTTGCCTTGAAGGCGCTCAGGCCGTCGCTTCTCGCCGTTGGCCACGGGGCAGCCGTGCACGAACCCATCGACGCGATGGACCGGGCCATCGAAGCAGCACGCCGAGCCTTCAGCTGACAGCTTCGCGACCTATTCGTCCGCGGTCCAATCCCTGACGAAGGCGGGCTGCTTGGGCGGCCGCACCACCCGCCACATCAGCTGGGCGCCCGCGATTGCGACGGTGGCCATGATCACAACTGTTTGCATGGCCACCATCTTTGCGAACCCGAAGAGCCGCGTCATCGTGCAGGGCAACCAGACCGGTCGGCGCCAATTCGTATCTATCACGCCAGACCGCGCTTTTGATCGGATGGTTAACAACGCCTACCCGGTTGGCAACTAATTCACCTAATTTGGTGGGCTCAAGCTAGATCCGATCGCCTAGCATCGCTGCGAACGAGGGACAGGACGTGCAGCAGCGCGACTCCTCGGCGCCGGAAATGGGTGGGTCCCACAGGGCTTCGAAGGCACGGGTGGCCGTGATAGGCCTGGCCGGTGCCGGGTTCGTGGTACTCGGGACCGCCATCTCGGTTCTGGCCGTGGGTCCGGTGCCTACGCCGACCCTCCCCGCGCTCACGCCCCTCCCGACGCCAAACCTGCCCATTGCCTTGACCCCATCCGCCCCGACCGTGTCTACCCCAAGCCCAGCGCCACCGACGCTCGGCCCGCTTCCCACCCCAAGCCTGCCGGTGTCCCTGACCCCCTCGCCCCCTTCGGTGCCCAGCCCGAGCCTTCCGGTCTCGCTCGGGCCTTCCCCGACACCGAGCACCGCGCCGGCGGCAAATGGCGGCACCGCCTATGGCGGCTCAGCTCCGGGCGGAGGCGGGTCCGGCGGGGGCGATCCTGTGCACGGCATTCCGATCCCGTTCACCAACGTGGTCCTGTCCTCGCCGCTCGACATCGCCCTCCTGGCGACCTTCGCTGTGCTTCCGCTCCTGATCGCGACTTGGTTTTTGCTCTTCGGGCGGACCTGGACCGAGGCGCGCCGCTCCCGCGACGCCCAGACTCGCCTGGCGATCGCCCACGATCTCGGCCTCAGCCCCCGCGAGCTGCTCTCGGTCAGCACCAAAGCCCTGTTCAAGCTGCGCGAGGAGGCGGCCTTCGACGAGCTGACCGGCGTGTTTCGACGCGCCGCCGGCATCTCCGCCCTGGATCGCGAGATCGCACGTGCTCGCCGGCAGAGAACCCCTCTGGCGCTGGCCTTCATCGACGTCGATGGGCTGAAGCAGGCCAACGACAAGCGCGGCCACAAGGCGGGGGACGACCTGTTGCGCGGGCTCGCCACGCTTCTCAGGACCGGCCTTCGAGGTCAGGACCTGGTCATGCGCTACGGCGGCGATGAGTTCGTGTGCATCCTGCCGGACACAGTGGCCGACGGCGCTCGCGCCAAACTCAGCTGGATCCAGACCGAGGCGGAGAAGTCCGGCATCTCCTTCAGCACAGGAGTGGCCGAGTTCGAGCGCTCGGACGATGTCGTCAGCCTTCTAGGCCGAGCCGACACCGAGATGTATGCCGTCAAAGCACGGCGCGGGGTGGTCCGCGACCTGCGCCTGGGAGTCGTTGGCGGAAGCAAGAAGGTTCCCGCCTGAGGCTCCAACCAAGCAGGGACTTGACAACCCGCCCTTTTTAGGATTTAGTGGGTTACGACCCGACAAACCGGAGGTACAAGAATGTTAAGGCTCTCCATCTCAACCGCCCTTCTGGCCGCCGCGTAAACGTGAATCCCTCCCTCTTTAGCCCGGACCGGCTTACCCCTGCCGGTCTGGGCACCCCTAAAAACAGATCCGGCTCGTTGAGCGAGCACGCCCCGAACCTGGCGCCCGACATGGAGCGCGCGCTGGGCGCACTCCGCGATTTCACACGGCGAGACATCCTGCTTCGCTTTTACGCCGACAGAAAGGCGCGAAGCGTCGACGACGTCGCGCGCGCGTCCGGCGTCCATCGCTCGGTAGCGTTTGACCATCTCGAGAGGTTGGTGGCGCTCGGCTATCTGGAGGTCGAGCGGCGACGGGGCCTGCCGGGCAAGCCCGCCAAGATCTACAGGCTCACAGGCGGACCGCTGCAGATCAGCCATCCGATGCGCCGCTACGACGTACTGGCGGAAGCGCTCGCTGAGGCGCTCGACGACCGTTTGATCAAGCAGGCGGGCCGCTCCCTCGGCCGAAGCCTGGCGCGGCCCGAAGTCAGATCGACGGTCTCGGCCCTCGAACCGCTGATCGAGATGGGCGGCGACTATGAGCTGGGACTGGGGGGCCGCATCGCGTGTCTGAACTGCTTGTTTGCAGAGGCGTGCCGGCGTGCTCCCAGCATCTGCGTGTTCCACGCCGGCGTCATCGAGGGGCTCACCAGCTCAGAGGTGGAATCGCTCGGCTTTCTCAGCCCAAGCGGCTGCGCGTACCTCGTGTCATGAGTCTGCGCGAAGGTGCCGTCGTGGGCTCGTACCGGCTGATCGAGCGAATCGGCGGAGGCGGTATGGCAACCGTACATCGCGCGTATCATCCGGCCCTCGATCGCCACGTCGCAGTCAAGGTGTGGCCCGAGTTCTTCGCCGACGATCCGTCGTACCGCGAGCGCTTTCAGCAAGAGGCAAGGTCGGTCGCAGGCCTCAGGCATCCGAACATCCTCCAGGTCTTCGATTACGGCCACGACGACGGAGTCGCCTTCATCGTCATGGAGCTAGTCGAGGGCGGAACCCTGGCCGATCGCCTCGACGGGCCGATGCCGCTCGACGAGGCGCTCAGCCTGCTCGAACCTGTGGCGGCCGCGCTCGATTACGCGCACTCGCGCGAGGTCCTTCACCGCGACATCAAGCCGAGCAACATCCTTCTGCGCGACGAAGCCACCCCGGTTCTGGCGGATTTCGGACTCGCGATCATGGCCGGCCCCGGGCGACGCCTTACCGCGGTGGGAGACGTGATGGGCACGCCCGAGTACATGTCACCCGAACAGTGCCGCGACGATCAGATCGGCCCCGCCTCCGACAGGTATTCGCTGGCTGCCGTCGCGTATGAGATGTTGACCGGGCGGGTGCCATTCAAGGCCGACTCGGCGGCCGCGGTGCTCCTGTCCCACGTGACCCGGCCGCTGCCGGCGACCCACGAGCTCAGAGGCGAGGCGCCGGCTCATGTCCAAGACGTGCTTCGCCGAGGTCTCGCGCAGGATCCGGACGAGCGTTACGCCACCGCCTCGAGTTTTGTACGCGCCCTCAGACCGGCGGCTTGGCTGGGCCGCTTGGACGGCGGATCATCCGCCGCCACGGTGCTCGAAGCAAGGCCGGCCGGGCGTCGCATACCCGTCGTGCTGGTGGTCGACGACGGCGCGGCGAACCGCGAGCTCATCAGGGCCTGCCTCGCTGGCGTCGACTGCGAGGTCCGCACAGCGGAAGATGGGATGACCGCACTTCAGTCGATCAAAGCGTCCTTTCCCGATGTTGTGCTGCTCGACGTGCAGATGCCAGGCCTGGACGGGTTCGAGGTATGCGAGCGCATCAAGGCTTTTCCGAAGGGAAGGCTCCTGCCGGTCGTGATGATCACGGCCCTCGAGCACACGAGCGACCGCGTCCGCGCTCTCGATGCCGGCGCCGACGACTACATGTCGAAGCCGGTAGACCGGACCGAGCTCGTCGCTCGCGTCCGCTCGGCGCTGCGGCTGAAGCGTGTTTACGACTCGCTCGACAGCGCGGAGCAGGTCGTCTACTCGCTGGCCGCCGCGGTCGAGGCCAAGGATCCGTACACCGAGGCGCATACGCTGCGCGTGGCGGAGAGGGCGAGGCGGATCGGCGCCCGGATGGGCCTGTCGCCTGAGGAGCAGGACGTCCTGTATCGGGGCGGCATCATCCACGACATCGGCAAGATCGGAGTCCCGGACTCGATCCTGCTCAAGCCCGGACAGCTGGACTACGAAGAGCGCGTGAAGATGAACCTTCACCCCATCATCGGCGACAACATCGTCGCCCCGCTCCAATCGAGCGCGGACCTGCGACCGGTGATTCGGCACCACCATGAGCGCTACGACGGCACAGGTTATCCCGACCGCCTGGCCAGCGATCAGATCCCGCTCCTTGCGCGCATCGTTTCCGTCTGCGATGCATACGACGCGCTGGTCAGTGACAGGCCCTACCGCGATCACCTTTCGCACGAAGATGCGGTCGCAGTTCTCCAGAACGGCGCGGGCAAGCAGTGGGATCCGCAGATCGTGAAGCTGGTCGTCGACGAGATCCGCTGTCAGGCGGCGTCGTGATTGATCGCCGCACGCCGCATTCTCGTGGTGGACGACGGGTGAGGGTGTGGTGCCGGCGCTGGCAAGAGCGCCGGCTCGGCCGTCAGGGCTCCCTCTCGCTGCCCACAGTCACCTGCCCCACGGTGACAAGCAAGTCCCACGTGTTGCGGAGCGAGATGAGAAGAAGGACGACTATGGCCGAGACGAGCACGAGGACGAACGCCGAGACGAGCGACGACAGCAGGAGAACGCCGGCGCCGACGAATGCCAGATAGGCGGCGGCGCTCAGACCGAACCGCAGCACCAGCCGGGCCCGATCGATCCGCCGCATCCCGAGGCTCGATTCCTGGCTACGTCCTGCGGCAATCAGGCTTGGCATGCTGCTCGCAAGGCTCACGATCCCCAGGACGATGAGCTGCCAGGCGGCCGCGGTCTGAGGCTCCGCGATCACCATGAACAGGGTCACGAAGAGGACAGCGCCGAAGTTGGCCAGCGTCACGCGGGCGAGGCTTCGCACCTCGGGAGCTGCGATCACGACCCGAAGGTGCAGCGACAACCCCACAAACAGCAGTCCCACCAGGGTCGCCGAAGCCGTGCCCGCGAGGATGTAGAAATCACGCAAGTCGCTCGCCGCGCTCTGATAAGGCACCTGACTCCCTAGGCCCGCGGCCTGGGCGTCGACGACGGAGCGTCTGCTGGGTCGCGGCCGGCGAACACAAACACCGCTCCCAGGAGAATCGCGATCGCAGGCGGACCGTAATCCGAAATGGGCCCGGTTGGAAACACGACCCGGATGATCAGCGAGCCCACCATCCAGATTCCGCCGAGCACAATGGCGATTCGAAGCCGGCGCGAAGCGAGACGGAGCTGGCGCCTGAGGCCTCCGGGGCGGATCGATAGGATCGTGAGGGTCAGGCCGACGAGCATGACGAGACCGAACGCGAAACCGCGCACGCCGCCAGTCTGTCAGGAATCGGCCGCCGCGCCCATTCCTTTCTATATTGGTGCACGGTTCCTTGACGAAACTACTCGGCCTCGATGTCGGGACCACCGGCGTTCGCTGCGTCGCGGTCGATGAACGTGGTCAGCTGCTCGCAGACGCGACCGAAGAATATCCGCTGTACTCGCCTCACCCTGGATGGTCGGAGCAGCGACCGGAAGACTGGTGGGCGGCGAGCCGCAACGTCATCTCGCGGGTGACGGCAAGGATCGGCCCTGACGTCGGAGGGATCGGGCTGGCCGGGCAGATGCATGGCGCCGTGTTCCTCGACGACACCGACTCGGTCATCAGGCCCGCGATCCTGTGGAACGACCAGCGCACCGCGGTCCAGGCACAGGCCATCACCGAAAGAGTCGGCGCGGCGCGCCTCACCGAGGTCACTGGCAACCCGGCCTTGACCGGGTTCCAGGCGCCCAAGATCCTGTGGCTGCGCGACCAGGAGCCAAAGGCGTACGAGCGCGTCGTCAGCGTCCTTCTGCCGAAGGATTACATCCGCCTCCGGCTGACGGGCGAGAAAGCGACCGACGCATCAGATGCGGCCGGCACGCTGCTTCTCGACCTCAAAGCGCGGACGTGGTCGAGCGAGATCCTGGAGGCGCTCGAGATCTCTGCCCGCTGGCTCCCGCAGGTCTTCGAGAGTCCAGACAGGACCGGCTCGGTGCTGAAGAAAGTCGCAAAGGAGCTCGGATTGCCGGACGGCGTCCCCGTGGCGGCCGGCGCCGGTGACAACGCCGCCGCCGCGGTGGGCAACGGCATCGTCCGAGAAGGGCTGGCCAGCTGCTCGATCGGGACCAGCGGCGTCCTGTTCGCGCATTCCGACACGATGGCCACAGATCCGTCGGGTCGCGTTCACGCCTTCTGTCATGCGGTCCCGCTGCGGTATCACCTCATGGGGGTGACCCTGGCCGCGGGCGGGGCGCTTCGCTGGTGGCGAGACCTGGTCGGAAAGGGCGACTACGACGAGCTGACCGCGTTGGCGGCGCAGACACCACCTGGCGCAGAAGGCCTTGTGTTTCTGCCTTACCTGACCGGAGAGCGCACCCCGCATCTCGATCCGCAGGCACGCGGGGCGTTCTTCGGGCTCAACTCGAGACACGGCCTGGGCCACCTCACGCGAGCCGTGATGGAGGGGGTGGCTTACAGCCAGCGCGACTCCCTCGAGATCATCGTCGAGCTCGGCACCGACCCAGAACAGATCAGGGTCACGGGGGGTGGGGCGCGAAGTCCCTTCTGGCGCCAGCTCCTCGCTGATGTGCTGGGACGGCCGGTCGTGCGCACGGCTGCAGATGAAGGTCCTGCGTACGGCGCGGCGCTACTCGCGGGTATGACAGCCGGCGTCTTTGCGTCGATCGACGAAGCGTGCGCCGGAATCAGCTTGCGGCCGGAGGTCAGCGAGCCCGATCCAGAACGCCAGCGCATGTACAGCGAGTACCACGCCGTGTATCGAGACCTCTTTCCCACGACCAGCCGTGCGATGCATCGGCTGTCGGACCTCGCGGGGTCCGCGGACTAGCGCCGCGTTCTTCGCCTCCGTAATCCAGGAGGCGATGACCATGCCATCGTCTAGAAGTTGAGGCCGATCGCGAATGTTGCCGCATAGCCCGCGCCGCTTGGCGCCGCCTTCACAAGCAGCACCGAGCCGCTGTTTCCGTTGGACGTGTACACCATGTCCGTTTGGTTGCGAGTGTCCCGAGTCGGCCTCGAGCTGTAGGGCGCGGCTTTGTACACAGCATCCGTGAGGGCGTCATCGAAGAACAGCTGGGAGGAGAATTCGTAGGTCTTGGTCGCACCCGTGTAGGTCCGGACCTTGAAATGGATATGCACGGTTCGTCCGGCGTACCAGCCGGGATATATGGTTGCGAACCTGGCGACGCCGTCGGCGCCGGTCAGCTGATAGCCGCGCAGAAATCGCTGTCCGACCGTGGACTGAGCCGCCACGTCGGAGTAGACGCCAGCCGCGTCGCAGTGCCAGACATCGACCTGCGCGCCGCCAAGGGAGGTGCACCCGCTCGAGCTCACCCGCGCCACCTGGAAAGTGAGGTCGAGGGGCACGCCGTTTCGCTTCGATCCGGTGGACGAATCGGTCGTGATATCGGACCGATTGAGCCGCTCGTCCACGAAATATGGCCCTTCGGTCTCGGCCGGCGTCGCGACGCATGCCGGCGTCGCGACCGAGCTTGCGGTCGGCGTGGTATCAGACGCAGCGGAAGGGGAGGGAGAACCCAGGGCCGCGGACGGACTACGGCCCGTGCACGCGGCGACGATCGCCCCCAAACCGACGAGAAGGGCGGTCCGGCGCGAGACCATGGATTCGAACAGGGATTTCACGCCCCGTCAGCGTCATGGGATGGACTGCGCTGAGCCTGAGACCTTTCTGGGGATTCGCTCAGAGTTGGGATCAGTGGCGATCCATCAGTGGCGCGATGTTCTCGCCGGCAGCGGGCAGGACTTCAACGCGCTGCTGAAGGAAACCTGATCGACCTGTACCGGTTCATGGTGCACCCCGTGATCCTCGGCCGCGGCATGCGGCTGTTCGACGATGGCGCCGCTCGGAGGCCGCTCGACCTGAAGGAGACGAAGCGGTTTGCTTCCGGCATCGTGATCCTGGAGCTCGAACCGGCTCAGGAATAGACTGAGCCCATCGTGACCGCCGCCTTCACGCGGGACGGATACGCCACCATCTCAGGCCGCGGGCTGGACTGGGAGTCCGTCCCGATGAGGCTCTTTCAGAAGGCTAAGCGCCTCGGGACGTGGGACCCACAAGCGCTGGACCTGTCCAGGGACGCAGCGGACTGGAACGGGTTCACCGACCTGGAGCGGGATTTCCTGCTCCGCACGCTGGTCCTCTTCCAGGCTGGAGAGGAAGGGGTGACCAGCGACCTTCTGCCCCTGATCATGGCCATCGCCGCCGAGGGCCGGCTCGAGGAGGAGATCTACCTCACGTCCTTTCTGTGGGAGGAGGCCAAGCACGTCGAGTTCTTTCGCCGCTGGCTGGACCAGGTTGCCCTCGCAACCGGTGATCTCGCCAGCTTCCTGACGCCGAGCTACAGCCATCTCTTTCTGGTCGAGCTGCCTTCGGCGCTCCAGGCCCTGCAGACCGATCGCTCGGTCGAAGCCCAGATACGCGCCTCGGTGACTTACAACATGATCATCGAGGGCGTGCTGGCTGAGACCGGCTATCACGGATTTCGGCAATCGCTTGAAGCGAACGGCAAGATGCCCGGGCTGCTGGAGGGAATCCGGCTTCTCTCCCGCGACGAAAGCCGGCACATCCGCTACGGCGTCTTTCTACTTGACCGCCTGATCAACAGCTCACCCTCTGGATGGGACGTCATGAACAAGGTCATGAACAAGCTCTTCGTCCCCGCGCTTGGAGTCATCAGCGAATTCTGGGAGAACTACGACGACAACAACGGTCCGTTCGGTCAGCGCATGGAGACGTACATCGAGTTCGCCAGCGTTCAGTTCGATAAGAGGATGAAGGTACTGGAGCGGGATCGCGGCAAGAGCATCGCGGAGATCGCGCAGGCGACGGTGGCCGACATGGCCGAAGATGATCTGGTGACCGTCGCGACCTGAGGCGGGTCGTGGCTCTGTTGCATATTGACTTAAGGACGTGATCCCGTACCGCGCGGATGACGCCGACGACCCGACGACCGCGGTTCCACTCATCACGATCGCCCTCATCGTGGCGAACCTCGCGGTGTTCTTCTACGAGCTGTCGCTCGCGACGCAAGGTTCTGCCCTCGACAGCTTCATCAGGGCGTATTCGCTCGTGCCATGCGAGTACACGCAGCGCTGCACCGCTTACCTCGGGACGCCCTCGCCGTTCTGGATCACGCTTTTCAGCTCGATGTTCTTGCATGGCGGCTGGGCCCACATCCTCGGCAACATGCTCTTCCTCTTCGTCTTCGGGCTGCACGTCGAGCGTTCGATGGGCATGGCGCGATACCTCGCCTTCTACCTGCTCTGCGGGCTGGGTGCAAACGCGTTCGAGATCGTGGCGGCAGCAAGCTCGAACCTGCCGGGGCTCGGCGCGAGCGGCGCAATCTCGGGAATCCTCGCCGCATACCTCGTGCTGTACCCGGGCAGCCACGTGCGGACTCTGATTCCTTTCGGGCTCTTCTTCTGGACCGTGCGTGTTCCCGCATGGATCTTCATCGGGGTCTGGTTTGCCATGCAGCTGATCTACGGGGCGGCATCGATCAGTGACGTCAACGCCGGCGGTGTCGCCTACTCAGCGCATGTGGGTGGGTTCCTGACCGGATTGCTGCTCGTCCGCCTGTTCGCCCAGACGCATCGGGTCGACCGCCTCCGCGTGTACCACCAAGCCTGAAACTGCATCACACGAGGAGGAGAGGATGCGGACCTACGGACTGACGTTACTGCTCAAGGACGATGCGGACGTTATCAACCGCTACAAGCGCCATCACCGCGAAGCGTGGCCCGAGGTGATCGGGCGACTGAAAGAGATCGGTATCACCGAGATGAAGATCTATCTGATCGGCCGCCGGCTGTTCATGTTCATGGAAGCGGTCGACGGCTTCGACCCTACTCGTGACTTTCCGAGGCTCAGCGAGCTGGCCCGCTATCGCGAATGGGACGAGCTGATGAGCTCAATGCAGGAGCGCGTGCCAGAGGCGAAAGAAGGGGAGTGGTGGGCCGCGATGGAAGAGGTCTTCGATCTGAATTGGTGATGGGTTAACGCGGCCAACTCGGGCCGAACGGCGGATGTTTTCCGTCGCGAGCCTTACGTGCGTCCTGTCCTCAGCGCTTGTTGACGCTGTCCGTCGGGTGGCACGCTTACCCTCTGTTCTGTCTGAGCCTTGAGGCCTGTCACCTCGAGGATCTCGGCCTCGTCCAGCGAGTCGGATTTCAGGAGGGCCCGCGTCAGCGCGTCGAGCTGGGACCGATGCTCCTGGAGGAGCCGTTCCGCTTCGGCCAGACACTCTTCGGAGATCCTGCGCACCTCCTCATCGATCAACTGCGCGGTTCCTTCGCTGTATGTCCTCTGCTGGAAGGCGGCGCCATCGCTGTCGCCGTAGTTCAGCGGTCCGACCTTGGGGCTCATACCCCAGCGGACGACCATCTGCTGCGCTATCCGCGTCACCTGCAAAAGGTCGTTCTCCGCTCCCGTCGTGACGACGCCGTAGACGATCTTTTCCGCGGCCCGCCCGCCCAACGCGCCCACGAGCCGCGCCCGCAGGTAGTCCTCGCCGTAGTTGAAGCGGTCGTCGATCGGACTCTGCAGCGTCACGCCGAGGGCCTGCCCGCGCGGGATGATCGTCACCTTCTTCACCGGGTCGGCTCCGGGGACCAGCAGACCAAGCAGCGCGTGGCCGGACTCGTGGTACGCGATCCGCTCGCGGTCCAGGTCACTCAGCAGGATCTTCCTCTCGGTGCCGAGCAGTGTTCTCTCGATGGCCTCGGCGAAGTCCGCCATGGTGACCGCGGCCTCGCCCTTGCGCGCTGCGCCGAGCGCTGCCTCGTTAACCAGGTTGCGCAGGTCGGCGCCCACCAGACCCGGAGTCTGCGACGCGACCTGGTCGAGGTCGACATCGGGAGCAAGGACCACGTGCCGGGAATGAATGCGCAGGATCGCAGCCCGACCGCGGCGGTCGGGGGGCTGGACCGTGACGCGGCGATCGAAACGGCCGGGCCGAAGCAGAGCCGGGTCGAGCACGTCGGCCCGGTTGGTGGCCGCCAGCACGATCACACCTTCACGCGAGTCGAAACCGTCCATCTCGGTCAGGATCTGGTTGAGTGTCTGCTCCTGCTCGTCGTTCCCGCCGACCCGCAACGCGGCGGCGCGGCTGCGGCCGATCGCGTCCAGCTCGTCGATGAAGATGATGGCCGGGGCCGCTGCACGCGCCTTGCTGAACAGGTCGCGCACACGTGACGCCCCAACACCGACGATCGCTTCCACGAACTCGGAGGCGGCGATGCTGAAAAAGGGGACCTTGGCCTCACCGGCGACCGCGCGCGCGAGCAGCGTCTTGCCGGTGCCAGGCGCGCCGATCAAGAGGACGCCCTTCGGCACGGTTCCGCCGAGACGCTGATACTTCTGCGGCTCGCGCAGGAAGTCGACGACCTCCTGCAGGTCCGCCTTCACCTCGTCGATGCCGGCCACGTCGGCGAACGTGACCGACGGTTTCTCCGCGTCGTAGAGGCGGGCCCGGCTCTGGCCGAAGCTGCCGAGAATCCCTCCGGCGCCTGCCGCGGCGGCGCGGCGGGATAGATAGAGGAATCCGATCACCAGCAGGATTGTCGGACCGAAGCTGAACAGCAAGGTCTCCCACAGTGGAGTCGAAGCGTTCGGATCCTTGGCGTTCATCACCACTTTGTGGCCGATGAGCAGCGTCTCCAGGTCGTCGGTGGCAAACGCCGGTCGTTGGGTCTGAAACTTGGTCGAGCTCGTGCCGCTGGAGTCCTTGACGGCTGTCTTGGCGACGCCAGTGATGGATTCTCCCGTGCTCGTGACGCTGGTCACGTTGCCCGCGTTGACCTGATCGAGGAACGAGTTGTACGAGATGGTCACGGTCGGCGGCTGGCCGGCCGAGGTGAGCAGGTTGCTGATCAGAATGTTGGCGGCGAACAGGACCGCAAGAATGATCCAGAAGCGCGCGCTTCGCATCGGCGCGGAGATGCCGGGCCGCTTATCGGTGGGGCGCTTATCTGGTGGTCGCGGCGGCGGGCTTTGACTCACGAGGTGATGCTACGCGCTCTCGAATTCGATGGCGATCACGTCAACAAGCGCACCTGACGGCTCGGGCGCATCGATCAACAGCTCTCCCAGAAGGTCCGTGCCCAGAAGGTGTTCATCGAGCGCCGCAAGCGGCACGTGGTGGCGCAGCTCCCGTCCGGTGCCGATCAGGCTGACACGGCGCACGCGTCGAATCGGAACGCCGCGGACGACGACGCTTTCCTGCGGACGGTCGAGTAGAAACAGATAGAGGCGGTCGTCACGCGTCGTCGCCGGGCCATGGAAATCGACGGCCGCCGGCGCCGGGCGCACGCCGATGATCGCGTCGCGGTGGCTCGTGATCCAGGCGCCGATCTGCTCGAGAAGCGAGACCTGGACGTCGGGCAGCGAACCATCGCCGGTGGGACTGACGTTCAGGAGCAGGTTGCCGCCGCGCGATACGACGTCGGCGAGATAGCGCGCCAGCAAGTGTGGCGATTTGTAGTTGGTGTCTTGCGGCCGCCAACCCCAGGAGTCGTTCATGGTCAGGCACAGCTCCCAGGCGCGCCCTGGCGGCTTGGTGGGGAGGAACTGCTCGGGGGTGTCGTAGTCGCCCTGGCCGGGAAGGCGGTCGTTGACGATCGCGTCGGGTTGGAGCGACGCGACAAGCTGCCGCAGCTCCGCCGCGCGCCACTCTTCCGCGGTTCGCTCCCACTGGCCGTCGAACCACACCAGGTCGACCGGACCGTACCCCGTAAGCAGCTCGGTCAGCTGCGTGCGCACGTAGTCGAGGTAGAGGCTCCACGCTTCGGTCGACGGACGCCGGTAGTGCTCAAAGACGTAAGGCTTGTCGGACTCCTGAAACGCCGGGTAGTCGGGGTGGTGCCAGTCGGATAGGGAGTAGTAGAGGCCGATTCGCAAACCCTCCGCGCGTGCGGCCTCGATCAGCTGTCGTGTGATGTCGGCGCGATAGGGCGTGTGCTCGATCGAGAAATCCGATGCCCTCGTGTGGAACATCGAAAAGCCCGCGTGATGACGAGTCGTGAAGACGATGTACTGCGCCCCGCTGGATCGCGCGAGCGTGGCCAGACTCGGCGCGTCCCAATGACGTGGATCGAAGGTCGTCGCGGACGATTGATACTGCGCGACAGAGACAATGTCGCGCGCGGAAGGATCGCTGACGAGTGAGCGCCCGACGAGCGGCCACGACACCTCGATGCCCTGCTGGCTCGCGTGATCCCAATGCACGAAAAGCCCAAAGCCTGCGCGCGAAAACCAACCGCTCTCAACCATCACGTGGCAATGTAGTCTCAGCACGTGGTCCCGAACCCAGCGCTGGCATCCCTGACCGCAACGATCGAGGACCTCCAGCGGCTCGGCTGGGAAGCTTGATCACCTGAACCACGCCAGCGATCGCTTAGCATCGGCGGGGCGATGAACCTGTACCTCTGGCTGAAGTTCCTTCACATCGTGGGCCTCGCCGTGTTTCTTCTTGCGCACGGCGTTTCGGGCGGAGCCGCGCTGGCGCTGAGGGGCCGGCTCTCGGCCGACAGCCGCAGGCTCTTGCGTCTGTCCCAGGTGTCGTCGTTCGTCGCGAACCCGGGCCTGCTTCTCGTCATCGTCACCGGCGTCTGGATGGCGTTCGCCGGCAGCTTGTGGGGAAGGGTGTGGGTGTGGGCGACTGTCGTCGTGCTGGTGGCGGTACTCGCGGTGATGGGGTACGTGGCCCGTCCTTACTACATGGCTCGCGATGCGGCCGCGGGCCCGGACGATGTGCTCGCCGAGCGGCTCGGCCGGACCCAACCGATGCTCGCCGTGTCGGTCGGACTGGCCGGCCTCCTGGTCCTCCTTGCCCTTATGGTTTTCAAGCCTTTTTAGGCCTCCATCGAGTTCGCCCGCGCCAGCCCTACCTCAAATGAACGATGACACGCCGAGTCGGGCCGGTCTAGGGTTCCGCCGTGGCGCTGAAGGTCCGGGTCATGGCGTCGCAGGTGCCTGTTCGAGGCGGTGGGGTGCCCGGTCTCTTGTACCGCGCCGAGGCTTACGAAGAGGCAGACAGGTTCCGAGAGCGGAAGTGGGAGTGCTCGCACAACCACCGTTCAGTCGAGGACGCGTTCAACTGCGGCGTGTCCTGGCTCAACGAGCGATCGGACAGCCCCGTCGAAGAATCCGCCTAGTCACCTCGTCCGAGAGCCGCCGGTAAAATCGCGTTGATGCAAAGCGCGACCATATCGCCGGAGCACGCCTTTGGCGATCTCGAGCCTTATCGCCGCGAGCTGACCGCGTACTGCTACCGCATGCTCGGCTCCCCGTTCGACGCGGAGGACGCGGTGCAGGACGCCTTCGTGCGGGCGTGGCGCAGCCGAGACCGCTTCGAGGGGCGCGCGGCGATGCGGTCCTGGCTCTATCGCATAGCGACGAACGTGTGCCTCGACGTGCTCAAAGGAAAGGAGAGGCGAGCGCGGCCAATGGACCTCGGCCCGTCGGTTGAGCCGGTCGAGGCGAACCTCAATGTGCCGGCCGAGGTGACATGGCTCGAGCCGATCCCGCTTCATCTCATCGCGCCAGAGCCAGACCCTGCGGAGGCCGCGGTTCAAAACGAATCCATCCGCCTCGCCTTCGTCGCCGCGTTGCAGCACCTTCCGGCGCGGCAGCGCGCGGTGCTCATCCTGCGCGAGGTGCTGGACTGGCAGGCGTCCGAGGTCGCCGAGCTGCTCGGAAGCTCGGTCGCGTCTGTCAACAGCGCGCTGCAGCGGGCGAGGGCAACGCTGGCGAACAACAGCGCCGGCGGAACCGGCAGCGCAAAGCCCCTCAGCCGGCAGGACCGCGCGCTCCTCGAGCGATATGTCTCCGCTTTCGAGCGCTATGACATCACCGCACTGACTTCCCTGATCCGCGAAGACGCCACGCAGTCCATGCCGCCGTACGACATGTGGCTGAGCGGCCGGGAGGACATCTTCAAGTGGTGGTTTGGGCCCGGCATCGGATGCCAGGGTTCGCGCGTTCGGGCGATCGAAAGCGCAAACGGAATGCCGACCTTTGCCCAGTGGAAGCCGAGCCCGAACGGGGGCTACGACGCGTGGGCCATCCAGGTGCTCGAGCTGTCAGATGGGCGCATCGGGGAGTTCACGTTCTTCCTCGACACGGCCAGGCTCTTTCCACTGTTCGGGCTTCCGCTGCACCTCGACGCGTAGGACGTCGCCAAGGCCGGCGAACTCGATCAGGGCCGTGAGCTCGTCGCCGGCCGACGTCAGCTGGAGGTCGCACCCCGAGCGCCGCACCCCGAGGTGAATTCGCGCAATGTCATCTATCGCACCGAGATCCGGTCTTTTGATCCGAGCGCAATTCAGGTTGACCGTTCCGGTCGCCATCGCAATGCAGACGGAATAGCCGCCTCAAACTCATCGGTTTGCAACCGATGAGTTTTGCTGATGGTTGGTGTCTCAACAGGCATGAAGAATTCACGCTGGATCTCGCTTCTTGTCCTCTGCACGGGTTTCCTGCTGATCGTCGTCGACATGACGATCGTCAACGTCGCGCTTCCGTCCATCCAGCGAGATCTCGGCTTCTCGCAGTCCGGCCTGGCGTGGGTCATCAATGCGTACCTGATCGCGTTTGGCGGCCTGCTTCTGCTTGCGGGCCGCCTCGGCGACCTGGTGGGACGCAAGCGCGTGTTCCTCGCGGGGCTCGCGCTGTTCACCGCCGCGTCGCTTTTATGCGGCCTGTCGTTCAGCCAGCCCATGCTGATCGCCGCCCGCTTCATCCAGGGCATCGGCGGCGCAGTCAGCTCCGCGGTGATCCTTGCCATGATCGTGACTTCGTTTCCGGAGCCGCTCGAGCGCGCTAAGGCCTTTGGCATCTTCAGCTTTGTGGCCTCGTCCGGCGCGGTGGTCGGCCTGATCGCCGGTGGGCTGATCACCCAGTCTGTGAGCTGGCACTGGATCTTCTTCGTCAACCTTCCGATCGGCATCGGGACGGCCCTCCTGGCCATCCGGCTGCTCGAGAACGACAAAGGAATCGGCATCGGCCAGGGCGCCGACATCCTCGGCGCGCTCATGGTCACGGCCGCCCTGATGCTGGGTGTATACACGATCGTCCAGACGTCCGACTACGGGCTCGTCTCCCTCCGAACGGCGATCCTCGGCATCATTGCCATCGCTTTGCTCGCCGCCTTCGCCGTTCGCCAGGCGCGTGGTCGCAACCCGATCCTGCCGCTCCGCCTGTTCCGCTCCCGCCAGGTCAGCGGCTCGAACCTGGTGCAGGCGCTGATGTCGACGTCCTTCCTCGGGTTCTTCTTTGTCTGCTCGCTCGACTTCCAGCGCGTGCAGGGCTACGGCCCCATGGAGATCGGCCTCGCCTTCCTCCCGGTGGCCGTCGTGATGGCGCTGTTCTCGATCCGGTTCTCGGCCCAGCTCATCGGCCGGTTCGGCGCGGGCCCGATGCTCGTGGCTGGCCAGACCGTGGCGCTGCTCGCGCTGGCGCTGATGGCGGTCGCGCCGACCCACGCCAACTACCTCGTCCACCTCCTGCTCCCGATGGCGCTGCTGGGGCTGGGTGGCGGGCTGACCTTTCCGGCATTGACGATGATCGCGATGGCGGACGTCGCGCCCAGCGATGCCGGGCTCGCGTCAGGCTTGCTCAACACAACCGGGCAGGTGGGCGGTGCCTTAGGCCTGGCGGTGCTGGCCACGCTGGCCGGCGCACGCACGGTCGATATGGTCCATGGCGGAGCCGACACGGTTGCCGCGCTGGCGAGCGGCTACCACTTCGCGTGGCTGGTTGCCGCGGGCGTGGTCGTGGTCACGCTCGCTGTGGCCGCCTGGCTCCTGCGCGCGAAGCCCGTCGAGCATGCCGACGTGGCCGGTGCGGAGTGCGAGGCGGCGGCGTAACGATGCGGAAGCTGTCGTCCTTCTTGATGGTGACCCTCGACGGCTACTTCGAGGGCGAGAAGCCGTGGGAGATCGACTGGCACAACGTCGACGACGAGTTCAACGACTTCGCGATCAAGCAGCTGGACGCAAGCGACGGCCTCATCTTCGGCCGCGCGACCTATGCCGGCATGGCCCAGTACTGGCCATCCGAGGAGGCCATCAAGACGGACCCGATGGTGGCGGGGAGGATGAACAGCGCGCCGAAGTACGTGGTTTCGCGGACGCTCGATGAGCCCGAGCCGGAGTGGTCGAACACCCGGTTGTTGAGGGATGTCGACGAGCTGGCCGCCCTGAAGCGGCAGCCTGGCAAAGAGCTCCTCGTTCTCGGTAGCTCGGTGCTGACGACCAGCCTCATGGAGCATGGTCTTCTGGACGAGCTGAGGATCATCATCAACCCGGTGCTCCTCGGCGCGGGCAACTCGTTGTCCGGGATTGCGGGGCACCGGATTCCGTTGAGGCTGCTTTCCTCCCGCGAGTTTCGGTCCGGCAACGTCCTGTTGACGTACGAACCGCAATCGCCCACGAAAAATTGACCACCACACCGCGAAATCCCCGCCCCTATTGAATCGGACGGCGGCGTTCTAGACTGAACGCGGCGGGCCGTGATGGACAGGACGGCGTCTTTCTTGGGAGCGCTTTCCCCGCGTGTGCGGCGCGCGGTCGGAATGATGCTGCTGGCGGTGATCGTGGTCGGCGCGACGTCTCTCTATTTCCTCCACCCCTGGCAGACGTCTCAACGAGCGATTGCGACCACGCAGGTCAAGCGCTCGTCCGCGGTCCCCGCGGGCAACTTTGCGCGCTACGAATTCCTGAACGCCTCCATCGGATGGGCGGTTGAAATAGCGCCCGATTCGAAGAACGCCGGACCGTACTGGATATTCAAGACGGTCGACGGTGCCAAGCACTGGCAGAAGGTCCTGTCCGGCCAGAGCACCTGGATAGGGACGACCGTCCAGTCCCTTCACTTTGTTGACGCGAGGAACGGATTCGTCGCCGGCGGCGATCCTCTCGCCCTGCATCGGTCTACGGACGGAGGTGCGCGGTGGGCGCAGCTGGAGCTACCAATGCCAGACGCGCTGATCCTCAACTTCGTCGACTCTTCGCACGGCTGGCTTCTGGCGGGACCCAACGAGCCCAACCCTCGGATGAGGACGTATTCAACCGCGGATGGAGGCTCGACCTGGAACCGCCTGCCAGACGGACCGTCGGACGCTGTGTCCACAGCAACATTTCGTGGCCTGTCCGAGGGGTGGAGCGGGGCTTCGGGCACCGATAGGCCGCATGTGTATCTGAGCCTCGATGGTGGTGGGACGTGGGCGCGGCGCGACTTGCCTCTAGAGGCGGACCTGCCAGAAGCGGGGGTGGTGACGACGGTGCAGCTCCTGCCCGGCTCCGGCGTGGTGGCGTATGTCCTCGCGCAGGCGCAGGGTCCCCTCCACACCTACACCTCGTTTGACGAGGGAGCGACGTGGAGGCTCGTCACCATTCCCAGCGCAAGCGGAGCCAGCGGTGAGTATGTCTTCGAGGACGCGAGGCACTGGTGGATGTTCCAGGGCCTGGATTTCTTCAAGACAGCAGACAGCGGTCTGTCCTGGACCCTCGCCTCTCGCGGCGCGAGCACGGGCCCCAACCAGGTACAGGTGCTCGACGCCATGCATGCTTGGGGGCAGCTGGACGATGGCAATGGCGCGCAGCTCCTGTTCACGTCGGATGGCGGGTTTCACTGGCAACAGATGAACGTCCCGCTCGCGCAATAGGCAAAGAGCAGCCGCACCGATGCGGTGCCACCCCGCATAGACTGGACCGGGCCAGGGTCTGGCATATGGAGAAGACGAGCTCGGTGTTGGCGGCGCTCTCTCCCCGGGCTCGGCGAGCCGTCGCCCTGATCGCGCTGGCCACGGTTGCGATTGCGGGAGCGTCCACCTATTACTTGCGACCCTGGGTGGTGCTGCGGGCGGCATCGAACACGGCCTCGATCCCGAGCCCACCAGCGCGCGAGCAGGGAGGCTGGGTCCAGTACACGTTCCTCAATGCGGCTCTCGGCTGGGCCATGGTTGTCTCGCCAGGGCCGGACCGAGACGTCGGAGCGTACGCAGTTCTGAAGACGGTTGACGGCGCAAAACATTGGGAAAAGCGATTCGAAGGTCGGAAGTCACTCCTCTCGGGCGCGAACCTGCAGTTCGTCGATCGAAGCACCGGTTTCGTCGCGGTGGGCGATCCACTCGAGCTGCACAGGACAAGGGACGGTGGTGAGCATTGGACCGCAATGGCGGTGCCCGAGCAGGCCCTCAGTGGCTTTGGCTTCCGTTTCGTAGATCCGTTGAACGGCTGGCTGTTCGCCGGTCCCGGGAACCAGGGCCCGCACCTTTTTGCAAGCCACGATGGGGGTGTGACCTGGGCTGAGCTGAACAGCCTCCCGGCGGACATTGGCTGGCCGGAATTCCGCAGCTCGCTCGAGGGCTGGGCAGGTTCCTCCGGCAGCGGCCTTCCGCACGTTTACAAGACCATCGATGGCGGCACGACCTGGGAGCGCCGCGACTTGCCCGACGCGCCCGAACTGGCTCAGGCGGATCAGGTGTCGACGTGGGTCACCTTGATCCCTCACGTCGGCGTGATCGTGGGCGCTTTCCCACAAGCTCCTGGTTCAGGGCGCCAATACGGCTACAAGTCCCTTGACGAAAGGACCTGGACCCCGCTCGTTGGGCCGACCGGCTCGGACGGACGGACGGAGGACGTTCTAGGCAGCGTGTTCCAGGATGCCACCCACTGGTGGGTGGTGGAGGGTCCCGACCTCTACAAGACGGCCGACCGTGGTGACACCTGGTTCCACATCGACGCCCACCTGCCCGAGAACCTGTACGTGATTCAGGTACTCGATTCGAGGCATGCCTGGGGCCAGACATTCAGCGGCCCGTCCAGCGGTGGCCTGGTTTTTACGGCTGACGGAGGCCTTCACTGGACGATTGCAAACCCGCCCAGCCGCCAATAATGGCCGTGGGTGCGCTCGGCTAGGAAACAGGCATCGCTTTTCGACCTCAATGTCGAGAAGATCCTCGACCACTGGGGCGTGGCCGAGGCGATCCGCGAGGTCATCGCGAACGCGCTCGACGAGCAGGCGCTCAGCGGCACTGCCGAACCACAGATCGTCAAGCGGCGCGACGGCTGGCACGTCACGGACTTCGGCCGCGGGCTTCACTACCAGCACCTGACCCAGAACGAGAATCCCGAGAAGCGGCGCAAGTCCGCGCTTGTGGTTGGCAAATTCGGAGTCGGATTGAAGGATGCGCTTGCCACTTTCTATCGTCGCGGCATCGAGGTGAAGGTTCGTACCCCCCAGGCAGACATCACGCTGCGGCGGGCGGCGAAGAGCAACTTCGCCGATGTGAAGACGTTGCACGCGGCAATCTCACCGCCGTCCGAACCAAAGCGGCGCGGGACCGATTTCATCCTCAGCGGCCTATCCGACGCGGACATGGCCGCGGCGCGGGATTACTTCCTGCGTTTCGCCGGCGATGAGGAGCTCGAGCGCACCGAATTCGGCACCATCCTTCAGCGGCGCCCTAACGAACCCGCGCGGATTTACGTCAAGGGCGTGCGCGTGGCGGTTGAGGAGCAGTTTCTCTTCTCTTACAACATCACCTCGACCACTGCTCAGCTGCAGCGCGCGCTAAATCGCGAGCGCACCAACGTCGGCCGCAGCGCCTATCAGGACCGGGTGAAAGCCATCCTGCTGAAGGCCACGTCGGACGTCATCGCGGAGCAGCTCGCGCAAGACCTGACCCGCATTCCCGCCGGCACGAACCACGACGAGATCCTCTGGCTCGATGTGCAGGAGCAAGCCGTCCGGATCCTGGCGACCAGGGGCAAAACTGTCTTCGTCACTTCGCAGCAGATGTTCACCATGGGGGCGACCATCATCGAAGCAAGGGCCGACGGCTACAAGGTGATCATGATTCCCGACCGCTTGCTGGCGCGTCTCGGGAGCCTGCGCGACCTCAACGGCGACCCCATCCTCGACATCAGAGGTTTCATCCAGGTGTGGAACGCGTCGTTCACGTACGACTTCATCGATGCCTCCAAGCTCAAGAAGGCGGAGCGGGAGACCTGGCGGATCCTGCCCGAGCTGCTGCGCCTGGCCGGCGACCACGCGAAGCGCGTGAGGGAGATCCGGATCTCGAACACGATGCGGCTCGATGAGGGCGCTTACGAGACGGAGGGTGTCTGGGACTCGCCCAACATAGTGATCAAGCGGTCGGTGCTGGATTCACCGCGTCACTTCGCGCGTGTCGTCCTGCACGAGATCGCTCACGCGAGCTCGGGCGGCAATCACGGCAGCATTCCTTTCATGGCCGCCATCGACGACCTGGCCGCAATCGGTGCGGTAGAAGCAGCTAACGCCGCTCCAGGTCGCGCTGGCGCTTCACCCAGTAGTCCAGGCGGTGCCTGAACCGTTCGACTTGCGTTGCCAGCACCGGCAGATTGGTCTGCTCGGCTTCTCTCTGCGCCTCGTTCGGCATCGTCGGGATCATTCGTGCGAGCACGTCGAAGAGCTGCTGCTCGAGGTTGACCAGATGCCGGTAGACCCCAGCCCAGTGCCGCGCGTCATCGAGCGACTGCGATTGCGGATCCTCTCCGACTATCGGTCGCTCGAGATCGGCGCCTTCCCATGCCGCCCCAGCAGCCTCCTCTTGATTGGAGGCCATATCCCTATTGTGTTCCTTCTCCCCCAACAAGTCACTCCTTCCCTCAGGCGTCATCCTTTCGGGCTTCATCGGGGTGGCCTGTATTACCAAAGGCGATCCGGTCTCGCACCACCCGGGCCCTGCCGAGGAGGCGCGAGCGCTGGAGAGCCTCCTCACCGAACCGATCGCGGATCGCGTCCATGGCAGCTTCGAGCCGCTCGCTGCGCGGTCGGGCCGCGGGGGCAAACAGGTCGAGCTGACCGGCATCGCCGTCGCTAAGCCCGGACAGGCCCACACCTAGCGTGCCGACCGTCCGCCGCGGATCGCGCGCCGCGAGCAGCGTGAGCGCCGCCTGGTAGATCTCGTCGCCGGTCGAGATCGGGCTCGGCTGCTTCGACTGCTTCGAGAAGCCGCCGGCGTCCGGACGGTAGACGACCCCGACGGACACAACGCTGCCGAGGCGGTTGGCCGACCGGAGCCGCCTCCCGACCATGTCAGACAGGCGCATCAGCAGCTCTTCCAGCTCGCCCTGGGAAGCGGTCGCCCTGGCAAGCACATGCGAGTGGCTGTAGCTCTTGCGGCGGGCGGTCTCGAACGCGCCGACCTCGAACCCGCGCAATCGCATGCTCCATCCACGCGCCAGCTCGACATGCATCCCAGCGAGCCCGAGCCGGGGAGGCGTTGCCTGAAGGAACTGCAGCGGCGTCACGATGCCCGCCCGCGCAAGCCGGCGTGCTGTGGCTTCCGCGATGCCCGACAGGTCGGTGAGCTGAAGGCTCGCGAAGACCGACAACAGGTTGGAGTGGTCGATCCGTCGCAGCCCATCGCGTTTGTCGAGGTTCGACGCTTGCTTGGCCATCCAGATCGAGGTCGACACGCCGACCGACGCGGTCACGCACTCGCCGACCTCCTCGCGGATTGCCTGCTTGACGGCGCGTCCCACCCCTTCCGGTCCAAGCTTCTTCAAGCCAGGCGTGCCGGCCAGGTTCATCGACGCCTCGTCGATCGACATGCGGAGCACCTCGGGGCTGTGGCGCAGCATGATCTCGATGAGCTTGTCTGACACCGTTCGGTAGAGCGGTGGGTCTGGCTCGCGGATCACGATCGCGGGAAAGATGGCTTTTGCCTCGAAGACGCGCATCCCGGTCTTGATGCCGAGGTCGCGTGCCTCGCGCGATGAGGAGACGATGGTCGCTGCGTCGGTGGCATAGGCGGCGATCGCCAGGGGGCGGCCGCGCAGCTCCGCGGCGTGCTGCTGCTCGATCGAGGCGAAGGCGCAGTTCAGGTCGATGACAAGGGTGGCGGGATCGGCGGTGTTGAGGCCGAGCCCGACGGCTTCCGGCGACGGCGAACTCACAACGAGCAAATGTTCGCATGCTTCCCGGCACTCCGGGAAGGTTTTTCGGCCGTCCTAGGCGGGAACCGTCGGAAGCGTGAGCGTGAACTCGGACCCGTCTCCAGGAGCCGATATCACGCTGATGTCGCCGCCGTGGCGAGTCGCGATCTCACGGCACAGGAACAGCCCGAGGCCGGTGCCCGGAATCGTCACGTTCTGTTCGGTCGGCAGCCGGCCGAAACGGGAGAAGAGCTTCGGGATGTGCTCGGCCGCGATCCCCAACCCTGAGTCACGCACGCTGATGAAGCCTTGCGAACCGCGCCTGCCCGTGGTGCAGCGGATCTCGCCACCATCAGGTGAGTACTTGAGGGCGTTGTCCATGAAGTTCGCGATGATCGTCGCGATCCGCGACCGGTCACCCTCGACCAGAAGCGGAGCCTCGTGCACATGCATCACGAAATGATGGCCGCGGCTCAACGGCCGGAAGATGTCGAGCTGGTCCTGGGCCACGGCCCGCAGGTCAAAAGTGCGCTTATCGAGCTCGAGCGTGTCGTGCTCCAGGCGAGCGGTCTCCAGCATCTGCTCCACCAGCAGGTCCATCTGGGCCAGCTTCCCCTCCAGGATCCGAGCCACTGCTGGGATCTGCTCAGGCGGTATCGACCCGTCCTGCATCATCGAGTTGTATCCGCGGACCACGGTCAGCGGTCCTCGCAGCTCATGCGACGCGAGGTTCAAGAAATGTGCCTTCGTGCGCTCGAGCTCGGCCATGCGATCGGCATGCGCGCGGAGACGGGCGGCCTCTCGCTCGCGTTCAGCATCGCGGGCGTTCTCCTGCCGGCGTCGCTCCGTAAGATCGCGCGTCACCTTTCCGAAGCCGCGAAGCTTGCCGGACTCGTCTCTCAGCGCGGTGATGACAACGTTCGCCCAGAAACGGGTGCCGTCCTTGCGCAGACGCCAGCCTTCTTCCTCGTACCGGCCTTCGCGCTTGGCGACCTCGAGCTCCCAGTCAGGTTTGCGGCTCCTGGCGTCTTCGGGCGGGTAGAAGATCGAGAAATGCCGGCCGATGATCTCGTCGGCGGTGTAGCCCTTGATCCGCTCGGCGCCCTCGTTCCAAGTGACGATCTTGCCCGTCGCGTCCAGCATCAGGATCGCGTAATCGACCACGCTTGACACGAGCAGCGCGAACTGATCGCCGAGGACTTTCGGCTCGAGCGTATTCGCCTTCCGCAGCACCTAGTCGATCTTAAGCACGGAGGCGGGCGCGGTGCAAAGGACCTATCCCCTTCCGCACGGATCGGGAGCATGATGGCAGGTACAAATTCGGACGGTCCGGTTAACGGGGTATGGGACGAGTGGACACAGATGCAGCGGCGTGAGGCGGCGACGGCGTTTCTCCAGCGGATCGGCGACCCTGGCTACCGGCTTCAGGGTGAAAATCCGGCAACAGCCACCCGCGAGCAGGCACTTCACTGGGCGACCACCTACGACGACCTGATCAAGTTCAAGCACGAGCTCCTCGAACTATGCCGGCGGTACGCGGACCAGTCGGCACCGGAGGTGGCGAGGGCCATTCGCGAGACCGACGTCATCCTCCTGGAACTGCAGGCATCGCGGTTCGAGCTTAAGCGTGACTACTGGAAGATCCGGGCGGCGGAAATGCAAGGCGGTCGAGGCCGCGCCCCGGACTGAACCTCCCGGTTCGATCGGAAGCCTCGTTTGACATAGTCGCGATTGCCGCCTCGGCCGGCGGCGTCACCGCCCTGACCCAACTCCTCGGCCGCCTGCCGGCTCAGCTTGGAGCGATCATCGTCATCGTGCAGCACCTCGACCCCCGTCACCGCAGCCTGATGCCGCAAGTCATCGGGCGGCAGTCCCGGCTTCCGGTCATGCACGCTGAAGAAGGCTTGAAGCTGCTGGCGGACCACATCTACCTCGCGCCTCCGAATCAGCACATGCTCATCAACCGCAAGGGGACCCTCACCCTGACCGATACGGAGCTGGTCAACTTCGTGAGACCTTCGGCGGACCTGATGTTCGAATCGGTGGCGGCCGCCTATGGCGATCGCGCGATCGCAGTCGTCCTGACCGGCTCCGGCCACGATGGCGCGATGGGCGTGACCGCGATCAAACAGCGAGGCGGGACCGTCATCGCGCAGGACGAGGCTTCTTCGGAATTCTTCGGCATGCCGTCCGCGGCGATTGCGACTGGCGCGGTCGACTTCGTTTTGCCGCTCGACGAGATTGCTCCCGGCCTCATGGCGCTGCTGGCTGGTGCGGCGGTCGATTGACGCTGCAAGCCGGAGCCGATTTCGAGGCCTTGATCGAATACCTTCGCGACACGCGTGGGTTTGACTTCACCGGCTACAAGCGCGCGAGCCTGATTCGGCGGGTGGCGCTGCGATGCTCGGAGCTCGGCATTGACAGCTTCCGCGCCTATCTCGACTACCTCCAGGTCCATACCGAAGAGTTCGCCACGCTCTTCAACAAGATCCTGATCAACGTCACGGAATTCTTCCGCGACAAGGACAGCTGGGACTATCTGGCCAAGAACATCGTTCCTCGCGTCGCTGCCAAGAGTGGAGACATCCGCGTCTGGAGCACGGGGACCTCATCGGGCGAAGAGGCGTATTCGGCGGCCGTCCTCCTGTGCGAGGCGCTGGGCGAGGAGAGCTTCGTCGACAGGGTCAAGATCTACGCCACAGATGTCGACGAGGAGGCGCTGAGCAAAGCTCGCGCCGGCTACTCCTCCAGAGAGCTCGAGTCGCTGGACCAGAACCTGAGGTCGCGCTACTTCGAGCGCCAGGGCGACCGTTTCATGTTTCGGGCGGCGCTGCGCCGAGCGATCATCTTCGGCCGCCACGACCTGACGCAAGACGCGCCCATCTCCAGGCTCGACTTGCTGATCTGTCGCAACACGCTCATCTACTTCACGGCGGAGGCCCAGGGCCGGATCCTGGCCAGGTTCCACTACGCGCTGAACGACGACGGCTATCTGTTTTTGGGCCGGGCCGAGATGCTGCTCACACATACGGCGCTTTTCACGCCGGTCGACCTGAAGGAACGCATTTTCAGCAAGGTGGCGACGCTGCATCTTCAGGAGCGCCTCGTCCTGCTGGCGCAGTCCGGCAGCGCCGAGGCCACGAATCATGTCGCCCGCCAGTTGCGGGTCCGTGAGCTGACCACCGAAGGCACTCCGTACCCCCAGGTCGTAGTGGACGCGACCGGGGTGGTGATCAGCGCCAACCAGTCCGCGCGCAAGCTGTTTGAGATCGCGCCCGCCGATCTGGGGCGCTCGCTGAAGGATCTCGAGCTTTCCTACAAGCCGATCGATCTTCGGACGCCGATCGACCGCGTCACCCGCGAACGCCGCCCGACGTCGACCTCCGGCGTCGAGATCAAAAGAGCCGACGGCACGCCCGGGCTGTTTGACATTCACGTCGCCCCCCTGATCGATGACGACAGCTCGCTCGTGGGGGTCGCGATCAACTTCGTCGACGTCACGAGCGCGATGCAGCTGCGTTCAGAGCTCGAGCGATTAAGCCAGGAGCTGCAGTCGCACAGGGAGGAGCTCGAGACGACGAACGAGGAGCTTCAATCGACGGTTGAAGAGCTGGAAACGACCAACGAGGAGCTTCAGTCGACCAACGAGGAGCTGGAGACGTTGAACGAGGAGCTCGAATCGACCAACGCCGAGCTGAACAGCATCAACACTGATCTGCAGCTTCGCACCAGCGAGGTGGAACGGCTGAACAAGCTCCTCTTCGCAATCACCGGCAACATCGAAGTCGGCGCCGCTGTGCTGGACAAGAGCATGAGGGTCCAGGTATGGAACGAGCGGGCGGCCGATCTCTGGGGCGTGCGGTCCGATGAGGCGCTAGGAAAGTCCTTCTTCGACCTCGAGATCGGACTCCCCGCTGAGAAGCTCAGGGCGCTGATCGATGCGGGCGCGGGAGGGCATCCCCGCCACGACGAGCTGGTGGTCACGGCGATGACGCGCAAGGGCCGGGAGATCCGCTGCCGGGTGATGGCGCACACGGTCGGTGACGGAAGCGGGCCGGCCGGCCTTGTGCTGGTGATGGAAGAGCTGAAGCCCTAAGCGACCGCCACGATCGATTTCCGGATCGACTCGCGCCACTCTTCGGCCAGCGTTTCGAGGATCTCCACCTCAGCCGCCACCTGATAACGCTCCTCCGGTGGGAGGCCCGTCGAGGCTCCTCGCAGTTTGGCCGACAGCTTCGCCGCCGTTTCGACAAGGCGCCCGTAGGCCACGGGCCAGTAGTCCGGCGTCGCCGGCGATCCCCATGTCAGGACGTACGAGCAATACTGCTCGTGCGCCGTTTTTGTCTCCTCGCGAAGCCGATCCGTCTCCACGCGTAGCGAGTCGCGTCCCTTTTGTTTCGAGCGCCGTTCCACGCTGGCGAGCAGCAGTCGCTTGGACTGCAGCATGAGCAATTTTGCGGAGATGAGCAGTTCGGCGACGGACTCCGGGGCCGCCTTGGTCTCGTCCATCACGTCTCGACCTTACCGAGTGTCGCCGTGACGCCGTATCCCCGGTTCCTGACGACAGTGATCACATGTTCCAGGCCAACCTCTCGCAGGCGGTTCCTGAGCCGCATGATGTAGGTGCGGACCTGGGCGTCGGAGAGCCTCGAATTCTGCCACGCCAGCGTCGCGAGCTGGCTGCTGGTGAACGGGTGTTTGGGGTGCCGGAGGAGAAAGTCCAGCAGGTCCGCTTCCCGCCTTGTCAGGCGAAGGGATTTCCCCCCGTACGTGAGGGTATGGTCACTCCGGTCGATCACCACCCCGGCCAGCTCCGTGTGGCGGTCGCGCCATGCGGCGAGCCTGAGTTCGATCCATTCCAGGTGATTTCGCAGCTCGGCGCTCTCGGCGGACCCGTTGGCGCGCGACAGGACGGAGCCGAGGACTGACGCCAGCTCCTCGTAAATCGAGATCCAACCCGCCACCTCTGGCAGGACGGAAGTGGTCAGATCCTCGCCCGGAAGCTCGTAGAAATCCAGCCGCGCCTCGCGCATGAGCCTTGCCTCCGCCCTGAGGGTACAACGCATTGGCGGATTCGACCAGTTAATTTTGACCCCGAATGTTGCGGTACGCGGGGTAAGGTGTGGCCGTCATGGCTGCTGGGAGCAGCAAGTTCCAATCGTCCAACCGGGGGGCAACGCGAGGGCAGGGGGCCAAGGCCCAGAGGGAGGGCCTGGCCCCTTCGCCTTCCTTTGACCTCTACGTGCCGGCGATCGACAGCCTGGAAGAGATCTGCGGATGGCTGGGCACGTTCCGAGAGCGGCTTCACGCCGCCCGTCATGACGAGCGAGCAAACGTCGCGGCCGTCGTCCAGCAGCTGGAGGCCCGCTACCAGACCAGGCGGGCCGAGCTGTCCTAGGCCCGCCGGTGAGTCAGCTGAAATCAAGACAGCGGTGGCCCGTCGCGAGGACCAACGGCGGCCCGCGGCCGATCCGGGTCATCATCGTCGAGAACCATCAGCTCGTCTCGGAAAGCCTCGGCCTGCTGCTCGACGGGCAGCAAGACATGGTCGTGGTCGGGAAGGCCGGCTCCGTGAGTGAGGCCGCCGCCCTGCCGCGCCAGCTGGATCCCGATATCGTCGTGATGGACTTCCACCTTGGCGACGGGACCGGCCGCGATGCGGCGATTGCCATGCGCGAGGCGTTTCCGACTGTCAGGTTCGTGTTCCTGAGCCGCGACGGCGGTGACAATGCCCGCCTCGCCGCCGTCGAAGCGGGCGCCAGCGCCTACGTGCTGAAGTCGAGCCCGGCGTCCGAGGTGATAGCGGCTATCCGCAAGGCCGCTGAGGGCGCGACCCTGATCTCGCCGGCGATGATCGCCCGCCTGGTCAGCCGGGGTGCCGACAGGGTCCACATGCAGGAGAGCCTCAGCCCGCGAGAGCGTGAGGTCCTTCAGCTGCTCGCGGATGGGATCGCCACCCGGCAGATCGCGCGCCAGCTGGCCATCAGCTACTCCACGGTGCGCACCCACATGCGGTCGATCAGCGCCAAGCTGGGCACGAAGTCGATGGTCAGCGCGGTGGTCACCGCGCGTGAGCTGGAGCTTGTGAACTAAAGCGCGGAAATTGCGACTTCGACCCGCCTTGTCCGAGGCCCGTCCCACTCGCACAGGAAGATCGCCTGCCAGGTCCCCAGGCCGAGCTTGCCACCGCGCACCGGAGCGACGCAGGACGGGCCGACCAGCACGGTCTTGATGTGGGCGTCGGAGTTGCCCTCCGCGTGCTCGAACACCGCTTCCTTCGGAACGAGCTCTGCCAGTAGCGACGCGATATCGCTCGCGACGTTGGGGTCAGCGCCCTCGTTGATCGTCACACCCGCGGTCGTGTGAGGCACGAACACATTGCATGTGCCGTCTGCGACGCCTGACCGCGCGACCGCTTCGGCCACGCGTTCGGTGATGTCGACGAGCTCGGCGCGCCGTTTGGTGCGCACCTCGAAGTTGACCCAGCCCATCAGGCCCAGGCCATCTCATAGCCGGCCGCTTTCGTCAGCGCGTCCGGATCAAGGACCGTTATGCCGCCTCCGCCTGTCGTGATGATGCCTTCGCGGCTCAACTCCCGGAGAGAATAAGTGCCCTGAATCTGACACAGTGGCGCGTTCAAACGCGGTGCGCTTGGCGCACCCGAGCAACTACCGCCTGGCGGGGACCTGCTCCAGGGCCTTCAGCGATTCGCGAATGAAGGCGGAAATGTCAGACGGTTGGCGTGAGGTCACGAGGTTGCGGTCCACCACCACCTCCTGATCGACCACGTTCGCGCCGGCCTTCTTCAAGTCGTCCTGGATCGTCTTCCACGCCGTCATCCTGTGGTTCTTGTACTCGTCGGCCGCGAGCAGCAGCTGCGGACCATGGCAGATCGCCAACACCGGCTTGCTCGCCTTCATGAACTCCTTGACGAAGCTCACCGCCTCCGGGTGGGCGCGGAGCTTGTCCGGGCTGCCCCCGCCCGGGATCAAGAGGGCGTCGAAATCGTCTGTCTTTACATCTTTGAACGACTTGTCGACTCGGGCTTTCACCTTGCCTTTGTCGCCCTCGATCTCGGCCCCGGCTTCGAGTCCGACGATCGCTACCTCGTGGCCGGCCTTGCGGAAGGCGTCATAGGGCTCTTTGAACTCGGTATCCTCGAACTTAGGCCCGAGCACGCAAGCAATCTTCATCCCATACCTCCACCTTCAAATTGGTCTGGCAAAAACCACCTTACGCGCATCTCCTCGCGGGTTTGTCCAGACGGCCCGGTGGGTAAGTTCATCGGTGCATGCAACTCCAGTCCAACGTCTCAACCTGGTTCGACGACACCGAGGATGAGGGCCGCGCCGGCGCGCAGGAAGCAACGCCGGATCTCGCCGATGTCCTTTCCGAGATCGAAGCGCGTCCCCAGACTCAGCCCGAGCCCGGCCAGGCCGAGGTCGACGACGCGCTCGGCGCGTACCTGCGGGAGATCGGACGCGGCACGCTGCTGACCAAGGAGCAGGAGATCGAGCTGGCGAAGCAGATCGAGGCCGGCTCAGATGCTGCACGGCGCCACATGACCGAAGCCAACCTGAGACTCGTCGTTTCGATTGCCAAGAAGTACCAGGGTCGCGGCATGCCGCTGCTCGACCTCATCCAGGAGGGCAACGTCGGCCTCATGCGGGCTGTAGCGAAGTTCGACCACCGACGCGGGTTCAAGTTCTCGACTTACGCGACGTGGTGGATCCGGCAGGCGGTGCTGCGCGCGATCGGCGACCAGGCGCGCACCATCCGGCTTCCGATCCACATCGGCGACCAGACCAACAAGCTGGTCCGCGTTTCCGACAGGCTGCGCGACTCGCTCGGCCGGCAGCCGACCGATGAGGAGATCGGCGAAGAGCTCGGCCTCACCACGGATGAAGTCGAGGCGCTGCGCCAGACCTCGCGCGACACTGTCTCGCTCGAGACGCCTATCGGCGAGGAGGGTGACACCGAGCTCGGCCACCTGATCGAGGACGCGACGGCCGAATCCCCGGCCACGGCCGCGCTGGAGTCGGACCTGAAGGACCAGGTCGACGATGTGCTCAGCACGCTCGAGCCGCGGGAGCGGCGCGTGATCCAGCTCAGGTTCGGGTTGACCGACGGACACCAGCGCGCGCTGGACGAGGTCGCCCGCCGGCTCGGCACGAGCCGGGAAACCGTGCGTCAGCTCGAGCGGCATGCGCTCGACAAGCTGCGCCGGACAGGGCGTGCCGACGCGCTTCGGGCCTACTCCTCGAACTAACCTGAGCCCTGATCGGGCTGAGAACCCGCCGCCATCGTCGGTGCGCGGTCCGGTGCAGGCACAGGGAGGCCGCGTTCATGCAGTTGTGCGTGTAAGCTCCGAGGCCCTCGCGTCTTCTTAATAGTGTCAGCTGGGGGAAGGCCGCGGCGCGCGGCCCTCCCCACGCCTGGCTTAGCTCTTCTCAAGAATTGGCTCCGACGAGCTGCTTCTCCGGCTTGCCGACGACCGGGATCTTCACCGGCTGCGGGGCCGGGACCTTCGGGATTTCGATGCTCAGCATCCCGTTCTCGAAGCCGGCCCTGATGTCCGCCTCCCTGACATCGCCCGGCAGCTGAACCCGCCGCTCATAGTCGCCGTACGTCAGCTCGCGGCGCAGGTAGCCGCCGTCCTTCGACTCGGTTTCCTGCTTCCGCTGCGCCTTGATGTCCAGCACCCCGTCCGCGACGGTCACCTCGACCTCCTCGGGCTTCAAGCCGGGGAGGGCAGCCTTGACCTGATAGGCGTTGCCGAGGTCGGCGATGTCCAGCGCCAGCGGCCAGGTGCGCGGCTCGCGCGCATACTCGACGGGCGTCCCAAAGAAATCCACGAACAGCCTGTCGAACTCCCGCATCGGGCTTCAGCGACTCAACGTCATCTTGAATCACACCTCCTGATCTTTGACCTTGGGAGTCGCTTCCACGCTCGAAATGCCTCATGTGCCAAGCCCTTAAACATGCCTACACTTGCCTCGACTTTTCGTCGGATTCACGAGGAGAAATGGGGCATGCCACGGGCCAAGCAGCTGACGCTATGGGTCCCGGACCAACCGGGAATGCTCGGCGAGATCGCATCCGCGCTGGGCGAAAAGAAGACAAACATCGTCGCGGTCATGGGCGCCACCGAAGGCGGACGCGGGGCTGTCCGGGTGGTCGTGGACAAGCCGGCCACGGCGCGCAAGGTGTTTGCTTCCAAGGGTTGGCAGACCTCAGAAGAGGAGGTCCTCGCGGTCACGCTGGGCGACTCGCCTGGCACTCTGGGCAGGCTCGCGACCAAGCTCGGCCGGGCGGGCGTCAACATCCAGTACATCTACGCCGGGTCGGCGGGCAGCGCGCGCAAGCTCAACGCCTACATGGGCGTCTCGGACCTCAAGGCCGCCCTCAAAGCCGCCCGCTGAGAGCTATCGCTTGACGGCGTAGTCGCCCAGGCCGCGTTCGAGGCGGGCGAAAGTCCGGCGGGCCTGCGCGCGGTAGTCGTCGGCAAGCCGCTGGCCTCGCACCCCGGAGAGAACGCGGCCGCGCACGTGGCTGACCAGTGCCCTGTGGGTCGCCATCAGGGCGCTGGCCATGCTGATAGCCACGACATCGCCATGGTCGGCGCCCGATTCCTCGGCCAGGATCTCGGCGAGACGTTTGGTGTAGCGCTCGACGATCTCCCGCTCGCGCGCCGCCAGTGACGGGCTGGCCGGGATCGCTCGCGCTGCTCGCGAGATCGCGTCTGCGCTTTCCTTGGTCGCCAGCCGGTCAGCCCCGGCGAGCAGGGTGCGGCGAAATGCCTTGAGCGCCGGCTCCCCCTTCGGGCGGCCGCGGACGGACTCGATCAAAACCTCCTCGAAGAACTGCATGCCTCCGTAGAACAGGTCTTCCTTGGTCGAGAAGTAGTTGAAGACGGTCACCTCGGAGACGTCGGCCGCGCGGGCGACCTCGGCCACGCTCACGCCGTCGAAGCCCTTTGCCTCGAACAGCTTTCGAGCGGCGTCGAAGATCAGCTGACGTGTCTGCTCCTTTTTGCGCTCCCTCAACCCGGGTCGCGATGCCACCGGCCCGATTGTACCCGGAATAAGTTAGGCAGCCCAATACTTTAAGTCACTATAAGTTTGTGGTAACCTAGCTGGCCAAGGCTGGATTCAAGGAGGCAATCGATGAATCTGTATTCGATCGCGTTGTTCGTGCACATCGTCGGAGCTCTCTTGCTGTTCGTTCTGTTGACGATCGAAGGCGTCAGCCTCCGAGCCGGCATCCCGGCCGGGCAGCTGAACCGGGTCCTCGGGCCCATCTCGGGGCTCGCGATCCTGGTCCCCGGGCTGTATTTGGTGGCGGCCGGGACCGGCTGGAAGGGATGGGTCGCGGTTGGCTTCACGAGCTGGGTATTGATTGCGGTGGCCAGCGCCGTCACCGGTGTCAGCCTCATGCGGGGAAGGGTGAGCCGCCGCACCGCAGCGATCTCCTGGATTATCAGGGTGGGCATGGCGTTGGGCGTCGTTTTCGACATGACGGTCAAGCCGGATGCCTGGGTCGCGATCGTTGCAGTAGTGGTCGGGGCGGCCCTCGGCGCCACGGCGGGTGTCGCGGCGCGGCGCGAGGTTCGCCCGACATGAGCGCGGCCACCGCAGAAACGCAGACCTGGACGGCTCCGCCACCGGACAGCAGGAGATGGACTGCGCTTGCCTTCATCGCGATCGCCCAACTGATGATCGCGCTGGACGCCACCATCGTCAGCATCGCGCTGCCCTCGGCCCAGTCGGCCCTTGGTGCGTCGGACGCCGACCGGCAGTGGGTGGTAACCGCGTACGCGCTCGCGTTCGGCGGTCTGCTTCTCCTCGGCGGCAAAGTCGCCGACTACGCCGGTCGCAAGCGTGCATTCCTCATCGGTCTCGCCGGGTTCGCCGTCGCGTCGGCGATCGGCGGCGCCGCACCGAACTTTGCGACCCTTGTCGCGGCGCGAGCATTGCAGGGCGCATTCGCTGCCTTGCTTGCCCCGACGGCACTGTCCCTGCTCGCGGTCTCTTTCACGCAGCCACGGGAACGGGCGACGGCTTTTGCTGTTTACGGCTCGATCGCGGGAAGCGGGGCGGCGATCGGGCTTCTGCTGGGTGGAGCATTGACCCAGTACCTCGCCTGGCGCTGGTGTCTCTACGTGAACATCCCGATCGCGGTCATGGCAGGGATCGGTGGATGGCTCGTCCTTCCGGCGGGGAGCGGGCGAGCCAAAGCGGCGCTCGATTTGCCGGGCGTTGTCCTGGCCGCGGGCGGGATGGTGGCGCTGGTCTATTCGAGCACGGCCGGGATCGGGCTTCTCGCGGTCGGTGGCCTCCTGCTCGCGCTGTTCGTCTTTCGAGAAGCGCGCACAGCAAATCCCCTGCTGCCGCTGCGCATCCTGACCGACCGCAACCGAGGCGGCTCCTACATCACAGTCGCGATGGCAATCGCCGGCATGTTCGGCGCGTTTCTGTTTCTCACCTACTACCTGCAGGTCGTGCTTCAATTCACGCCGCTGCAGGCGGGCCTCGCTTTTCTGCCCATGACAATCGCATCGCAGGCCGGCTCGTGGCTCATCGCCAGCCGCTTGATGCCGTACGTGGCGCCGCGTGCGCTGATGGCTCCGGGCGCCGCCGTCGCGGCTGCGGGCATGGCGCTGTTGACGCAGCTGCACGCAGACAGCGCCTACCTGACGCTCGTGCTGCCGGCGGAAGTCCTTCTCGGCCTCGGCATCTCGTGCGTGATGGTGCCCGCCTTCAGCACGGCGACCCACGGCATCGACCCGCGCGAGGCCGGGGTTGCCTCGGCGACCGTGAACACCGCCCAGCAGATCGGAGGTTCGCTGGGCACGGCTCTCCTGAACTCGATCGCAATCAGCGCGACGGCGGCGTACGCCGGACCACGGGCGGCGGCACTGGTCCACGGCTTCTCGGTGGCGACGGGGTGGGGCGTGGTGATCCTGCTTGTCGGGGCGATCGCTGCGGCGGTGCTGATCAACACGGGTCGCCCGGCACCACATCGCGTGTGAGGCCGGGCGCCCGTGCGCTACATCACGTCAGTCGTCGTCCTGGCCAAAGAAAGATCCGTTCCGCTCGTTGGCGATCTGGGCGAAGTTCACCGTTTGGTGGCCGCCGGTGGAGTGGAAATGGTCGCTGCCGGTGCGGCCGCTCCAAGAGATGCGCGCGTTCGTTTGCACGAATTCCATCTCGAAGGGCTTGCTCGCATCGCTAAACGTGCCACGCGTCACCGCCCCAAACCAGCGAAGGTCGAACGAGACCTTGCCCGCCAATGGCTGACGGGTGTGGAACAGCCCGTTCAAGATGTCCCCATAGTCGGGAATCGACAGGTTCGACAGGTGGAGGCGGGCCTCGGCTTCTTCTACGTCAGCTTTAACCGCGTCGTCGGACACGGCGATCGTCCAGAACAGACCCGCGCTCGGACCGCTCGCGACTATGCCGGGGTCGTAATCGTGGATCTGGGTCTTGAATGTTGGGTCCACCGGACCCGCGTAGACGTCCAGTCAAATGAAGGCGAAGGTGCCGCGGTGCTGTTTGCCATCGGCGCCGATGTAGACACCCTTCATGAACCGGTTGTCGGAGCCAAATTCCGCGTTGGACGGGAGAGGTTTGCCGTCATGCGTTCCCGCTCCAGGCCCACTGATGTCTGCGACCCCCACCGTGCCTTTGAAGTTGAAGATCGACGAGTCGTCCGTATTGGGTGCGGGAGGCAGAAAGTGAAACAGATTGCCGATCGTAGTTCCGTAGGGAATCGGTACGGGTGCCGCCGAGGTCCTCGCCTCAGCCACGAGCGGCATCCAGATGCTGGACGTCACGACCGCGCCGCCGGCCAGTCCAGTCGTCGCAAGGAACTGACGGCGGCTCAAGGCCCGTTCCCAGAAGTGCGCATGGCCCTCCTGTTGTTGGGCCATCCGCGATGCGGCGAGCAACCGCAAACCCTCGTCTGCAAGGTTCATAGGCCCCCTCCTGCCCGTTAGGGCAACCCCAGCGCCGCGTGCCGGCGCCGCGACGCAAGACTACTCTCGACCTGGAGCTTGTGCCGCGCCAAAACAGCCCTTGACAAGGCCGCGTTGGAGTTCGTATTCTACCGATTAGTTAATTAGCCGGACAGAAAAGTACGATGGCAAACGATCAACTGAGCGTCACGTTCGCAGCCCTCGCCGATCCCACCCGGCGAGCGATCCTGGCCCGTCTCGCAGAGGGGGAGGCCTCAGTCACGGAGCTGGCCAAGCCGTTCGACCTGAGCCTTCCGGGAGTCTCCAAACATCTGAAAGTGCTGCAGCGCGCGGGCCTCGTGCGGCAGAGCCGCAACGCGCAGTGGCGGCCGTGCCGCCTCGAGGTCGGCCGCCTGAAAGAGGCGTCCGAGTGGGTGGGGGATTACCGAAGGTTCTGGGACGAGAGCTTCCAGCGCCTGGACGATGTTTTGCAGGATCTGATCAAGAAGGAGAAGACTGATGAGCACCAAGGAGACCAGAACGATGCCCAAGACTGAGTACGTGATCGAGCCTGGCAAGCAGGAGATCATCTCGACGACGATCCTCGACGCGCCGCGCGAGCTGGTCTTCAAGGCTTACACCGACCCAAAGCTGTTCGCGCAGTGGTGGGGCCCGCGGCGGTACGAGATCAAGATCGACAAGTTCGACTCACGGCCGGGAGGCTCCTGGCGGGTCGAGCATGTGGCCGCCGACGGAGGCAGGCACGGCTTCCGCGGCGTCAACCACGACGTCGTGGCGCCGGAGCGGATCGTCTCGACATTCGAGTACGAAGGCGTGCCCGGTCACGTCGCGCTCCAGACGGCTACGTTCGAGCCACTCGGCAACAAGACCAAGCTCGTGGCGCACCAGGTCTTCCAGTCGGTGATGGACCGCGATGGCATGGTCGCCTCCGGCATGGAATCGGGAGCCAACGAATCGCTCGAGCGCCTGGCCGAGCTCCTCGAAAGGATGAAGGCCGGAAAGTGACCCCCGAGGCCTCGAGCAGCTCGATGAAGGCGGTTGACGCGTACATAACGGCTGCGCCGAAAGCGGCGCAGCCACGCCTTCGTGAGCTGCGCAAACTGATCAAGGCAGTGGCGCCGAAAGCCACCGAGCGACTCAGCTATGGGATGCCCCACTTCGACTACAAGGGACGGCTGATCTATTTCTCGGCGTTCAAAAACCACATCGGCGTGTATCCGGTGGGTGAGGCGGAGCAGCACAAAGAGCTGCACCGCTTCATGACCGGCAAGGGCACGTACCGCTTCTCGCTGGATGAGCCGATGCCGATGGCTCTGCTCAAGAAACTGGTCGAGGCCCGGGTCAGGAAGAACGAGGGGTCGGGCGGCCAAAAGGCGGGATACGGACGCCGTTCCGCGAGTGCTCGATGAGCTTTTCGAGGCGTCGCACTTTGGTCTCGTCGCGTTTGGCGCTCATCACCCAGTAAGAAGCCGTCATTCGATACGACGGAGCCTGTGCCTCGAAAAATTTCCAGGCAGCCTTGTGCTCGCGAAACGCAGCCTCGCTTGGCGGGTCGAGGCCACGCGAGCGGTTTTCGTACGAGTAGATCCGCGACCGTGCCTCGTCCCTTTTCTCGAACGCCGCCCGTCCGCTCGGGTGGACGAGGCCCAGGCGGTCCAGGTCTCCGAACCGTTTGATGTTGACATCGCTCCAGATGCTGCCCTTGCGCCGGGGCGTGATCCGCTGCGCCGTTCGGTCATCGCCTAGCGAGTAGCGAACGCTGTCGATCCAGCCGAAGCAGAGCTCCTGGTCGACAACGTCCTGCCACGTGACCGACGGACGGCCGGTCCGCTTGCGGTGATATCCGATCCAGAGCTCCGTCGCTGTCTCGTGGTTGGCTTCGAACCACGCGCGCAACTCGGCGGCCGTCGCGAAGAATTGCACGTTCTCGGGCGTGGGCATGTCGCGACAATCTACACGTGGCCAACGTCCCCAACCGGCAGCGCGACTACAACGAGGTGGCCGGCTCGAGCATCCACAGGCTGGCCGGTCTCGCGGACGGCATTTTTGCCGTCGGCATGACGTTGCTCGTGCTGGGACTGGCGGTTCCGGCTATGGATACGGTCAAGTCGGAGGGAGACCTGCTGCGCCAGCTCGGTGGCTTGCTGCCGGCCGTTGTCACCTACTTCATGAGCTTTTTGACTCTTGGCATCTTCTGGGTAGCTCAACAGACGCAGCTGGGCCGGTTGGAGCGGGCCAACCGCAACTTCACCTGGATCCATCTGGGCTTCTTGCTGGCGGTCACCTTGATTCCGTTCTCGACGCTGCTTCTCGCCCGGTTCCACTGGTCCAGGGTGGCCCTGGTCGAGTACTGGCTGAACATCTTCGTCCTCGGATCGGTGCTCCTCGTTGCCTTCGAATACGGTGCTCGGGCCAAGCTGTTTCCCGAAGCTGACACGGCGTCCATAGCGCACCTCACTCGGCGTCGCGTCATAGGTGCTCAGACCCTGTATCTGCTCGGAATGCTCCTGTGCATTTTCGACACCCACTGGAGCATCGCGGCAATCGTCGCCATCCAGCTCAACTACGCGATCGCGCCTCGTATCCCGCTCTTACGCCGCCTCTGACCCCGGCGCTCGTCAATAGAATGCCCGCTGTGGTACAGGGCGAGCCGCAGCCCCGCGGTGTGTTGTCCGGCAAGGTCGCCGTCGTCGTGGGAGGCGCCAGCGGGCTCGGAAGGACTGTGGCCAACGCCCTTGCGAGGCAGGGCGCTCGGGTGGTCATCGCCGATTTCGACTCGGAGCGAATGGAGCGAACCGTGGAGGAAATCCTGGAGCTGGGCATTGCCGACGCGATGGCCCTCTCCACGGACGTCCGCAGCGACGCCTCGGTGCGCTCGATGGCCGGCGACGCGATCAAGGCGATGGGACAGGTCGACATCCTGATCAACATGGCCGGCGTGTTGCTGGAGGGCCCCCTCGACCGGATCAAGCCAAGCGACTGGAAGTGGATGCTCCAAACGAACCTGCTCGGCCCGGTGCGCACGACCACGGCGCTGCTGCCTCACATGAAGGAGCGGCGCTCCGGCCACGTCATCAATACGGTGAGCGCGGACGGCCCAGCGCTGCACGACCCGCTGACCATCGCGTACGACGCCGGGCATGCCGCCCTCGCCTCGTTCACGCGCAGCCTGGCGGCCGAGCTCGACGGAACAGGCGTCAACGTGTCCCTTTACTGCACTGGGTCGAAGGGCCCGCGCATCGCGAGAACACGCGGACCGCGCGGCGTCGGCCGCCTGCTCCATCCCGACAAAGACCTCGATGAAGCCTCCAAGCCTTCAGGTCAGCTGATCGACAGCCTCATCGACGCCGTGCACCATCCGCGCTTCCTCGTGCTCGCGGAGCGTGGCAGTTGAACGTACCGACCGACCTTCTCTCGAGCATCGGCATCTGTGTCGGCGCCGCTGCGCTGATCGCAGCGGTCACATGGCGCTTCAAGCAGCCGCTGATCATCGCCTACCTCCTGACTGGCGTGATCATCGGGCCCAGGATCGGGCTGAGGTTCATCACCAACGAGGACAGCATCCAGACGGTCGCCGAGATCGGGCTGATCCTGCTCCTCTTTGTGATCGGGCTCGAGATCGACCTGCGAAAGATGGCCTCCGGCGGCGCCGCGGTCTTGCTCACCGGCGCGCTGCAGGTGCCCATCTGCATCGCGCTTGGGCTGGCGTTCTTCGCGGTGCTCGGCGTGACGAACTCCGAGCACAGCTACGCGCTGCTCTACCTGGCGGCGTGCATGAGCCTCTCGAGCACGCTGGTCGTCGTGAAGATCCTGAACGACAAGTTCGAGCTCGACACTCTGCCCGGGCGCATCACGCTCGGCGTGCTGGTGATCCAGGACCTCTGGGCGGTGGGCATGCTCGCCGTGCAGCCGAACATCCTGAACCCAAATCTGGTTCCTCTCCTGGGGTCTCTCTGGCGCGGCGCGGTTCTGGTGGTGGGAGGTTTCGCCCTCTCCAAGTACGCGTTGCCTTACCTCTTCCGCATGGTCGCCAAGGCGCCCGAGCTTGTGCTGGTATCCGCGCTGGGGTGGTGCTTCTTCCTCGCCGGCGCCGCCAGCCTGATCGGGCTCTCGCGCGAGATGGGGGCGCTGATCGCCGGCGTAAGTCTGTCCACGTTTCCCTACAACGTCGACGTCGTCGCCAAAGCCGTCAGCCTCCGCGACTTCTTTGTCACGCTGTTCTTCGTCGCCTTAGGCATGCAGATCACCATTCCCAGCCCGGAGGTGCTGGGCCTGGCGCTCGCCGCATCTGCGTTCGTCATCGTCAGCCGGGTGGTCGTCGTGCCGATCCTGTACGCGCTCCGGCTCGGTTTGCGGACGAGCATCGTGCCCGCAATCAACCTGGCGCAGGTGAGCGAGTTCTCGATCGTCATCGCGTCCCTTGGCGTGACGCTGCACCAGATCAACCAGGACGTGCTCACGGTCGTGATCGTCACCTTTGCGGTGACCTCGGTTGTTTCGACCTACATGATCAACTTCAGCCACGCGATCCAGAGACTGCTGGCCGCCGGCTTCAGGGCTGTCGGCCTGAAGGACCTGGACGCTGCCAAGGCGGCCAGCCAGGACGGGACAGAACCGCTGCACCAGCCGGTGATCTTCCTCGGTTTCTTCCGCGACACGAGCTCCATCCTTTACGAGTTCGAGCACGAGGGCTCGGCCGAAGAGTCGAAGCGCTTCCTGGAAAAAATCCTGGTCATCGACTTCAATCCAACAGTGCTGCGGGAGCTGCGCCGCAAGAACATCACATGCGTGTACGGCGACATCGCCCACGCGGACACGCTGCGTCACGCCGGGGTCGAGCATGCGCAGCTGGTGGTCTCGAGCATCACCGACGATGTGCTGAGGGGCACCAGCAACCTGCGACTCATGAACAGCGTCCACACGCACGCGCCGAACGCCCGCGTGGTTCTCACCACGGACCACATCCCACAGGCGCTGCGCTTCTACGAAGAAGGGGCCGACTTCGTCTTCATTCCTCGGCTGTACTCCGCGGCGGCCTGCGCGCGGATCCTGCGCAAGGGCCTGGCGGGAGGCTTCGAAGAAGTCCGCTCCCAAGCAATCGAGCATCTCTCGAAACGACAGGAAGTCCTCGCCTAGGGACGTCACCTGCCCGGATAGTCCGGACGAACCGACCTGGGCTAGGGCGCTACCCCTTGATAGTCCGGACTATCCGGGAACCCGCCGGGTGGGGGCGTTTGGGTCGGTATCGTGGCGGTGCGATGGACACCGCCCGGCTCAGCCCCCTCGAACCGCTGGCCAGGGCTTACCAGCGGG
>Ga0209056_10000530_pt1 | contig 42236 bp, 39 predicted proteins | sample GraSoiAngelo_114_FD_185876 | JGI IMG/M metagenome (GOLD analysis project Ga0209056, IMG submission 185876) | Grasslands soil microbial communities from the Angelo Coastal Reserve, California, USA - 14_0903_13_40cm (SPAdes) (version 2) | ecosystem: Environmental > Terrestrial > Soil > Grasslands...
AAGTCGAAGACCCGGTACTGCTCGTCCACCGCGCGGGCGATGTCCTGGTAGAGCAGCGAGATGGCCCGCCGCACCGACGTGATGTGAATCGGGAGGTAGGACCGGTTGAGGACGAGAACCTTCGTGTTGAGCACCGACATCGCGCCGCGCGCACGCTACACGCGGGTCTGGCGGAAGTCAAAACCACCTGACTCCGATTGCTCTGACCTGACCCGCGCCGGTCCGGGGCTCAGCGCCCCTGCCAGCGCAGGACCGGCCGGCGCGCGGCGCGCGTCTCGTCCAGGCGCGCAAGGCGGGTGCGATGGGGAGCGTTGCGAAGCTTTGCGGGGTCCCGACGGGCCTCCTCCGCGATCGCCAGCAGCGCGTCCACGAAGGCGTCGAGCGTCTCCTTCGTCTCGGTCTCCGTCGGCTCGATCATGAGCGCCCCCTTGACGACCAGCGGGAAATAGATGGTGGGAGCGTAGAACCCGTAATCGAGCAGGCGCTTGGCGACGTCGAGCGTGCTGACCCCGAAATCCTGGAGATGACGGTCGGAGAACACGCACTCGTGCAGCGACGGGGTGTCGTACGGCAGGTGGTACGTCCCCCGGAGGCGAGCCCGCACGTAGTTTGCGTTCAGCACGGCGAGTCGCGTCACTTCCGGCAGGCCGGCCGCGCCGAGCCGTGCGATGTAGGCGAACGCCCGCACGAGGACGCCGAAGTTGCCGTAGAACGACCGCATGCGGCCGACGCTCTTGGGCGCCTCCTCGCTCCAGGCGAGCCCCGCCTCGGTGCGGACGAGGCGTGGCACCGGCAGGTACTCCGCGAGCGGCGCCCGCACGGCGACTGGCCCGGCGCCGGGTCCCCCGCCCCCGTGCGGCGTCGAGAAGGTCTTGTGCAGGTTGAACTGCATGACGTCGACGCCCATGTCACCCGGCCGGGCGACCCCCATGAGCGCGTTGAAGTTGGCGCCGTCCATGTACACCAGGCCGCCCCGGGCGTGGACCGCCGCCGCGACCGCCTCGATCTCCTCCTCGAAGAGGCCGAGCGTGTTCGGGTTGGTCACCATGAGTGCCGCCACCGACTCGTCCATCGCGGCGGCAACGGCGCGCGCCGGCAGCAGCCCGCGGCCGTCCACCGACACCTCCGCCACCTGATAGCCGCAGAGCGCTGCGCTGGCGGGGTTCGTGCCGTGCGCGCTCGACGGGATGAGGACCCGCCGGCGCGCACCGCCTCGGTCCGCCTGATAGGCACGCACGAGGAGCAAGCCGAGCAACTCGCCCTGGGCGCCGGCCGCCGGCTGCAGGCTGACGGCGTCGAGACCGCTCGCCGCGGCGAGCGCCGCCTCCAGCCCCGCAACCACCTCGAGCGCGCCCTGCGCCAGGTGATCGGGCACCAGCGGATGAAGTGCGGCAAAGCCCGCAAGCCGCGCGAGCGCCTCGTTGACGACGGGATTGTACTTCATGGTGCAGGAGCCGAGCGGGTAGAGCGTCGTCGCGGCGCTGTAGTTCCACTGCGAGAGGCGGACGAAGTGCCGCACGACCTCGAGCTCGCTCACCTCGGGGAAGCCCGCGAGGCTGTCGTCGCGCTGCAGCGCGGGCGGCAGCGCGGGCACGGCCGGCTCGCCGGCGAGGGACTCGGCGACCGGCCAGCCGACCCGGCCGGGGGCGCCCCTCTCGAAGATGAGCAGCTCGTCGAGGAGCATCGCTCACCCGCTCGCGGCGCGCGCCGCCGGCGCGGCGAGCCCGCGCACCAGGCGGTCGATGTCGCGCGCGCCGTGCGTCTCGGTCACGCAGACGAGCAACGCATCCTCGAGCGCCGGATACCAGCGGGAGAGCGGGAATCCCGCGACGACCCCCTCCCGCGCGAGCGCCTCCCAGCGGGCGGCCGGGGCCTGGACCACGAACTCGTTGAAGAAGGGGCCGCCGAAGCGTCGCGGGATGCCCGCGGCCTCGAGCCGGCCTGCCACGGCGTGCGCGGCCCGGTAGTTCCTCGCCGCCAGAGCCCGCAGCCCCTGGCGCCCCAGCAGCGAGAGGTAGATGGCCACGGCCAGCGTGCACAGCCCCTGATTGGTGCAGATGTTGGACGTCGCCCGCTCCCGCCTGATGTGCTGCTCGCGTGTCGCGAGCGTGAGCACGAACCCACGGCGTCCATGGGCGTCGACGGTCTCGCCGACCACCCGGCCCGGCATGCTGCGCACGTAGCGCTCGCGCGTAGCGAAGAGGCCGACGCCTGGCCCGCCGTAGGCGACGGGCAGCCCGAAGCTCTGCCCCTCGGCGACCGCGATGTCCACGCCGCAGGCGCCGGGGGGCCGCACCATGGCGAGCGCGAGCGGCTCCGCCGTGGCGGTGATGCTGAGGGCGCCGGCCGCCCGGGCCAGCTCCGCGGCGCGCGCCACGTCCTCGAGAACCCCGAAGACGTTCGGCTGGCCCAGCACGACGGCGAGCGCATCGGGGTCGAGGGCGGCGCGGAGCGCGCCGAGGTCGGTGCGGCCGTCGGTGGCAAACGGCACCTCCCGCACCTCCACGTCGCTCAGGCCGCGGACGTACGTGCGGATCACGGCGCGGTAGTGCGGGTGGAGCGCGCTGGATACCCACACCGTGCGGCGCCCGGGCAGCACGCGGCGCGCCATCAGGACCGCCTCGGCTGCCGCGGACGCGCCGTCGTACAGGCTGGCGTTGGCGACCTCCAGGCCGAGGACGAGGGCCGCGAAGGTCTGGAACTCGAAGGTCGCCTGCAGCGTCCCTTGGCTCACCTCCGGCTGATACGGCGTGTAGGCGGTCAGGAACTCGGAGCGCAGCAGGAGCTGGTCCACGGCCGTCGGCACCCAGTGGGGATACGCGCCCGCACCGAGGAAGACCGCGGGGCCGGCCCCGTCCGCGTTGCGCGCCGCCAGCGCCTCGAACCGCGCCCGCAGCTCGGGCTCGGTCAGCCCGGCGGGGAGGTCGATCGCGGCGCGGGCACGGAGCCCGGCAGGCACGTGCGCGAACAGGTCGTCGATCGAGGACGCGCCGATCGCGGCGAGCATCGCCGCGATGTCGCCGTCGGTGTGAGGCGCGTAGCCGCTCACTTCCGCTGCTGCGCGGCGAAAGTCCGATAGGCGTCGGCGTCGAGCAGCCGGCTCACCTGCTCGCGGTCGGTGAGCACCAGGCGGATCATCCAGCCGGCGCCGTACGGGTCGCTGTTCACGAGCTCCGGCTCGTCACGCAGGACGTGGTTGACCGCCGTCACGCGTCCGGCCACCGGCGCGAACAGGTCGGAGACCGTCTTGTTCGACTCGACCACGCCGAATGCCTGCCCCTGCGCAAAGCTTGCGCCCACGGGCGGCAGCTCGACGAAGACCACGTCGCCGAGGGCATCCTGCGCGAAGTCGGTGATGCCCACCACTCCCTCATTGCCCTCGACGCGGAGCCACTCATGCTCCTGGGTGTAGTGGAGATCCTCCGGAAACTCCATCTCTCACTCCTCTCGCACCCGGCGGTAGAACGGGCGCTCCACGACGTGTGCCGGCACGCGCCGGCCCCGGATGTCGACAGCGACCGGCGTGCCGGGCGCGGCCGCTCCGACCGCGACGTAGGCGAGCCCGATGAAGGTGCCGAGCGTCGGAGACTTGGTCCCGCTCGTCACGCGGCCCACCGGAGTCCCGTCGCGCCAGACGCCGTACCCGTGGCGCGGGATCCCGGGCTCGTCCAGCTCGAGGCCGACCAGACGGCGCGTCAGCCCCGATGCCGCCTGCGCCGCCAGGGCCGCGCGGCCGACGAACTCGCCCTTGTCGAGCTTGACGACCCACGCGAGGCCCGCCTCGAGCGGCGTCGTGGTGGCGTCCATGTCGGTGCCGCAGAGCGGCAGCCCGGCCTCGAGGCGCAGGGTGTCGCGCGCGCCGAGCCCCGCGGGGAGCCCGCCCCGCCGCGTGGCGCTCTCCAGCAGAGCGTCCCAGAGCGTGCGCGCCGCTGCCGCCTCCACGAGGATCTCGAACCCGTCCTCGCCGGTGTAGCCCGTCCGCGACAGCACCACGGCTTCGCCCGCGACGCGCGTCGTGCATGCCGTGAAGGCGCGCAGCGCCGTCAGGTCGAGCGCCGTGAGCGTCCTCAGCACCATTTCCGCCTCGGGACCCTGCAGCGCGACGAGCGCAAGCGCCGCGCTGCGGTCCACCACCTCGGCCCGACCGGCCGCGTGCGAGGTGACCCAGCCGAGGTCTTGCTCCGTGTTGGCCGCGTTGACGATCAGGAGGTAGCGCTCCGCCCCGAGGCGGTAGAGGACCAGGTCGTCGAGCACGCCGCCTGCCTCGTTGCACAGCAGCGTGTACTGCGCGTCGCCGATCCCGAGCCGCCGGACGTCGTTCACGGTGACCTCCTGGCAGACGCCCGCGGCCGACGGACCCCTCACCTCGATCTCGCCCATGTGGCTCACGTCGAAGAGCCCGCAGTGGCGGCGCACCGCCTGGTGCTCCTCCGCGATGCCGCGATAGGAGAGCGGCATCTCCCAGCCGCCGAAATCGATCATGCGGGCGCCGAGCGCCCGATGCGCCTCGTAGAGCGGCGTCCGGCGCGCCATGGTCTCAAGCGGCCCGGGCGGCCGCCGCCTGCTCGGCAGCGGTCACGGTGTTTGCCAGGAGCATCGCCACGGTCATCGGGCCGACGCCGCCCGGGACGGGCGTGATGAAGCCGGCCCGCTCGCGTGCCGGCTCGAACTCCACGTCGCCGCAAAGCTTGCCGTCGGGCCCGCGGTTGATGCCGACGTCGATCACCACGGCGCCGGGTCGGATCCATTCGCCGCGGATCAGACCAGGCTGCCCGGTAGCCGCGATCAGCACCTGGGCGCGCCCCACCTCGCGGGGCAGGTCCGCCGTGCGCGAGTGGCAGAGGGTGACGGTGGCGTGACGCTCGAGCAGCAGGAGCGCCACCGGCTTTCCGACCAGCACGCTGCGCCCGACGACGACGGCGTGTGCCCCCCCGAGGACGCCGCCGGTCGTGTCGATGAGGCGAAGGATGCCAAGGGGGGTGCACGGCCGGAGCCCCGGCAGCCCGGCGAGCAGACGGCCCTGGTTCACGGGGTGCAGGCCGTCGACGTCCTTCTCCGGCGCCAGGGCCTCGATGACCGCCGGCGCGCGCAGCGGCGGCGGCAGCGGCAGCTGCACGAGGATGCCGTGCACCTCGGGATCGCGCCCGAGGCGCGCGACGAGGGCGAACAGCTCGCCCTCGGGCGTCGAGGCGGGTAGCCGGTGACGAAACGAACGGATGCCAGCGTCCGCGCACGCCTTCTCCTTGTTGCCGACGTACACCCGTGATGCGGGATCGTCGCCGACCAGGATCGCGGCCAGACCGGGCACGATCCCGCGCACCGCCAGGCGCGCGACGCGCTCGCGCACCTCCTCCCGCACCGCGGCGGCCACGGCCTTGCCGTCGATCGTCTGTCCCACGCGCGGGCTTCCCGAGTCGCGTATATAGACCGCTCCCGGGGGAGGCAAGGGTGGACATAGGGTGGACATGCGGACGCCGCGCGCTGGCGTGCTAGAGTAGCGCCATGAGCGCGAGCGAAGAATACTGATGATCGTCGGCGTGCCGCGCGAGATCAAGGAGGAGGAAAACCGGGTGGCGCTCACGCCGAGCGGCGTCGGGGCGATCGTGGCGCACGGCCACCGTGTCCTCGTCGAGCACGGTGCCGGCGCGGGCTCGCGGCTCCCGGACGCGCGCTACCGCGAGGCGGGAGCGGAGCTGGCGGACGCGCGCACCGTGTGGACGCGCGCCGACCTCGTCCTGAAGGTGAAGGAGCCGCAGCCTTCCGAGTACGCGCTCCTCCGCCCTGACCTCGTGCTCTTCACCTACCTGCACCTCGCGGCCAACCCGGCGCTCACTCGGGTCCTCGTCGAGCGGCGCGTGCGAGCGCTCGCCTACGAGACGCTGCAGCCCGGCGATGGCTCCCTCCCGCTCCTCGCGCCGATGAGCGAGGTGGCGGGGCGGCTGGCGGTGCAGGCGGGCGCCTGGTGCCTGCAAGCCCAAAGCGCCGGCCGCGGCGTGCTGCTCTCGGGGGCCTCCGGCGTCCGCCCCGCAAAGGTCGTCATCCTGGGCGCGGGGATCGCGGGCACGAACGCGTGCCAGGTGGCGGTGGGGGTCGGCGCGGACGTGTCGATCCTCGACGTCGACCCGGCGAAGCTCCGCTACGTACACGACATCCTCGGCGGGCACGTCACCACGGTGATGTCGAACCGCGCCAACCTCGAGGAGGAGGTCGTTGCCGCCGACCTGGTGGTCGGCTCCGTGCTGATCCCAGGCGCGCGGACGCCGCGCCTCCTGTCCCGCGCGCTCGTCGGCGCCATGCGCCCGGGGGCCGCGCTCGTCGACCTGTCCATCGACCAGGGCGGCTGCGCCGAGACGTCCCGACCGACGACCCACGCCCACCCGACGTACGTCGAGGAAGAGGTCGTGCACTACTGCGTGACCAACATGCCGGCCGCCGTCCCGCACACGGCCACCTTCGCGCTCACCAATGCGACGCTCTCGTACGCGCTCGAGATCGCCGACCATGGTTTTGCCGAGGCGCTTCGCCGCAATCCCGCGCTCCGGCGCGCGACGAACGTGCTCGCGGGACGGGTGACCCACCCGGGCGTGGCCGAAGCGGCGGGCGTGGCGGTGACGCCGCCCGAGCAGCTGCTGGACGCTCTCAGCTGACGACGCGCAGCCCGAGCTCGCGGAGCTGCGCCGCGTCGACGGGTGCGGGTGCCTCGGTCATCGGGCAGACGGCGCGCTGCGTCTTCGGGAACGCGATGACGTCGCGGATGGAGTCGGCGTCGGCGAGCAGCATGACGAGGCGGTCGAACCCGAGCGCGATGCCGCCGTGCGGCGGGGCGCCGAAGGACAGCGCCTCGAGCAGGAAGCCGAAGCGGGCGTGCGCCTCCGTCTCCGACATGCCGAGCAGCGCGAACACGCGTTGCTGCAGATCGGGCTGGTGGATCCGGATGCTGCCCCCGCCGAGCTCCGTCCCGTTCAGCACGAGGTCGTAGGCCTGCGAGCGGACACCGAGGGGATCGCTCTCCAGCCGCTCGACGTCCTCCTCCAGCGGGGCCGTGAACGGATGATGGACGGCGACGTAGCGGTTCGCATCGCGGTCGCGCTCGAGGAGCGGGAAGTCGACGATCCAGAGGAAGCGGTCCTCGCCCGCCGCCAGCCGGCCCAGCCGTTCCCCGAGCTGCAGCCGGATGCGGGACAGGATGGTCGACGCCAGCGGCTCCGGCTCGGCAAGCAGCAGGAGCAGGTGGCCGGGCTCGAGGCCCGCCGCCGCCGTGAGCCGCGCACGCTCGGCTTCCGAGAAGAACTTCGCGGCCGGTGACTGCCAGCCGTCCTGGCTTATCCGGATCCACGTGAGCCCGCGCCCGCCCTCGGCGGTCGCGAAGCCGACCAGGTCATCGAGCTCGCGGCGGGAGAGCGTCGCGCCGGCGCCCGGCACGGGGAGACCCCGAACCGCATGGCCCGCCGCGAGTGCCTCCGCGAACACCCGGAACCCGGTCTCCGCGAAGCACGTCGAGAAGTCGCCGAGCTCGAGGTCCACGCGGAGGTCGGGCCGGTCCGTCCCGAAGCGCCGCATCGCGTCGCGGTACGAGAGCACCGGGAAGGGCCGCGGGGTGGGCCGCCCGCGCACGGTGGCGAAGATGTCGGCGATCATCGGCTCGACCACTCCGATGACGTCAGCCCGCCCCACGAAGGACATCTCGAGATCGATCTGCGTGAACTCCGGCTGGCGGTCCGCACGCAGGTCCTCGTCCCGGAAGCAGCGAACGATCTGGTAGTAGCGATCGAGCCCCGCCACCATCAGGATCTGCTTGAAGAGCTGGGGCGATTGCGGCAGCGCGTAGAAGGCGCCGCGCTGGACGCGGCTCGGGACCAGGTAGTCGCGCGCTCCCTCGGGCGTCGAGCGGGCGAGCACGGGTGTCTCGACCTCGACGAAGCCGAGACGCGTCAGGTGCCCGCGCACCGCGTGCGCCACGTCGTGCCGGAGGATGAGGTTCTGCTGGACGGCGGGTCGCCGGAGGTCCAGGTAGCGGTAGCGGAGCCGCGTCGACTCGGTCACCTCCGCCGAGTCGTCGATCGGAAACGGGGTGGGCCGCGCCGTATTGAGGACACGGAGCGCCGAGGCCACGACCTCGACCGCGCCCGTCGGCAGATCGGGGTTCACGGTCTCGCCCGGACGGGGCCGGACCGTCCCGCGGACGGCGATCACGAACTCGAGCCGCACGTCACGGGCGCGCTCGTGCGCGGCCGGGCTCTCCGCCGGGTTGCAGACCACCTGAACGATTCCCGTGCGGTCGCGGAGGTCGACGAAGAGCACGCCGCCGTGGTCTCGCCGGGCATGCACCCAGCCGCATAGCGTCACCTCCCGGCCGATGTCGCCGGGCCTGAGCGCGCCGCACCCGTCCGTCCGCCGCCAGTCCCCGAGCGCCTCCGCCGCAGGCATCATGTACCGACCTCCGTCCGCACCCAGCGCGCGAGCTCCGGGCCGGGCGCCTCGAGGTCGAGCGCCTGGCGCCGGTCCGCGCTGCTCGCCAGGTCACGCACCGTCGCCCGCCCGGCGGCCAGCTCCTCGGGACCGAGAATGACGGCCAGACGCGCGCGCCGCCGGTTGGCGACGCCGAGCAGCGCCTTCAGGCTGCGCCCCGCGGGCTCCACCCCGACCGCCAGACCCTCGTCGCGCAGCCGCGTCGCCAGGCGCAGGGCCGGCGCGACGGCCCGCGGCTCGAGGGGCAGGATGAGCGCCGCCGGCCCGGTCTCGGGCTCGACAGACGCCGGTGCCGCCATGGCGAGGCGGTCGAGCCCGAGGGCGAACCCCACCCCGGGCACATCCGGCCCGCCGAGCATCGCCACGAGCCCATCGTAGCGCCCGCCCCCGCCGATCGCATTCTGAGCGCCGAGCCCCTCTCCCTCGCCGATGATCTCGAACGCGGTCCGGCAGTAGTAGTCGAGCCCCCGCACCAGCCGGAGATTCAACGCATACGGCACGCGTTCCTGGTCGAGGAGCGCGCGCACCTCGTCGAAGTGGGCGGCGCACGGGGCGCAGAGGCTGTCGCGCATCACGGGGGCGCGCTCGATGACCGCGCGGCAGCCCGGGACCTTGCAGTCGAGGAGACGGAGCGGGTTGCGCTCGAGGCGGCGGTGACAGTCGGCGCACAGGGCGTCGAGGTGCGCGAGCCCGAACTGCCGCAGGCGTTCGCGATAGGCCGGCCGGCACGCCTCGTCGCCGAGCGAGTTCAGCTCGAGGCGGGCACCGCGCGCGCCGACGCGGTCGAAGTAGCGGACGAGCCAGACGAGCAGCTCCGCGTCGGCCAGCGGGTCGTCGCGACCGAGCACCTCCGCGCCGATCTGGTAGAATTGCCGGTACCGGCCGCGCTGCGGCCGCTCGCGGCGGAACATCGGCCCCGTGTAGAAGAGGCGAGCGTGGCGCTCGCGGTGCGCGAGGCCGGTCTCGAGGTAGGCCCGCACGACGCTCGCCGTGGCCTCGGGCCGGAGCGTGACGGCGGTCTCCTCCTTGTCCCGGTCGCGAAACGAGAACATCTCCTTCTCCACGATGTCGGTCGTCTCGCCGACGGCCCGGGCGAAGAGCTCGGTGCGCTCGAGGATCGGCAGCCGGATCTCACCGAACCCGTAGAGCGCGAAGAGCTCGCGCGCCGCGGACTCGAGCCCATGCCAGTGCCGGCACTCCTCGGGGAGGATGTCCCGGAAGCCGCGGACGGCAGGGATCGCGCTCGGCTTCGACATTCTCGTGACGGCAAACGGACACTTGTAGCAAAGCGCTGCAGGTGCTTCAACGCGAAAACGTTTGATAGTGCGCCGATTTGTCTTCACAATGTCGGCGTGGCGCGGTTCTTGCCTTTCTCAGCGGACGCATGAGCGCCTCGAGGCTCGAGACCGGGTCGCTGACCCTCCTCTTCCGCCAGCTGGTCCGCACGGCGATGGCCGCGCAGCAGGTGGAGTCCTCCGAGACGACGGAGTTCTACCTCGTGCAGCTGCTCGAGGGCTTTGCGCGTCCTGGACGCGGCGGGCTCCTCGACCGGCCCTTGGCGCTCGACTATCTGGAGGCCTTTCACCTGCCGGCCTCGCAGCGCTACGAGAAGCTCAAGCGCGTCGCGGACACGGCGCTGTTCGTCACGGGCATCTTCGTCGACAGCCTCGAGCGGAGCGTGGTCGGCCCCGACTACTACACGTCGCTCGGGCGCAACGCCTACGCGCGGCTCTCGGCCCAGCCGCCGCGCGCCAGCCTGGCGGAGCTCTTCGGCGAGCTGGCCGGCCGCTTCCCCGAGTTCGTCCGCGTCCTCACCGAGATCAGCGCCCAGGAGCTCTTCCGGCGCCAGGAGGACACGGTCCGCCTCTACAAACGTTGGCTCCACACCCGTGGCCGCCGCGAGGCAGATCTGCTCGTGCGGCGCGGCATCATCCCGTTCGCCCCGCCGTCGACGCAGCGACACTGAGGGCGGGTCGGGTCCGCGGGAGCGGGGGCGCCGGATCGCCTCCGCGTCCTCGCCCCACGCGCGACTCGTAGGCTGTAGCGTCCCCCCGCAGCTGCGCGCTCGCGCGGCGGCTGCGGAGTCGGCGCTCCGGCGCCCCCGCTCCCGCGACGCGCGCCGCAGGCGTGCCGCGCGCCGACACCGAGCTCACTCTCCGGTGGCGTGCAGGGCGGGAAGGGGTGCCGACTCGGCGACCTCCGCAGCTCCCGCGCGCGCATGCAGCTGCGGGGGGACGTTACAGCTCCAAGGCGCGCGTGGAGCGAGGACCGGGAGCCGAGGCGGTGCCCCTTCCCGCCGCCCCGACGCCTCAGTCGGGGGCGACGGCCGCTGCGGCGTGCACGGATCGAGGTACACGCCGCGCGGCCGGGACTGCCTTGGCGTTGCGTGCGACGACGATAGTGAACAGCGAGCGCCGCCCGGTCTTCCACTGCCGCTCGACGTGCAGCGCGCCGCGATCGACCACGTCGGAAAGATGCAGCGTCGTCCACCCGAGCCAGCGGGTGAGCGGATCGATGGCGTGCGTCAGGCGAGCGAGCGTTGGATTCGCGCTCCGGAAGTGGTTGATGATGGTGACGATCCCTCCGGGGCGGCAGACGCGGCGCGCCTCCGCCATCATGCGGCACGGATCCGGGACGACGCTCACCACGTGGAAGGCCATGACATAGTCGAAGCTGTCGTCCACGAAGCGCAGGTTGAGCGCGTCACCCTGCTCGAGCGCGATGTGCCGCCAGCCGTTGCGGTTGACCTTGTCCTGTGCCCGCTCGAGCATGTCGGGCGCGAGGTCGATGCCGGTCACATGGCAGTGCCGCGGATAGGCGGCGAGCGAGAGCCCCGTGCCCACGCCGAGCTCGAGCACGCGCGCGCCGGGCTCGACCGCCAGGGAGCGGATCACCGTGGCGATGCGTGGATAGAAGACGTGGCGGAACAGCAGGTCGTAGAGGTGGGAAAACTCGTAGTACAGCCGGCTCTCGTGCGGCTGCGCGTTTGCGAGTGCCATGCGCCTCCCTATGTCGTCAGCGGGGCCCCCGGGACCCCGGCCTGTCCGTCCGGCCGGCCGCCGCTCACGGCCGGGTCATGCCGCCGTGGTTCCTCGCAGCTGCCGTTTGAAGGAGGTGATGTCCCGCTTCCGGAACCGCCACTGACGGCCGCGTTTGAAGGCCGGCAGGACGCTCTTGCGGGCGAGCTCGTTGACCGTGTCCGGACTGCAGTCGAGAATCTCCGCCACCTCTTTGCTGTTCAGCAGGACGTCGTCCTTCTCGAGCATGTTCCGACACGGCCGTCCCCGAGACGGGGACGCTGTTTTGGTAGCAGGGCCGTGCCGGGTGCGTCAAGGAACCACCAGTTGACGTGTGTTTTCAGGTAGTTACGCGGCTCGTCGCTCAGCGTGGCGACTTTCGTCCTTCGAGGTAGAGCACGATCGGGCTGGCGACGTAGATTGACGAGTAGGTGCCGACGACGAACCCGACGAGCAGCGCGAAGGCGAAGCTGTGGATCACGGTCCCGCCGAGCACGAACAGCGCTGCGGTCACGAGGATGGCGGTGCCGCTCGTGATGAGCGTGCGCGACAGCGTCTCGTTGATCGAGAGGTTCATGATCGTGGCGAGGCCCTCGCGCCGCATCTTGCGCATGTTCTCGCGGATGCGGTCCGAGACGATGACGGTGTCGTGCACCGAGTAGCCCACCACCGTGAGCAGCGCGGCAACCGTGGTGAGGTCGAACTCCATGTTGGCGATCGAAAGCGCCCCGAGCGTGATGAGGACGTCGTGCACGAGCGCGACGGCGGCGCCGATGCCGAACCGCAGCTCGAAGCGGAGCGCGATGTAGGTCGCCATCACGAGCGTCGCCGCCAGGACGGCGAGCGTCGCATCCCGCCAGAGGTCCTTGCCGACCTTCGGTCCCACCGTCTCGACGCGCAGGACGTCGTAGGTGCCTTCGCCGAACTTGTCGCGCAGCCCCGTCTTGATGGCATCGGCGATCGCCGTGCTTCCGCCCTCGGCCGCGCCGAGCACGCGGATCTGGAACTCCTTGCCGCCCTGCCCCACGTCCTGGACGACGACTTCACGGAGCTCGGGCCGCGAGAGCGCACCCCGGATGTCGCCGGTCGGCGTCGAGGCGGCGAACTTCACGTGCACCATCGTGCCGCCCGCGAAGTCGATGCCGTAGTTCAGGCCGCCGTGCAGGTAGATCGAGACGAGCCCGATCAGGATGAGCGTCCAGGAGACGAGCAGCATCTTGAAGCGCAGGCCGACGAAGTCGATGTTCAGGCCGGGCGGGATGAGCTCGAAGAAGCGATGCTCGACGGTCGGCACCTTGTCCGTGCGTGTGGTCGGTCGCGTCGCCATGGGCCCCCCCTTCATACGCTCACCGTCGTCAACCGGCGCCGAGACACGAGGAGATCGTACACGACGCGGGTGCCGAAGACGCCGGTCAGCAGGCTGGTGAGGATGCCGAGGCAGAGCGTCACGGCGAACCCGCGCACCGGGCCCGTCCCGAACTGGAACAGGATCAGGCCCGAGCAGAAGGTCGTCACGTTCGAGTCGCGGATCGCGTACCAGGCGCGCTCGTAGCCGGTCTCGATCGCGGCCCGCGGCGTCTTGCCGAGGCGCAGCTCCTCGCGGATGCGCTCGAGGATCAGGACGTTCGCGTCGACCGCCATGCCGATGGTGAGCACGATGCCGGCGATGCCGGGCAGCGAGAGCGTGAAGCCGAAGGCGGCGAAGGCGCCGACCAGGAAGAGCACGTTCAGGAGCAGTGCGGCATCGGCGACCACACCGCCCCCGCGGTAGTAGACCAGCATGAACGCGACCACGAGGGCGCTGCCGACGACGAACGAGAGCACGCCCTTGCGGATCGAGTCCTGGCCGAGCGACGGGCCCACCGTCCGCTCCTCGATGAGCTTGAGGGGCGCGGGCAGGGCGCCGTTGCGCAGCACGTTGGCCAGGTCCTGCGCCTCGGCGAAGTCGAACCGGCCGGTGATCTGCCCGCGGCCGCCGGTGATCGGCTCGCGGATGGTGGGGGCGGACTCCACGTAGTTGTCGAGCACGATGGCCAGGTTGCGGCCCACGTTGGCGCTCGAGATCTCGCCGAACAGCTTGGTGCCGCGCGCGTCGAGCACGAAGTCGACCGCCATGCCCTCGGTGGCGGTCCCCGGGCGGACGCTCGCGTCGGTGAGGACGTCGCCGGTCATGAGCGTGCGCCGCTCGACGAGGTACGCCCGCCGGCCCCCGGCGTCTCCCTTCCCGTAGAGCACCTGCACGCCCGGTCCGGGGTGCTCGGGCGTCCCGGCCTGCGGCCCGGTCGCCACGAGCTTGAACTCGAGGAGCGCCGTCTTGCCGATCAGCTCCTTGGCGCGCTGCGGATCCTGGATGCCGGGCAGCTGGACGACGATCTCGTCCGTGCCCTGCGCCTGCACCGTCGGTTCGGCGACGCCGAACTGGTCGATGCGGTTGCGGATGATCTTGAGCGCCTGGTCGACGACGTTGTCGCGGATGCGCTTCGCCTCGCGCTGATCGAGGGTGAGGGCGAGGTCGGCCTCGGCGTCCTGGCTCGGTGACACGGTGAGCGTCGGGAAGCGCTCCTTCACGAGGTCGATGACCTCCTGGCGTTTGTCCTTGTTCGCGAGACGGATGCGGACGGTACGCCCCTCGCGCTCCGCCGTGACCGCACCGATCTGCGCGTCGTGCAGCTCCCGCTCGAGGTCCCGGACGTGGCGGTCGACCGTGTTGTCGATCGCCTGCTCGATGTCGACGCCATAGAGGAGGTGGGTGCCGCCCTGGAGGTCGAGGCCGAGGCGGACCGGCTGGCGCCAGGGCCAGAACGCCGGCGCGGGCCGGATGAACGTGGGGACGAGGAACACGACCGTCGCCGCCGTGAGGACGACGAACAGCAGCACGCGGTAGAGCACCGATCGGCTCACGACTTCTCCCGCTCCTTCTCCCGCGCTTCCACCGCGGGCGCCTTCTGCGCCGACTGGATCGCTGCCCGGTCGACCTGGACGCGGACGTTGGGGGCGATCTCGACCGTCACCACCTTGTCCGCGAGCGTCACGACGCGCCCGTGCATCCCGCAGCTCATGACGACCTGGTCGTTGCGCTTGAGATTGGCTGCCAGCTGGTCCTGCTCGCGCCGCCGCTTCTGCTCGGGCCGGATGAGCAGGAAGTAGAAGATCCCGACGAGGACGAGGAGGAAGCCGACGTTGTAGACGGCGGGCGGGCCCCCACCCTCCCCGGTCTGCGCGAACGCCGTTCCCACGTCAGGTCCACGCCCCGCACGCCACGGCCCCACGGCCCGGGAAGGTACCCTCCCGGAGCGCGGCCCGGAACTCGCGCATGAGACGCAGGTAGAAATGGAGGTTGTGCAGCGTCGCGAGCACGGCGCCGAGCATCTCCCGCGCCAGCACGAGATGGCGCAACGCACCCCGGCTGAAGCGCCCGCAGGTGTAGCAGGCGCACCCCTCCTCCACCGGCCGCGGATCGCGGGCGTGACGGGCGTTGCGGATCACGAGCTTGCCGTCCCGCGTGAAGAGCATTCCGTTGCGCGCGTTGCGCGTCGGCAGGACACAATCAAACAAGTCATATCCCATCGCCACGAAGCGAAGCAAATCGCCGGGCGTGCCGACGCCCATCAGGTAGCGCGGCCGCGCGTGCGGGAGCCGGGCGACGGTCACCGCCGCCACCCGCACCGTGTCGGCCGGCGGCTCGCCGACCGACAGCCCGCCGACCGCGTAGCCGTCGAAGTCGAGCGCGGCGAGCTCGGCGGCGCTCTCGGCGCGCAACGCGACGTCGAGCCCGCCCTGCACGATGCCGAAGAGCGCCGTCTCGGAGCGCGTGCGCGCGGCGATCCCGCGCGCCGCCCAGGCGCCGGTGCGGGCGACGGCGCGGGCCACCCGTTCGCGCGGCGTTCCACTCGGGACGCACTCGTCGAGCGACATGGCGATGTCGACGCCGAGCGCCTCCTGGATTGCCACCGCGTCCTCCGGCCGGAAGAGCCCGGCGCGTCCATCGACGTGCGAGCGAAAGCGGACGCCCTCGTCCTCGACGCGGACCAGATCGGCGAGGCTCATCAGCTGATAGCCGCCACTGTCGCTCAGGATCGGCCCGCGCCATCCCATGAGCGCGTGCAGTCCGCCCAGCGCCTGCACCGTCTCGACGCCCGGACGCTGGGCGAGGTGATAGGCGTTGGCGAGCACGATCTCCGCGCCCACCTCTTCCAGCTGGCGTGGCGTGAGCCCCTTGACGGAGCCGAGCGTCGCGACCGGCATGAAGGCCGGCGTCTCGAAGCTGCCGTGCGGCGTGTCGACCCGTCCGAGCCGCGCGCCCGACGGATCGTCCCGCACGACCTCGAAGCGGACGCTGCCGCTCACGTGATCAGCATGGCGTCGCCGAAGCTGTAGAAGCGATAGCGCCGACGCACGGCCTCGTCGTAGGCGGCGCGCACGTGGTCCCATCCCGCGAGCGCCGCGACCAGCGCCAGCAGCGGCGAGCGCGGCAGGTGGAAGTTGGTGATCAGCGCGTCGATCATGCGGAAGCGATGGCCGGGACGGATGAAGAGAGCCGCCTCGCCGGGGCCGGCGTGCAGCCGGCCCTCGGCACCGGCCGCCTCGAGTGCGCGCACCGTGGTCGTGCCGACCGCCACGATCCGGCGTCCGGCGGCGCGGGCGGCGTTCACCCGCTCGGCAGTTTCCGGGGGCACCGCATAGGTCTCGGGCGCCATCACGTGTGCCTCGAACGTGTCGGCGCGGACGGGCTGGAAGGTCCCCGGGCCCACGTGCAGCGTGAGCATCCGCGTCTCGATGCCGGCGTCGGCGAGTGCGGCCAGGAGCGCCGGCGTGAAGTGCAGGCCGGCGGTCGGCGCCGCGACGGCCCCGGGCACGCGCGCGTAGACGGTCTGGTAGCGCTCGCGGTCGGCGGCCGTCGGGCCTCCGGGCCGCGTGAGGTAGGGCGGCAGCGGCACCTCTCCCACGCGCTCGAGCCAGGCGAGCACCGGTCCCTCGACGGCGACCCTCAGCCGCCAGCGGCCGTCTCCGAGCGCGGCGACCCACTCGCCGTGCCCCTCCGGCAGGTGCACCCGTTCGCCGGCCCGCGGCGTGCCGCGAACGAGCGCTTCCCACTCGCCCTCCTCGCCGAGGGGCCGGACGAGCAACAGCTCGAGCCGTCCGCCGCTCGGCCGCCGGCCCCGCACGCGGCCCGGGATCACGCGGGTGTCGTTCAGCACGAGCAGATCGTCCGGGCAGAGAAGGCGCGGCAGGTCGGCGATGCCGGCATGACGGAGGAGCCCGGTCTCGCGATCGAGCACGAGGAGGCGGGCATCCGTGCGCTCGGCGGGGGGCTCCTGTGCGACCAGCTCGGGCGGCAGCACGTAGTCGAGATCGGCCAGACGCATCCGAAGTGTCGCGACGGGCGCGCCGCACGGCGACCCCGAAATGCGGGTACGCCGATCCGTCCCGGCAGTCAAACGGCCGCAGCGCAGCTGGTGACGGCGGAGGCGGTCCTGGTGTATGCACGATCCTGCCGTAGTCTGGCGCCGGTCTTGGCCATGGACGATCCCCGCCCTCTCCGCCTTTTCGGCTCGGAGCTCTCGCCGTTCTCGGTGAAGGTCCGCTCGTACCTGCGGTACAAGCGGATCCCGCACGAGTGGGTGGTGCGCGACTCGACCACGCTCGCGGAATTCCAGCGCCACGCCCGGCTGCCGCTCATCCCGCTCGTCCTCGCGCCGGACGGCACGGCGATGCAGGACTCGACGCCGATCATCGACGCGCTCGAGGCGCGCCACCCCGAGCCGTCGATTCACCCGTCCGAACCCGCCCTCGCCTTCCTCTCGGCGCTCATCGAGGAATACGCCGACGAGTGGGACAACAAGCCCATGTTCCACTACCGCTGGTTCTACGAGCCCGACCAGGTGTCGGCGGCCGACCGCATCGCCCGCGAGACGATGCCCGGCGCCACCGAGGAGGCGCTCGGCGGCGCCTGCGAGATGATCCGCCAGCGCATGGTGCCACGCCTCAGCTTCGTCGGCTCGTCGGAGCAGACGAAGGATCTGATCGAGGGTTCCTTCCGGCGACAGCTCGCGATCCTGGAAGTGCACCTCGCGCAGCGGCGGTACCTCTTCGGCGATCGGCCCGCGTTCGCCGACTTCGGCCTCTTCGCCCAGCTCTACCAGTGCTCGACCGACCCGACGCCCGGGGCGCTCATGCGGCGGAGCGCCCCCGGCGTGCTCGCCTGGGTGGCGCGCATGCTCGACCCGCGCGCCGAGGGGGAGTTCGAGAGCTGGTCCCGGCTCGAGCCCACGCTCGCGCCGTTGCTGCGCGAGGAGGTGGGGGCGGTCTTCCTGCCGTGGACGCTGGCAAACGCCCGTGCGATCGCCGCCGGGGAGAAGGAGTTCAGTGTCGAGCTCGGCGGCCGGCCGTTCTCGCAGGAGACGCAGCGCTATCACGCGAAGTCGCTCGGCGCCCTCCGCGTCCGCTATGCCGGCCTGGTCGACCGGTCGGCGCTGGATCCCATCCTCCGCGCGACCGGCTGCTTCGAGGCGCTGCAGGCGGCGGCGTAGGATCCCGGCTCGAGACGCCGGGCGCTTTGTGGCCTCAGGTCCGAGGCGGCGTGTCCACGCGCCGCAGGAGGGCGATCCCGAAGCGCTGGTCGTGCAGCGGGCGGGCCCCGAACGTGGCGACCTCGCGATAGTTGCGCCGGATCCACGCGTAGAGGCGCCGCCCGTAGTCGTGCCCGAAGAAGCGCACACCGTACTCGCGCGTGTCCTTGTGGACGAGCGCGACGTAATCCGGGGGGGCGGCCCGCAGCGCCGCGAGCATCCGTTCCTCGCCGTAGAAGGCCAGCTCCGGCGGCATGAAGTTCGTGTAGGCCGTCGGGCTGGCGCGCCGGCTCAAGTAGTTGAGCATCACGCCCTCGGGCAGGACGGCGAGGCTTTGTCCCGCAGCCGCCTGGCGGGCGAGGGCACCGAGTGCGGCCTCCACCACCGGGCCGCGCGCGTCGGCGAGGAGCATGTCGGCGCCGCCGCCCACGGGATGGGTCTTCGCGGCGAACCGCCGCCCGCTCACCTCGAGGTGTGTGAGTGCCGCCACCAGGAGACAGGCAAGCGCCACGGCCCGGAACAGCGCACCGCATCCGCCGCGCGCCGTGATCGCCGCCGGCGCCCAGCCGACGAGCGCCACCACCACGAGCAGGGTCGCCGGCATCGCGAGGACGAAGCCGTAGTGGTAGGCGTGCACGTTGAAGAAGATCTTGGCGAGCAGGGCGAGCGCGAAGACGGCGAGGGCGAGCGCCGGCACGCGCCGCGGGCCGAGCAGGCCGCCGCTGGCCGCGACGGCCAGCCCGAGCGTCACGAGCGGCAGGGCGCGCGGGGCCTCGAGCCAGGCGCTCGGCGCCGAGAAGGCTCCGAGAACGAGCGCGACGAGGAGGAAGCCGCCGACCGCGATGCGCCAGGACCACCGGGCACCGTGGAGCGCCAGGGCGAGGCCCGCCGTGGGCACCAGGACCGCGGCGTACCCGGCGGTGGAGCGAGCAATCGCCCCGAGGCTCGCGCCGAGGTGCTCGGTGCCCATGAGATCGCGGTAGAACGCGAGCGACGATGCCTGGCCGCCGAGCACCCACGGCCACGACCCGAGCGTCCCCCGCAGCGCCTCGCCGGCCGGCATCGAGCGGCCGAGGAGCGCGAGGGCCACCAGGGGTGGCACGAGGGCGGCGCCGACGAACGCGCCGAACAGACGCCCCGCGCGGCCGAGCGTGGCCCCTCTCGCCCGGAGGCCGAGCCCGAGCCAGACGAGGCTGGCGAGGCTCGTCGCGACGAAGGGCTCGGGCTTCGTCAGGAAGACCAGGCCCACGGCCACCCCGGCGCCGGCGACCGGGATCGCGCCGGCCGTCCGGTCGTGGCGGGCGAGACAGCAAAAGGCCGCCAGCGCGAAGAGCAGCCCGTGTGTCATCTCGTGGCAGTAGGGAGAGACGAAGTTGTAGTTCCCGACCGCGGTCACGTGCCCGAAAGCGAAGAGGGTGACGAACGTGAGCCCGGCGGCGGCCGCCGCGAGCCGATCGCTCATCTGCTCGAGCAGCCGGTGGAGCAAGACCACGATGGCGGCGAGGATCGCGACGTTGCAGATGACCAGCGTGCGGATGCCGATACCGAACAGCCGGAACCAGAGCGCGTTCAGATACGGCGAGAGCGGCCCGTTCAGGTAGGCGACGTCGGCGTAGAGCACGCGGCCCAGCGAGAGCTGCCACGGCACGTAGAGCTCACGCCCGAAGTCGATCAGCGGGTCGGCGCACTTCCCCCATGTCCAGGCGAGCATCGCCGTCCCTGCCCCCGCGATCAGGGCCGGGCCGACCCACCCGGGCACCCGGATGGGCGTGTTCACAGACTCTTGGCGCCGGAGCCGGCGGCGTGGGCATCGGCGAGGGCCGGGCGCGGGGCGCTGGCGACGACCCGCCTCGGCGGGAGGGCCGGCCAGGGGACGGCCCCGGCCTGGCGCACCTCCGTGATCCAGCGCTGCGCGGGAGGCAGGTAGTCGTGGCTCGCCGGATCGTCGTAGCGGTTGCGCCGTCCCCAGAGCTGCGCGACGGCGTCCTGGTAGAGGAGCACCCAGTCCGCGCGCGCCTCCATGACCTCGACGGAATGCGTGAAGTGCCGGGCGACGACGGCCAGGTCCGGTTCGCCGAGGCGCAGCACCCGTGTGGCGTCGACGGGCGGCGACTGCTCGCTTCGCCAGCGCGGGATCAGCCGGTCACCCACCAGGAAGTCGAAGTATGCGTCGGCGACCTCTTGCGGGTAGCAGGTGCGAAGCCGGCCGTCGAAGGCCACCGGCGCGTCGTCGCCGAAGGCGGCGATGGCGTACTGCGCCCAGTCGAAGTGGACGACGACCCGACCGGTGAGGTGCCGCTTCGCCATGTAGCGAAAGGCGTTCACCGGATAGACGCTCCGGTCGACCTGGGGCCCGCGCACGTGGACGGCGAGCAGCGCGACGAGCCCCAGGTCGACGGCCCAGACCCCCCACGCCGCCCAGCCAGCGGTGCCGCGGCCCGGCGCCGGCGAGCGGCCGGTCGCTCGGCGCATACGATCGACGAGCGGCTGCAGCTGCGCGGGGAGCCAGAAGCCCGCCGCGATCGCCAGGAACGGCAGGTGGCGGACGTGCGCGACGGATTGCCACGCCGTGGCGGCGAGCAGAGCCGTGCGGGCCGGATCACGCCACTGCCGCCCCGCGAGCCAGGCCGTTGCCGTCAGTCCCAGCAGTATGACGAAGAGCGGGAAAACCGCGTCGGACGGCGAGAGCGCGCGCCACTCGAAGATCTCGGGTCGGGGCGGGCCGAGGTCGCGCACGAGCCAGGTGAGCAGCTCGAGGCCGTACGGATTGAGCAGCGTGGCGAGGGCCGAGGCCAGGGCGACGCCGCCGTAGAGGGCGGCGGGTGCGAGCCCTCGCCTGCCGTCCGCGCAGAGGCGCTCGGCGGACCGGCAGCCCAGGTACAGGGCGAGCACGCCGAGGCCGGCGAGGAAGCCGCCGTGCGTGTTGGCCCAGACGGCGAAGAGCGGCGGGAGCACCCAGAGGAGGCGTGTGTCGGCCGGCGCGGTTCGCCCGTCGGCGAAGACGCGGTCGAGGACGAAGACGACGACCCCGAAGAACGCGTACGTGAACAGCTGGGGACGAAAGCTCCAGCCCGGCGCCGTGGCGAACGTGACGAGGACCACGGCGACGGAGGTCGTCCCGACGCCACCGCCCCGGCGCCGAGCACCCGCGATCATCAGCCCGAGCAGCCCGAGACCGAGCAGGCATTTCAGGGCCGCGAGACCGGGGCCCCCGGCGTGGTCTGCCACGAAGGCGAAGACGATCTCGCTCAGGTTCTCGTGGTTGATCCACGGCTGAGCCGGCGCCGTGTAGGTGTAGGTGGCCGTCGCCGGAAGGTGGCCGCTCGCGAGGACGTCCTGGCCGTAACGGACGTGTCCCCAGAGGTCCGGATCCGCTCGGTCGATGGTCGCGAAGACCAGTCCGGCCGCGAGGAGCAGCGCGACGAGCAGTCCGCGGCGAAGGCGGTCCGCCGGATCGCCGCCCACTAGTAGACCGACGGCAGGAAGCGCCATCGGACGCGTCGCAGGTACTCGCGATAGGCCGGATCACGAGCCAGGAAGCGTTCCTCGACGAGCGCCCGGCAATTGAGCGCAACGGCGGTGCCGACCGTGAGCACGCAGTTCCACAGGCTCGGATACACGCCGAGGTAGCCGAGGTAGCCGAGGAGGTAACCGGCGTAGAGCGGATGCCGGACGACGCGGTAGACCCCGCTCGTCTTGATGCCGCGGTCGGCGGCGATCAGCCCGAAGCTGCGCCCGAGGGAGAAGACGCCGGCCAGCGTGATCAGCAGCCCGACGGCTTGCAGCGGCTCGGCGAGCCGCGCGAGGGGTCCCGGGCCGTCGCCCGGCCGCAGGAGGAGCGGCAGGAAGGCCCCGACGAGGCCAATGGTCCAGTCCCTGAGCCGCGGCGAGGTCCCGACGCTCGGGCGGCGGGTGAGGGCGACGAAGACGAGCATCGCCTCGAGCACGACGATGGGCATCGCCGTCCGCCAGTGGCCCGTGCGGCGCGCAAACTCGAAGTGCGCGGAGGCGAAAAAGACGTAGAGGCACGCGAGCGCCACGTTGGAGATGGCGGTCGTGAGGGTGGCCGCGTGGCCTCGTGGCCGCTCGACGTCGCCCTCGATCTCCACCCGGGCGCCTTCCTTGAGGCCGGTCTCGGCGAGCGTCCCGGCGGGAAGCTCGAGCACGCTGGTGGCGCCCGCGACCCGCGGGGAGACGGTGCCCGGCGGCAGCGCGCTGATGGTCCGGAGGATCTGGAGCCCGTCGTCCAGGAAGGCGACGTCGATCGGATACCGCATCCCGATCATGTGCACCTGCCTCGACCGCTTGAGCCACAGCCCCTCGCCTGACGGGAACTCCTTCGTGCCGAGGAGGCCGAAGAGCCGGGTCCAGTGGGTGTCGGCGCAGCGGAGCCTGCTCGCGACCACCACGCCGCTCGTCGCGTCGCGTGCCTGCTGCATCGGCCCCCGCTCAGCCCCCCATCCCCTTGAACAGCTCCATGATCTGGAGGACGGCCGGTCCGACCGTCACCGTGAACAGCGGGGGGAGGATGAAGAGCGCGAGCGGGATCAGCAGCTTGATGGGGAGCTTGCGGGCGGCCTCCTCGGCGCGCTGCCGGCGCTTGGTGCGCAGCAGGTCGGCATGGGAGCGGAGCGTCGTCCCCATGCTGGCGCCGAGGCGGTCGCACTGGATGATCATGCCGGTCAGCGTCTTCAGGTCCCCGACACCGTTGCGCTCGCCGAGGCCGCGCAGCGCCTGCTCGCGTGACCGCCCGCTGCGCAGCTCGAGCGACACCACGGCGAACTCCTCGCCGAGCGGGTCCTTCATCGTCGACCGCTCCTTGCCGACGCGGGCGATGGCCGCGTTCAGCCCGAGCCCCGCCTCGAGGCAGACCACCATGAGGTCGAGCGTGTCCGGGAGGACCATGCAGATCTCGGTGCTGCGCCGCCGGCCCATCTGCCGGAGCCGCAGGTTCACGATCATGTGTCCGACGAACCAGAAGGCCGCCGCCACCCCGAGCGTCGGGCCGAGCGGCTGCCCGGCGGAGACCCGCGGCACGAGCACGGCGAGCGCCGGACCGAAGCTGAGCAGCGTGCGGATGCCGAGGAAGTGGAGCGTCGAGTTGGGTCCGCGCACCCCGGCCGCCGAGAGCTTGCGGGCAAGCGCGCTGTCGCCGCCCCCGACGCCGTAGTTGCCGAGCGCCGCGAGCGCCGCCTTGAAGATGCTCCGATCCTCCGCCTTTCGTGCCTCCGCGGCCTCGGGGGCGCCCTCGCCCAGCATCTTCTTCAGGCGCTGCTCGACCGGTGACTTGGCCGTCCCCATGAACAGGACCGCGGCCATGAGCCCGGTGATGGCGAGGAAGGCGACGACAGTGATCAGCATCGGCGACATGGCGGCTTCCTCACACGCGGATGTTCGTGATGCGTGAGATCACCACGTGCCCGAGGACGATGCTCACGACCGCGTAGCCGAGCATGTAGAGACCGGTGGTCGTGTGGAGCATTGGCGAGAAGTACGTCGGGTTCATCATGAAGACGCCGATCGCGACGCAGAACGGCAGCGCGCTCAACAGGTTCCCCGACATCTTGCCCTGCGCCGTCATGACCTTGGTCTCGCGCAGCAGCTTGAAGCGCTCGCGGATCGTGTGCGAGATGTTGGACAGCACCTCGGCGAGGTTGCCGCCGATCTCCTGCGTCACCAGGACGCCGATGATCAGGATCGGCAGGTTCGAGTCGTCGACGCGGTCCGTCAGGTGGGAGAGGGCGTCGCGCATCGGGAGCCCGAGCCGCATCTCCTCGGCCACCTCGCGGAACTCGTGGGCGATCGGGTCCGGGAACTCGTCGGCGACCACGTAGAGCGCGCTCGACAGCGAGTGGCCGGCCTGCAGCGCCGCGCGGATGAGGTCGAGGGCGTCGGGCAGCTGATCGGAGAAGAGGTGGTTCCGCTTCCGCTGCATGCGGCGGACGACCATCAACGGCACCGCGCCGGCGACGAGCCCCGCCCCCAGCCCGGCCGCCGCCGGTCCGCCGAAGAACACGACCGCGACATAGCCTCCGACGCCAAGGAGCGGCACGTAGAGCAGGATCTCACCGACCCGCTTCTTGAGCCCGGCCTGGCGGATCATGCGCACGAGCGGGTTCAGGCGGGAGACCCGCCGGAGGAGCGTGTTGAGGAACGCGATGCCGGAGAGCCGGCGGTCCTTGATCACCGAGGACTGCGAGCCCTCCGCCGGCGCCTCCGCGACGGCGGCGCCCGTCATGACCGCCACCCGGCGGTCGAGGGTGCGCTTGGACTCCTCGCGCCCGCGGGCCCAGCCCGACACCGCGAAGCCGAGGAGCGCGAGCGAGGCGAAGACGAGGAGCGCCGCAATGCCGAGCATCATCGGATGGTCTCGCTCAGTTGAGGTACTCGAAGATCTTCGGGTCGATCTCGTGACTCGAGGCCTTCAGGCGTTCCGTGAACTTGGGGCGGAGCCCGGTGGAGGCGAACCGGCCGACGGTTCGGCCGTCCTTGTCCACGCCGTCCCGGACGAAGGTGAAGAGATCCTGGAGCATGATCATGTCGCCCTCCATCCCCACCACTTCCGTGATCCCGATCACCTTGCGCGTCCCATCGCTCAGGCGCGCGGTCTGCACGACCAGGTCGAGGGCGGAGCTGATCTGCTGGCGCATGGCCCGGCTCGGGAGCTCGAAGCCGCACATCTGCATCATCATCTCGAGCCGGTTGATGGAGTCGCGCGCCGAGTTGGAGTGGATGGTCGAGATCGAGCCGTCGTGGCCCGTGTTCATCGCCTGCAGCATGTCGAGCGCCTCGGCGCCACGCACCTCGCCGACGACGATCCGGTCGGGCCGCATACGGAGCGAGTTGCGGACCAGGTCGCGCGCCGTCACCTCGCCCCGGCCCTCGATGTTGGGCGGCCGGGTCTCGAGCCGGACCACGTGCGGCTGCTGGAGCTGGAGCTCCGCGGAGTCCTCGATGGTCACGATCCGCTCGCCGTCCGGGATGAAGGACGAGAGCGCGTTCAGGAGCGTGGTCTTCCCCGAGCCGGTGCCGCCGGAGACCAGGATGTTCAGCCGCGCCCGCACCATCCCCTGGAGCACCGTCACCATCTCGGGGATGAGCGCGCCGACGCGGACCAGGTCGTCCATCATGAGCGGGGACCGCCCGAAGCGACGGATCGACATGATCGGGCCGTCGAGGGCGAGCGGCGGGATGATCGCGTTGACGCGCGAGCCGTCCGGGAGCCGCGCGTCCACCATGGGCGAGCTCTCGTCGACCCGGCGCCCCACCTTCGACACGATGCGGTCGATGATCTGCAGCAGGTGGGCATCGTTACGGAACATCACCGTGGTGGGCTCGAGCTTGCCGTGTCGCTCGACGTAGACCTGGCGGGCCGTGTTGACCAGGATGTCGGAGATCTCCGGGTCGCGGAGGAGCGGCTCGATGGGTCCGAGGCCGTAGACCTCGTGGAGGATCTCCTCGCGCAGGTTCTCGCGGTCGCGGTGGCTGAGCGGGACGGCGAGCTCGCCAAGCAGCTCCGTGATCGCGGCGCGCAGCTCATTCTCCGCCTGGCTCAGATCCATCTTCGCCAGGTTGCCCAGGTCGACCCGGTCGAGCAGCAGGCGGTGGATGCGGAGCTTCAGGTCCTGATAGGCGCGGTCGGCCGAGCTGCTCGAGCCCTGCGTCGCGGGCCGGACGGCGGTCACCTCGGTGTCCGTCGTGGGCGCCGCCGGCTTTTGATTGAGTCCGATGCGATCCTTCAGCTTCACGCCCGCGTCTCCCTCGTGAAGATGCGTTGCAGCAGGTGACCCCGCTTGCCCTTCGCCGGCCCGCCTCGCCCCGCCAGCTTGTCGGCCAGCTCGGCGATGCCCGTCGCGAGCCCGGCCTCGCGGGCGGCGGGGAGCGGCGTGCCCGCGTTCATGGCGGCGCCGGCCGCCTGCTCGTCGCGGGGGAGGACGTGGAAGACCTCTTTGCCGATCGCGCGCGCCGCGTCCGGGAGCGAGACGGGACCGGGGATGGCCTGCGTCACGACCAGGTCCACGCGTTCGCGCGGGATGTTCAAGCGATCGAGCAGCGCGACGATCCGCCGCGCCGCCCGGACGCCGGGCACCGAGAGATCGGTCAGCATGAGCAGCCGGTCGCTCTGCTCGAACGCCGCCAGGGCCGGGCCGGTGATCGTGCGGCCCGTGTCGACGACGGCGTAGCGGAACTGTGGCCGCAGGAGCCGGAGCGCCACCTCGACCTCGTTGTGGCCGATCGCGTCCGCTTCCTCGATCTCGGACGGTGCAGGGAGCAGGAAGAGCCCGCTCGGGTGCCGCGTCAGGGTCCCGGCGAGGAAGATCTCGTCGACGGCTCCCGCGGCGCTGGCCAGCGCCGCGAGCGAGTTGACCGGCGTCAGGTTGAGGAAGGCCGCCACGTCGCCCCGCTGCAGGTCGAGGTCCACGAGCGCCGTCTCGGCTTCGAGCGCGGTGTGGAGCCGGGCCGCGAGGTTGACCGCGAGCGTCGTCGCGCCGAGGCCCCCGCGCACCCCGTAGACCGTCAGCACGCTGCCGGCCGCCTGCGCGGGACCCGTCTTCGCCCGCGGCTGCGAGAACTTGATGAGGGCCTTGTGCAGCTCCTGGCTGCCGAGCGGCAGCGAGAGGACGTCGCTCGCGCCGGCCTCGAGCAGCGCGCGCAGGAGGGAGATGCTCGGGTCGTCCGAGGCCGCGAAGATGGTGAGGGCCGGAAGCCGGTCGTGGAGGCGCTTGATGAGCGCGACGGCCGGCTCGGCGTCCGCGTCGAGCTCGATCCCCACCAGCTCGCAGCGACGGGTCCGGATGAGCTCGGGCAGCTCGCCGTAGGTGCAGCAGTGGACGCCGAGCTTGAACTCGCGCACCGCGGCCCGCAGGAGCTCCACGCTCCCCGGCCCCGCCGCCCCGTCGGGCCTCGCCCAGAGGAGCATACCCTCCTCCGGTGCCATGTCGCCGTTCGCCGTCACACGACCCTCATTTCTCCGCTCGCCGTCCGCAGCGCTCCCTCAGGGGATGCCCGGCACGCGTGGGCGGGTCACTTCGGCGGGGTCGCGCTTCGTCTTCATCTCCCCGCTGGTGAGCGGTCCCCGATCGGTCGGGAGCGCCAGCTCCTGGCCCGGCGGCAAGGCCTGCACGAGGTGGGGCGTGATGATGACCATCAGCTCGGTCACCTGGCTCTCGTAGTGGGTGTTGCGAAAGATGTACCCGACCACCGGGAGGTTCTGCAGGTACGGAACGCCGCTCACGCTCTCGGTCCGATTGGTCTGCAGGAGCCCGCCGATCACGAGGGTCTCGCCGTTGCGGAGCCGCGTGCTGGTGGATGCCCGGCGCGTGCGGAAGCTCGGGATGCCCTCGACCGGGCTGTTGAAGTCGGGCTGGCTCACCTCGGGCGTGACCGTGAGCATGATGTCACCCTCGTCGGAGACCTGCGGGATGAAGTTGATGAGGGTCCCGAAGGGCTTGAACTGGATGTCGGCCGAGAACCCCGTCGCGACACGGATGGGGATCTCGCCGCCCACCTGGAAGACGGCGTTCTGACCGCTCATCGCGAGCAGCTTCGGCTGGGCGAGGATGGTGGCGAGGCCTTCGGTCTGCAGCGCCTGGACGAACGCGGTGATGTCGGTCTTCGGCAGGTTGAAGGCGTAGACCGGCGCGGCATCGGAGGTCCGGATCGGCAGGAGCGGCTCGTTCTGCCCGGGCGGGACCTGTCCGCCGGACAGCGGGCCGACGCCGCCGCCCATGAAGTAGGCGGAGACGAACGAGTTCGCCATGTTGCGGAAGTTGAGGCCATGGTCCTCCATCGCCGTCCGGTTGAGCTCGGCCACGGTCACCTCGAGCATGACCTGGCGGTCGATGAAGTCGGCGATGAAGAGGGTATGGATGTCGGGCGCCTCGCCCGGGCCGTCCCAGACGACGAGCGTCGTCTCGCTCATGCGCGGCTCCGGGGTGAGCGTGCGACCGGTGACGACGCCGGCCGCGCGGGGCGCCGTTGCTTCACCGCCGGCCTTCGGCAGCTCCTTGGCATTCACCATGAGGGTGCGCGGTCCGAGGACCACGATGCCGGCGAGGTCGGGATTGCCGATGGACACGCGCCGCACCGTCCCGCGCAGCTGGAGGATCCGCGTCTTGCCGCTGCGAATCCAGATCGGCTCGCCCGGCGCGAGCGGTGCACCCTCCGCCGCCTTCTTCTCCGCTTCGGGCGAGACCAGCTGCTTCTCGATGCCGTCCGCGACGGCGCGCTCGGATCGCGCGCGCGCGAGCGCCTGCTCGAAGTGCTCCCTGCCGGAGCGGTGGCGCTTCGCGCTGCAAGACGACAGCGCGACGGCCGCGACCACGAGGGCCGCGAGCGCCCGTCCCGAATCTCTCCGCCTCATGCCCCTCCCCCTTCTGCCCGAGCCCATGTGCGTCCCTTCTCGTCGAACAACGGCTGCAGCACCATCTTCTCGCCCAGGAAGACCTCGACCGACGGCCCGGTCGGGACGCAGCTCGCGGCCGCGTCCTTCGCGGTCGCCACCACCACCGGCGCCGCCGGGCGGTCGTGGAACATGGCCGCCGCCGTCATGCCCGGCGTCTCCACCATCTCCTCGTCACGGTAGTTGCGCAGCGCGAGCCGCACCGAGTCGTACCGCGTGGCGAGCGTGAGCGTCTCGGCCTGCTCGGGCGTCACGAGCAGCGTGACGGTGGGCACCTCGACCGGCTTCTCGTCCTTCTGCTCGATGATCGTGCCGGTCGCCATCACCTTGATGTTCTGGAGGATCACCCGGCTGCGCATCTCGTTCCCCTCGCCGCGGTTGCCGGCGATCAGGATGTCGACCCGGCTGTTCGGCGTGATGAAGCCGCTCACCCCGGTTACGCTGTCCACCTTGACCGACATGGCGCGCATGCCTTCCTCGATCATCAGCGGCAGGAGCCCCGCACCCTGCGCGATCAGCTGGGTCCTCGCGACGGGCTGATTCTTCCCGATGGTCGTGCGGGCGATGCTGCCGACGACGTCCTGCGGATCGTGCACGGAGCCGTCGGGCTGCGCGTCCGCCGGCCAGGTCACCAGCTTCAGGCTATCCGGGGTGATCCGCGTGCCGATCGAGATCGTGTCGCGCGCGACCACGACGTCGGTCACGGGGTGTTGCCCCGCCGCACGCGCCGCCTCGACTTCCATGTTCATGGACTTCAGGTGGCGGTAGATCATCGCGGCGCTGAGCGCGCCGACGATGATCGCGAGGAGAAAGATGTTGGCAGGTTTGCGCATCCGTGCAGCCCCTTTCCTGAGGTCCTACGGCCGGCCCTCGTCCCGGAAGGTGATCTGGCGCCCGACGTTGAACGCGTTGCCGATGCCGGGGACCAGGTTGAAGATGTAGCGGACCGAGCCGGTGGACGTGACCGTCACCGTGTTGATGCCGGCCACCGATGGGCAGGAAGCATCGAGCGTCGACTGGCAAACCGCAATGTTGGAGGTCGCGAAGAGGCTCGGGGCGACGCTGTTGACCTCGTTCACCACCTGGGTCTGGATGGCGGACTTGGCGGCGCTGCTGATCTGACCCGTCGTCGGGTCCCGGTTCGAGGACGACACGACGGCGGCGGAGCGCGCGCCGTCACGGGTGGCAGCGGTCACCATGTTCGCGATCATGAAGGCGCGGCCGAACTCGATGATGCCCATGGCGAGCGTCACGAGGAGGACGATCGTGATGCCGAGCTCGACGAGCGACTGGCCGCGCTCGGCTCGCGCCTGGCGCCGTCGCCGGTTCGACATCTGGGGCGGGTGGAGGGTACGTCGCATGGCCTGGACCGCGACTAGGCCGCCCCCATCACCAGGGCCGCCAGGGTCCCGAGCCCGAGCGGCACGCTGTAGGGGAGGCTCACCGCCCCGGGCGCGTCCGCCGAGAGCGTGAGCGGTTCGATGGACCGCTCCGCGGCCGCGCCGCCGATCATGACGGCCGTGGCCAGGAGCTTCTCGCGCAGGCGCCCCTGCCGGGCGAGGTGCACGACCATGACGAGCCCGCCGAGCACGAGCCCCGTGGCGAGGCTCACCAGGGTGCGGTGCGGACCGAGGAGCGCGCCGACCGCGCCCATCATCTTCACGTCGCCGCCGCCGATGCCGCCCGCGGCGAACGGCGCGAGCAGAGCTCCGAGTCCCATGCCGAGACCGAGTAGGCTCGCGGTGAGTCCGGCGCGGCCCCCATAGAGGACGTTGAGTGCCGCACCGGCAAGGATTGCCGGCCCCGTGAGCGCGTTGGGGATGCGGCGCGTTCTCAGGTCGGACGCCATGCAGAGGGTCACGAACGCCAGCACCGTGGCGAACAGCGGCGCGGGCACGAGCCCGGCGGGCCATGCTAGATCAGAGCGCACGTCAGAGCCTCAGTTCGCTGTCGTACCCATGCTGCCTGCGTGGCCCGGGGGCGCACGCGTCTCCGGATCGAATTCATCATCTTGGACTAGCCGGCTGCGTTCTCGGACGGCGTACCCGGCGCGCGCCAGCGCGTCGGGACGGCGGCTGCGGCGTGGCGCATGACGACGCAAAGCGCGCGGGGATCTTGCCCCCGTTCACCTCGTTCGAGCTTCTCGATTTCCGTCCTCATGAGACCAACATCCCCCACTCATACCGGCGGGGGGGCCAGCTTCACGCCCCCCTCGCCGTCTGAGTTTGCGAGGTTTACGCCGCCGTTCAGCTGGCTGCGTTCTGCAGCGTAGTTGCCGCCTGGTTCCACAGCGTGGTGACTCTCGTACCGACGAGCTGTACCGCAGCGATGACCGCGAGCGTGATGACCGCGAGTGCAATCGCGTACTCGGCCAGGTCCTGGCCCTGCTCGTCGCGCACCAGCTTCTTCATGATGGTAAGCATGCTCTGCTCCTTTCCGGGGTCTCCCCCACGTTGACTGTTGCCGGCCTTCCCCACCTCCGCCACCACATCCCCTGCTGCCGCTTCGCCATCGGGTGTCAAAAAGTTGCCGTCAGGGTCCGGCAAACTGCCTCCCGAACCGCGAAGCTTCGTGCCCGCAGCATGCGTCGTCTCTATCGTCATCCCGGCGTCCGGGGATTAGAGCAACTTCGATGCCCGCTCCCCGTCCGTGTCTCATGTGCGCCCCCGCAGACGCACGGGACTCTGTTCGGACAGCCAACTTCCGAGCCTTTCGCCCGCAGCGCCGCGGATGGTGAGGCGCCCGGTCGGAGCGACGGGCGCGCCACGGCCTGCCGACGAGCGTCACCGCATGTGACGCTCAGTCACGGAAGTAGCGGCGCGGCTGCCTCGAGGGAGTCGCCGGCGACCGCCAGGCGACTGACGCGGTCGGTCCGACTGGACGGCGCCGCTAGTCCATCTCGCCGACGAAGGCGCCGCTCGGCGAGCCGCAGCCGGCGCAGCAGGTCTTGCTCGTCCGGACCGCTCCGCCCGCCGCCTGGCATCCGGCGGCCGAGGGCGCAATTCGACAGCGCACACCACAATCGCCATCGTTCGCGCAGGCGGCCGTCGCATCGTCGGCGCACGTCCCCGACGTCGTATGGCAGGCGCTCACCGGAACGCTGCACACCACCGCGTCGGGCCGGCCGCACGCCGATCGTGCCGCGCAGCGCACGACGCTCCCCTGGCAGCGGTGTGGAACGAGCCCGTCCCCGGCCAGGCGCTTCAGCGCATGCGCCACGCAACGGACGTACGCTCCGTGGCTCGTCGCCGGGTCGCACGGGCACCTCCCGTCGACCGCGGCTCGCGCGGCGCAGCGAGCCGCCTCACAGGCGGCCCTTCCCTGCCGCTCCGAAGCACCGCCACGTGGTCCGCCCGTCGCCCCCACCGTGCAGGTCGATGCGGCGAGCCACGCCGCCGCGAGTAATGCGAGACACGTTCTCACGCTGTCCTCCCCGGCGAAGATCGCCGGGAGTCAGAGCAGCGCGCATGCCATCGAGGCTCGCATGCATGGGCCGAAGCACGCGCGTGCGCGGGCGAGCGGGGGTCCGCGATCGGCTACGGCCCGTTCGTCGCGCGGATTGCGGGACGCTTCGGCGTCGCCGCCCGGCGCGAGCGTCAAAGCCACGCCGGGAGTGTGCAGAGATGATCCGCGCGTCCGATCAGACGAGCTTCTGATGACGCGCGAGCCAGAGCGGGATGACGACCTTCCCCGGGCCCGTCCTCCCCGCAAGCGCGGTGTTGAAGACCTCTCCGCCGGTGACCCAGAACTCCTTGTCCCCGATGCGGCAGAGCAGGTCCAGGCCCTCGTGGCGCAGGACGACTCCCTCCATCTCGAGGTAGCCGCGCCGCGCGCCGTTCTCGTCCTTGTCCGCGCCGTTGCCCCGCATGGCACGAACCGTACTCCTTGCATGGGCCGGCGCGAAAGTCGCACCGCGTCATGGTGCATCGAGGAAGAGTGGGCCGCCGGAGATTCGAACTCCGGACCCGCTGATTAAGAGTCAGCTGCTCTACCGACTGAGCTAGCGGCCCAGAGGAGCGGGCACGATGCGCTCGAGCCCGCCGAACATGGGGTGAGTGAAGGGACTTGAACCCTCGACCCCCGGGGCCACAACCCGGTGCTCTGCCAACTGAGCTACACTCACCGCCTTCGCTTCGTTCCTTCGCTCGTCCTCGCTTTCCGCGCCGCGACAGGCGCGCCAGAAGGGATTCGAACCCCTGACCCACGGCTTAGAAGGCCGTTGCTCTATCCACCTGAGCTACTGGCGCGGGCGTCTGGTCGTTGGTCGGGGCGAGCCGATTTGAACGGCCGACCACCTGCTCCCAAGGCAGGTGCGCTACCAGGCTGCGCTACGCCCCGCCGAGCGTTCCCTAACATGGAGCCGTAGCCGTGCGCAACGCTCGCACCTCAGCGCGGGCCGCGCCGGAGGCGTTCGCCGAGGGCGCGGACCGCCCGCGCTCGGTGGCTGAGCCGCTGCTTCACCTCGGCACCTACTTCCGCGAACGTGCGTTCGAGCCCCTCGGGCACGAAGACGGGGTCGTAGCCGAAGCCGGACCTGCCGGCCGGGACCGTCGCGATGCGCCCGCGGCACACGCCTTCCGCGGTCGCGACGTGCCCGTCGGGGAAGACGGCCGTGACGACGCAGACGAAGCGGGCCCCCCGGCGAGGCTCGGGCACGTCGCGCAGCGCTTCCAGCAGCTTCGCGATCCGCTCCGCCTCCGTCCCGGCGTAGCGGGCCGAGTGCAGGCCCGGCAGACCGCCGAGGGCTTCGACCTCGAGGCCCGAGTCGTCGCCGAGGGCCGGCACCCCCGTCGCGCGCGCCACCGCCGTGGCCTTGGCCGCCGCGTTCTCGGCGTAGGACGCGCCCCGCTCCTCGGGCGGCGCGACCCCCGGGAAGGCGTCGAGGCCCGCGACCGTGACGGGTCCCCACTCGGCGACGAGCTCCCGCAGCTCGCGCAGCTTGCCCGGGTTTGCCGTCGCGATGACCAGCCGCTCGGGGATCATGCCCGGCGGGGAAGCGTCACGCCCGCCCCCGCCAGGGTCTCCCGCTGCAACGCGGTGAGCGTGCGGATGCCGCCGGCGGCCAGGTCGAGCAGTCGCTCGAGCTGGGTGAGCGTGAACGGCTTTCCCTCCGCGGTGCCCTGCACCTCGACCAGACGACCCGCCCCCGTCATGACGACGTTCAGATCCACCTCGGCGCGGTGGTCTTCCTCGTACGCCAGGTCGAGCAGCTGCCGCCCGTCGACGATCCCGGCGCTCACGCCGGCGACGGTGCCGGTGAGCGGCAAGACCGCCACGACGCCCGCGGCCCGCAGGCGCTCGAGGGCGAGCGCCAGGGCGACGTACCCCCCGGTCACCGCCGCCGTGCGCGTGCCGCCGTCGGCCTGTAACACGTCGCAGTCGATCAGCACCGAACGCTCGCCCAGGCCTGCCAGGTCCGTGACCGCCCGCAGGCTCCGCCCGACCAGGCGCTGGATCTCGTGGGTACGGCCGCCGGGGCCTCGCCGTTCGCGCTCGATCCGCTCGCCCGAGCTGCGGGGCAGCATGCCGTACTCGGCGGTGACCCAGCCGCGGCCCTGGCCGCGCAGGAAGGGCGGCACCCCGTCCTGCACGGTCGCGGTACAGATGACCCGTGTCGCTCCGGTCTCGATCAGCACAGAGCCCTCGGCCGGAGGAAGGAAGCCGGGAACCAGACGGACGGGCCTCAGGTCGGCGGGCCGGCGGCCGTCGACCCGGCGGACGGCACGGCGCTGCTCAACCATTTTCTTCACCCGGCCGATATAGCAGCCGACGGGCATTGATCATGGTGCGCCGCATAGCAGGTTCGGGCCGGGCGGTGCCAATTGGTTTGAGAGTGGGACCGGGGGGCTGTACCGTTGTTCGCACGCGACAGCAAGGCAATTGTGAGCACACCGAGCGGAGTCCCTGAACCTCACCCGACCCTGATCGGCGAGCACCCGCTCATCCAGAAGATCGGGCAGCTCGTCATGAAGGTCGCGGTGACCGATGCCACGATCCTCATCACGGGTGAGAGCGGCACCGGCAAGGAGCTCATCGCGCGGGCGATCCATTCGGCAAGCCCGCGCACGGACCGTCCCTTCATCGCCGTCAACTGCGGGGCCATCCCCGCCGAGCTCCTCGAGTCGGAGATGTTCGGCCACGAGCGGGGCTCCTTCACGGGCGCCATCGCGCAGCGCGCGGGGATGTTCCAGCTCGCCGCCGGCGGGACCATCTTCCTCGACGAGGTCGGCGAGATGAGCCCGGTCCTCCAGGTGAAGCTCCTGCGCGTCCTCCAGGACCGCGAGATCCGGCCGGTCGGGGCCGACCGCGCCATGAAGGTCGACGTCCGGGTGGTCGCGGCGTCCAACAAGGACCTGGCGCAGGAGGTCGAGCACGGCCGCTTCCGCGAGGACCTCTTCTACCGCCTGCAGGTCATCCCGATCGTCATGCCGGCGCTGCGCGAGCGCCGCTCGGACATCCCGCTGCTCATCCGCCACTTCCTCGAGAAGCACAACCGCAAGCGCGCGGGCCGGCCGGCGCGCCTGTCCGAGGAGGCGATGGTGCACCTCTGGGAGCACGACTGGCCGGGCAACGTGCGCGAGCTCGAGAACCTCCTCGAGCGCCTGGTCATTCTCTCCGAGGACGGCATGATCGAGGTGGAGCACCTGCCGTCGAACATCCGCTCCCTCATCTCCGAGAAGAAGATCCCCCGTCCCACCCTCGGCGAGGACGGGCTCGACCTCAACACCGCGGTCGAGGAGTTCGAGAACCGCCTGATCGAGGAAGCGCTCCGGCGCACCAAGGGGAACAAGCAGGCCGCGGCACGCCTCCTCGGCCTCAAGCGGACGACGCTCGTCGCCAAGCTCCGCCGGCGGCGGGGTCCGGACGAGGCGGGCGACGAGGTGCAGGAGGACGCCGGCGAATGAGCGAAGCTCCCCTCATCCTGGTGGTCGACGATGACCCCGCTTCCTGCGACATCGCGGCGCGGCTCCTCGAGCGCCAGAGCTACCGGACCCGGCGCGCCGGCAGCGGCGCCGAGTGCCTGCGCATCGTCGAGCAGGAGCCCGTCGACCTGATTCTGCTCGACGTCATGATGCCCGGCATGGACGGCTTCGAGGTGTGCGAGGCGCTGCGGGCGCTCCCGGGCGGCCGCGGAGTGCCGGTGATCCTCCTCACCGCCCGCGACGACCTCGATACCCGCCTCGAAGGCATGTACCAGGGTGTCAGCGAGTTCCTCACCAAGCCGATCAACACCCACGAGCTGTACGCCCGCGTGCGCGCGCAGCTTCACATCGTCGATCTCGGGCGCCAGCTGCAGACCGTCGAGCGCAACCTGCGGACCCTGCGGACCCGGGGCGCCCCCCCTCCTTCCCGGCGCTGATCTCCCCTCTTGACGGGAGCGATTCTGCTCCCCGCTCGCAACGGCCTGGGGTAGAAAACATGAAGAACATTCGCCCACGCCGATAAACTCTTGCCGCGGGTTTGCCTCAGGTCCCTAAATAAGTTAAATAACAGCCGGCGCACGCTGGTGCGCTAGGAGGATGGCCACGATGCCCAAAGACGATGACGTCCTGATCCAGCTCGCCACCCGGATCCCGAAGGGACTCCATCGCGAGATCAAGCTGTTCTGCGTGCAGAGCGGCATCTCCGTGATGGAGTTCGTTGCCGCGGCTCTCGAGGAGAAGCTGCGCAAGAGCAGCATGCGGGGCGGCCGGCGGGCGAGCGGCGGCCGCTGAGCCGCGGCCGCACGGGCCCGCGGCGCCGGCGGGGGCTCCCGCGCGCCGCGCGGCATTCGTCAGCGTAGGAAGACGGGCCCCAGCCCTCGCGCGACGAGGGCCTCGGCGATCCGCGTCTTGACCGCGATGGTCCGGATCGGGAAGTGCGGCACGACCCCCTCGAGCCGCAGGTGACGCCGAAGCTCCTCCCCCTCCAGCTCGTTCACGAGAAGCCGCCGCGCGCCGTCGATGACCCGCTCGTTGGCCGACGCGGTGAAGACATTGGTCATCGCGATGCGGAGGTCACCGTCGTCCTTGGAGCCGTGGCCGAGGAGCTGCTGGGTGCGCCCGACGACGCTGTCCATCGCGTAGAGGTCGATGATCATGTTGCTCAGGATCTCCAGGTGCTGCTGGCGGTCCTTGAGCGAGGCGAGCTCCCGCTCGATCAGGACGCGCGCCGTGTAGGCCACCACCCGCTTGGCGACGTCGGCCGCTCGCATCTCGCGCGCGATCGGGCCCGTCGGCGGGGCCGGCCAGGCGGTCTGGTCGGCGATCTCGCGGTCGACCTGCTGGAGGAAGTCCTGGTACGCCAGGCGCCCGCGGCCGATCCGCTTCACCACCGTGGCCGGGATGATGAGACGGTTGATCTCGTTCGTCCCCTCGAAGATCCGGTTGATGCGCGAGTCGCGGTAGTGACGCTCGACGGGGTAGTCGGCCATGAAGCCGTACCCCCCGAGAATCTGCAGCGACTCGTCGGCCACGAAGTCGAGCGTCTCGGTCCCGAAGACCTTCAGGATGGAGGCCTCGATCGTGTATTCCTCGACGGCCTCCTCGATCAGACGCCTCGGCTGATCGTCGGGGATCGCGGCGGCCGCCGCGTCCATGAGACCGGCCGTCCGATAGCTCATGCTGTCGGCGACGTAGATCCGGGTGGCCATGTCGGCGAGCTTGCGCTGGATCATGCCGAAGCTCGCGATCGGACGGCCGTGCTGATGGCGCTGGCGGGCGTAGTCGAGCGCTACCTGCAGGCAGTCCTTGGCCGCGCCGACCGCCCCGGCACCGAGCTTGAAGCGCCCGATGTTGAGGATGTTGAAGGCGATCTTGTGCCCCTGCCCGACGTCCCCGAGCACCGCGTCGGCCGGCACGGCGACGTCCTCCAGGATCACCTGCCGCGTCGACGACCCGCGGATGCCGAGCTTCTGCTCCTCGGGGCCGGTCGAGACCCCCGGCGTCGTGCGCTCGACGAGGAAGGCGGTGAAGCGCTCCCCGTCGACCTTGGCGAATACCGTGAAGAGGTCGGCGAAGCCGGCATTGGTGATGAACTGCTTCGTGCCGGTCAGCCGGTAGGTCCGGCGCGCGGGATCGAGCGTGGCGCGCGTGCCGATCGCCAGCGCGTCGCTCCCCGCCTGGGGCTCGGTGAGGGCGTAGGCCGCCAGCCACTCGCCGGTGGCCAGCTTCGGGAGGTAGCGCTGCTTCTGGGCCTCAGTGCCGTAATAGACGATCGGCAGCGTGCCGATGCCGGTGTGCGCGCCCCACGAGATGCTGAAGGAGGCGCACAGCGCCCCGCGCTCGGAGACGAGCATCGAGGTCGTCTTGTGGAGCCCGAGCCCGCCGTAGCGCTCCGGGATGTCGATCATGAGGAGCCCGAGCGCACCCGCGCGCTTGAGCAGCTCGGGCATCACGCCTTCGCGCTTCTCCTCGATCTCGGTGAGCCGGGTGAGGACCTCGTGGCGCACGAAGTCCTCGGCCGTCTTGGCGTAGAGAAGATCCTCTTCGGTGAAGTCCGCGCCCGTGAACTGTGGCGCCGAGGCGACCGGCGTGACGAGCCAGTGGCCGCCGATCGGGGCGCTCATGCCGGCGCGCGAGCCCTCGTCCGCGGCGCCGGCGGCTCAGCCCGCGGCCTGCAGCGTGGCGGGGAGTCCCGCCTCGCTGAGCACGCGGGTGCGCAGGCGGCCGGCGTCGATGCCGAGCGTCTCACAGATGTTCTCGAAGTCGAAGACATCGTCCCGCTGGTCGCTGCGCAGCCAGGTGAGCGCCTCGCGCTTGAGGTTTCCAGCCCGGCCGTGCGTCGCGTGCGCGTTCTTCAGGAACGTCCGGATGCCGTCCTCGAGCACCGCGAGGAGGAGCCGGCGCTCGCCGCAGGCCGGCTCGGCCCGCCGGTACACGGCCTCGTAGCGCACGCAGACGTCGCCGTCGAACCCGGTCGGGTCACTCGGGCGGTGGCCCAGCGAGGCGAGCGCCGCTCGCCTGCGGCCCGCATGGAATCCCTTGCGCGGCGGAGGCGCCGCCTGCGGGATGACCCGCTCGGGAAGAGTCACGATCGTGCTCGTACGGCCTGCTCTCCGACTTGACATGGGCTCGGATACTCGTCCGCGGGTCAACCCCACACAATCGTCCAAAGTGCTGATTTCGGAACAAAAAGCCGGTGAGCCGCCCGGCCCGAAGGTCCCTCGCCGGGAGCCGACAGTGACCGGATCGCTGGCGATTTTGCGACCCGTCGAGCCGGGGCCTCTGGCGGTTCGGGGTTGCCACGGGTCGGGAGCCCATCCTAGTAGGCTGCGGTGGACCTGCGCAGCGTTCTCGCCGATCTCAAGGCCTCCTCCGACACCTTCGGCCCGTTGGTCCGCCGCCAGGCCGAGGAGATTCCCGATCGCATCGCGCTCGCGTTCGAGCACGAGTCGCTCACCTACGCCGCCTACAACCAGAAGGTGAATCGCGTCGCGGGCACGCTCCGTCGCGCCGGCGTCGTCCAGGGAACGCCGGTCGCCATCCTGTGCGTGAACAGCCCGCTCTTCCTCGCCACGCTCGGGGCCGTCGCCAAGCTCGGCGCCGTCGGCGCCCTGATCAACACGCACGTCCGCGGGGCCGGGCTCACGAGCGTGCTCCGGGCCTCGGGGGCCGCCGTCGGCGTCTGTGACGGCGACGCCCTTGCGGACCTCGCCGCCGTGCGCGGAACGCACCCCGTCCGCTTCCTCGCCGACGCGGGCGCTGCCTCCCTCCCCGCCGACGTGCGCCCCCTCCGCGACGGACCCGCCCGCGCCGACGAGCCGGACATCCCCGACGTCCGCGGCGGCGACGTCTTCCTCTACATCTACACGTCGGGCACGACCGGCTATCCAAAGCCGGCCATCATCCGCCACCTGCGCTTCACGATGGCCGGCGTCAGCCTGGCGCCGCTCCTCGGCCTCGAGCCGGGCGACACGATCTACGCCCCCCTGCCCCTCTACCACGGCGAGAGCCTGTTCGTCGGCTTCGCTCCTGCCTTCCGCATCGGCGGGACATTCGCCTCGCGCCGGCGCTTTGCAGCGCACGCCTTCCTGGACGACGTCCGGCGCCACCGGGCGGTGGCCTTCGTCTACGTCGGCGAGCTCTGTCGCTATCTCCTCCGCCAGCCGCCCACGCCCCGCGACCGCGACCACCGGCTGCGCGTCGCCGCCGGGGCGGGCCTCCGTCCGGACATCTGGCTCGCTTTCCAGGAGCGCTTCGGCATCGCGCGGGTCATCGAGATGTACGGCGCGACGGAGGGCAACGTCGCGCTCCACAACGCCGACGGGCGGGTCGGGTCGGTCGGCAAGCCGCATCCGCTGCTCGAGGACAACGTGCGGCTCGCTCGCTTCGACCTCGCCCGTGGCGAGCTCGTGCGCGGCCCGGACGGCTGCTGCGTCCCCTGCGATGTCGACGAGCCGGGCGAGCTCCTCGGGCGCGTCGGCGGTGAGGGCGCGAGCGTCGACTACGACGGCTACACCGACCGCCAGGCGACGGAGGGGAAGCTCGTGCGCGATGCGTTCATGGCGGGTGACGCCTGGTTCCGGACGGGCGATCTCCTGCGCCGTGACGCCGACGGCTACTACTACTTCGTCGACCGCATCGGCGACACCTTCCGCTGGAAGGGCGAGAACGTCGCGACGCAGGAGGTCGCCGACGTGCTGAACGCCGCCCCAGGCGTGAGCGAGACGAGCGTCTATGGCGTCGTCGTCCCGGGCACGGAGGGCCGCGCCGGCATGGCGGCGGTCGTGCTGCGTGAGGGGGCGGACTTCGACGGGCGAGCCTTCTACGCGCACGGCGAGCGTCACCTCCCCGGCTACGCTCGCCCGGCCTTCGTGCGGCTCGTCCGCGAGATGGACGTGACCGGGACGCTGAAGCAGCGCAAGCTCGCGCTCGCGGCCGAAGGATACGACTCGACGCGTATCGCCGATCCGCTCTTCGTGCGCGACGACGCGGCGCGGGCCTACGTGCCGCTCACGCCGGCGGTCCGGGACGAGATCGCGACGGGGCGCCGGAGGCTCTGAGCGCCGGTCGTCGCAGGGCCAGTCCTCCCTCTGCTCGTTTTTTGGGCCTCCGCCCAGAGAACGAGCAGCCGGACCGTCGCGGGAAGCCACGAACGCCCACCCTGCGGGGCCGACCTCCCGGGCCGCCGTGGCATGTCGGTTGCTCCTTCCGTCCCCGGAGAAAAGGAGGGCGTATGCCTCAGGAAGCTCCGTCCATCAAGCCGACGCTCGGGCTCACCGGCGTCACCGTGAACGCCATGGCGCTGATCGCGCCAGGCGCGTTCCTCTGGATCACCTATCAGCTTCAGGCCGCCGCCGCGGCGCCGGATGGCAGCTCGGTGGCGAGCGACATCTGGTCGGGGATCGCCTTCGCGCTGATCCTCGCGTTCCTCACCGCCGTGTCCTACGCCCAGCTCGCGCGAATCTATCCCGAGGCCGGCTTCGGCAGCTGCTACTACTTCGCGGAGAAGGCCTTCCTCGACCGCGAGAACAAGACGCACCATCGCTGGGCCCGGCTCGCGAAGATCGTGACCGGCTGGGCGGCGCACCTCTTCTACTGGGTCTATCCCGGCGTCATGGTCGCCATGATGGCGACGCTGGTCGGCTACATCTACAACCAGCTGACGGGCGGCACCATGTCGATCACGTCGATGATCATCTTCTCGGGGTTCTTCTCCCTGCTCGTGGGGTACATCGCCTATCGCGGCGTGACCGGCTCGACTTTCACGTCGCTGATGATCAACGTCATCCAGCTGAGCACGCTCGTCCTATTCAGCGTGCTCGCCATCTACTATCGGGTGGCCAACCCCGAGCACGCCACCCAGTGGACGTTCAGCGGGGCGTGGGACGTCATGCGGCCGCACTCGGTCCAGGGCGTGCTCATCCAGTCGACGGTCGCCATCCTCATCCTGGTCGGCTTCGAGAGCTGCACCGCTTTCGCCGCCGAGACCGTCAGCCCCGAGCGCAACATCCCCCGGGCGGTCATCCTCTCGCTCATCATCCAAGGCCTGATTGCCTACATGTTCGAGTACTTCGCGGCCGGCTTCATGGTGAGCGAGAAGCTGGCCGGCACCGACAGCACGGGGGCGGCGGTGACCGGCATGGCCGCGGCGGCGGCGTCGAGCGCGCCGATCGGCGACATGGCGATCCGGGTCGGTGACGCCGTGCTCGGCGGCATCGGCTTCGGCCTCATGATCTCGATCGGCATCACGGTCGGCCTCGCCATCCTCGGCACGACACTCAGCTGCCTCAACACGGCCGTCCGCGTCAGCTACGCGATGGCGCAGGATCAGGAGATGCCCGAGATCCTCGGCGTGCTGCACGGCCGCTTCGCCACCCCGCACCGGGCGATCTGGGTGCTGGTGGTCGTCTCGACGCTCATCGCGGCGGTGGGGGTGCAGTCGGTGGTCGGGCTGACGGGCATCACGCTCGCCTCGAACTTCGGCACCTTCGTGCTCTACGGGCTCACCTGCATGTGGTGCATGATTGCCTTCGCGGGACGCCCGGACTTCAGCGTGCTGAAGCACGTCCTCGTCCCGGGGCTCGGGCTGCTCGCCAACGTCGCCATGCTGGTCGCGATCCTCTATCTCTACGTGATCGGCAACGCCGACTCGCAGCACGAGGCCTACATCTGCATGGCGATCGCCGGCGCCTGGGCGGTGGTGAGCGGCCTGTACGTGGCGATCTCGAGCATGCGCAGCGGGCGCAGGCTGATCCCCGCCACGCGGACCGTGGCGTAGCTCCTTCTGACGTCTAGCAATTGGATTCGGACCGGCGGCACACCCGTGCCGCCGGCCCGTGCCGTCATGCCGGAGATC
>Ga0209056_10000532_pt1 | contig 42127 bp, 43 predicted proteins | sample GraSoiAngelo_114_FD_185876 | JGI IMG/M metagenome (GOLD analysis project Ga0209056, IMG submission 185876) | Grasslands soil microbial communities from the Angelo Coastal Reserve, California, USA - 14_0903_13_40cm (SPAdes) (version 2) | ecosystem: Environmental > Terrestrial > Soil > Grasslands...
GCCCACCGCGTACTCGAGAATCAGATCCCAGCCGATGATCCACGCGATCACCTCGCCGAGCGTCGCGTACGAATACGCGTACGCGCTGCCCGCCTGGGGAATCATCGCGGCGAGCTCGGCGTAGCACAGGCCCGCAAGCGCGCAGCAGACGCCCAGCAGCAGGAAGGAGAAGACGAGCCCGGGCCCGGCGCCGGCACGGACCATATGGCCGGCCGCATCGGTCTGTCCCGCCGCCGCCGTGCCGATCGCGCCGAAGATCCCGGCGCCGATGACGGCGCCGATCGCAAGCATGATGAGATCGCCGGCTCCCAGCACGCGCCTGAGCGACTGCGGCGTGTCGAGCTCGCTGACCAGGAGCTCCGCGATCGGCTTGCGCTTGAAGAGCTGCCGCACGCTTGCCCTGCTTTCGATTAAAGGACGCGGCTACTAATGGGTGAAGATGACTGTGGCGACGAAATCGACATACCGCCCGTCGCGGGTCCGTGCCGGATTGAACAGGTATCCCATCAGCTGTTGAGTAAACTCACGTCGGTAAGCCGCGTCCTTAATCGCCGGTGTAACCTCCACCCGGGTGACCCGTCCGTCCGCTGTGACCCAAAACCGAACTTCGTACCGCCCCTTCGGCATACCTTGTGGAGGAGGAAACGTCCACTTCGGCGTGGCGGCGGCGACAATATCACTCGCCTTGCCACCCGAGCCAGGGCCGGCGTCGGCGCCCGTCCCCGTGCCTGTCCCCGTCCCTTTGCCGCCGCCGCTGCCCGGGCCTTGTCCGGGCCCGGCGGTCGTTGCGTCGCCGGTCCCGACAGCCACCGGCGGCGTAATGGCGAGGGTCGGCGGCGGCAGATCGATCTTCACCGGCTCCACGACCGGCGCGGCCACGGTTGGCACCGTGACAGCCGGGGGGGGCGCCTGTGGGACTGTTTCCGCTTGCGGTGAGGACAGCGTGGGAAGCGCCAACCAGCTCACCGCGGGACGGCCGCCACCACCACCGCCACCGCGCGGGCCCCCCCCCGGGCCGCCGCCGCTCGCGAACAGCGCGGCGCCGCGCCACAACACGAGAATGGCGATGGCCACGTGCACGAGGAATGAGAGCGCGGCCGCCGGCCCTTCCCGCCGCTGGGGGAGCGGGAGCGAGTAGCTGTCGAAGACTGGTCGTGAAGTGGGAGGCACGATTTATAGATACACTAGAAAGAAAAACGGGGCACGGTTTCGTGCCCCGATGTTCACACGTCCGGTAGGGGCGCAGCATGCTGCGCCCCTACATGTGTCAGTCAGTGAGCCGCAGCTGCTCCCTCGGCCGGCGTGAATGCGATCACCTGCACGCCCGCGCCCTTTGCTACGTCCATCGCGTGCACGATGTCGCCGTACTTCCGGTTGGGCGCCGCCTTGATGAACATCAGCTTGACCGGCCGCTGGTCGTAATATTCGTGGAGCTTGGCATCCAGCTGTTCGACCGGGACCGGCTGCGTGTTGATCGCGTACGAGCCGTCTGCCTTCAGCTCGAGCACGATCTGGTCGCTCTTCGACTGCTTCTGCTTGGGTTGCGGCTTCTGCTCGGGCGGCACTTGGGCGTCGAACTCCCGGCGCGACAGCGGCAGGGTGATCATGAAAATGATGAGGAGCACGAGCAACACGTCGATCATCGGTGTGACGTTGATGTCCGAGCTGAGCCCGCCGCCGGAACCGCCGCTTCCCATGGCCATAAATCAGGGCGCTTTCTTGACCGTGCGTTCCTGCTCGGCGATGGCGCCGACCACACGCACCCCGGCTTTGCGCGCCATCTCGAGCGCCGTCTGCACGCGCGAGTATTCGACGCCCACGTCCGCTTTGAGGTACATGATCTTGTCTTCAGTCCGATTGGCGTACAGCCTCGTGAGCTGGTCCGGCAAATCTTCGTCACGGATCAAGCGCGGACCAGTGTACTTCCTCGTCCTAGGATCGGTGACGTCAAGGAAAAACTTTCCGTCCTTGTCGATCCCCAGACGGACTTCCCCCTCTTTTTCCTCGCGCGAGTCTGGATTCATGGCGCGCGGAATGCTCGCCTGGAAGCCGGCGGTGATCGCCGGCGTCACGATCATGAAGATGATCAGCAGCACCAACATCACGTCGATCATCGGCGTGACGTTGATGTTCGCCGCGACCACGCCTTCCGTTTTCTTCCCGCCACCCATCGCCATGGCGCGTTATCCCTTGATGGGGCCGCTGGTCTGCGACGTCTTCTGGGTCTGGAACTCCTTGGTGAAGATCGACCGGCCGAACTCGCTGCCGACGCTCTTGATGAGATAGTCGATCAGCTCCTTCGACGTGTACGTCATCTCCACCGTGAGGAAGTCGATCTTCGTCGCGAAATAGTTGTACAGCCACACCGCCGGGATCGCAACCATGAGGCCGAAGGCGGTGGTGATCAGTGCTTCCGCGACGCCACCCGTGATCGCCTGCAACGAGCCGCCGCCGCCGCTCGCCGCCATTCCCTGAAACGCCGTCACGATACCCATCGTCGTGCCGAGCAAACCGACGAACGGTGCGGTCGCGCCGGTCGTCGCCAGGATGCCCAGGCCGCGCTTCAGCTCGGCGGTGATGATGAGCATCTGCCGTTCGACCGCGCGCTCGGCGGAGTTGATGTCCGCGGCGGTGATCGTCGCGCGGTCGCGCAGCAGCGGCTTCACCTCGGCGAGCGCCTCGCCCAACACGCGCGCCACGTGACTCTTCTTGTTCTTCTCGGCCAGCGCGATCGCGCCGTCGAGCTGCTCCTCTTGCAGATAGCGCGAGAATTCAGGCGCGAACTTCCGCGTCTCCTTCTGCGATTTCCTGAGGTAGATCTGCTTGGAAATGCTCACCGCCCACGACCAGGCCGACATGATGAACATGACGACCACGATGCCCTTGGCGAACGGCCCCATCGATGACCATAGGTCAGCGTAACTCATCGGGTCTCCCTATCTCTTGATCTTGAAGTCGATTGGCAGGTTCACCAGCACGCGAACCGCCCGTCCATGCACGCGCGCGGGACGGAACAACGCCCTGAGCACGTAGTTCTTGGCCGGTTGGTCGAAGCCTGGATTGGGACTCTGAATGACCTTCACCGACGGCGGCTCGGCGCGGCCCGACGTATCGATGATCGCCTGCACCAGCACCCGCCCCTGCACGCCCGCCTGGCGCAGCAGGTCCGGATAGTTCAGCGCAGGCCCGGACAGCACCTCGGGCCGCTCTTCGACGACCGACTCCATGAACACTTGATCGGACGACGGCACGATCCCTGTTCCGATACCGCCTTCGACGCCCGTGCCCGTATAGTCCTTAGGATCGAAATGCTCTTGCAGATTGATCGGGGGAATGTTGGTCGGGATGTCGGTTGGCGCGACGACGGTCTGGAAGCCTTTCAGCTGCGGCACGTCCACGACGGGCGGCTGCTCTTCCGGCTTCTTCTGCTCTTCCTGGTTGAGGAAGACCATCGCCGTATCGATCGTTCCCGCGTCCTTCTTCTGGCCCGCGGTCAGCGTCGCGACGACAGCCGCAAGTACAATCACGCTGTGTCCGATCAGCGATACAACGCCGAGCCCAAACGCACCCTTCCTATTGGGCTTCCGATTGGACTCGATCAGGTGGTTGAACACCGCCGTCTCCTCCGGGCTGGTGGACTGGTTGCTTAGTAATAGTACCGGTCGCAACATGCCCGCTAGTAGGCCAAAGATTACAAAACGATGACAGCCGGATGAGCCTTCAGCCGCTGGCTCATCGAGCACGTCCCGTGCCGTTCCGAATGGCGAATTCGTAAGGAATTCGTACCCGCGTGCGGACCGCCTTCCCACCGATCATGGTTGGGCGAAACAGCGTCGCCAGCAACGCCTGTCGAGCCGGCGCAACGAAGCCGGGATCAGTGGCCAAGACGACGGTGATCGACGGCGCAAGGACGCGCCCGGTGGTGTCTACGATAGCTTCGAGCACGACTTTGCCATGAACGCCGGCCTGGCGCAGCAACTCGGGATAGACGGGGAGCGGGCCGGTCAGGACCTCGGCGTGCTCCTCGGTCAACAGCGCGCTCCAGGCGTTCGGCTCAGTAGTGCCGGGACCGCTCACGGGGCCGGAGTACACGGGTGAGAACGACGGTGTCAGCACTCCAGTGGTGGGCAGCGTCGATGGTGACGCGATGGAACGAAGGTCTGGCGGCGCGAACGTCACCGGACCTGGCACCCATAGCCCAGGCTCCTGATCTGCGGGTGCGGGTGCAGGCGGCTGAAAGATGATCGGCACCTCCGGAGCACGAGCAGGATCTGACCGTCCGGCTTTGGCCGTCCCGAAGAGGACCGCGGCGACGAGGGCGACGTGAGCGGTGATCGAAACAACTGAGCTGAAGGTTCGCATGGTATCACTCCTGATGCAGGCTGAAATCGATTGCAATCGTGATCCACGCCGCACCCGGGTGTCCGCCGAACCGACCGGGTTGGTACAGGGCGGCGGCCAATGCCTGGCGCGCCGCTTGCACGAAGTCACCACGAGTCGCTTGCAGAACCAGAATCGACGATGCGTCCACCCGCCCATCCACATTCACCAATGCCCGCAAGACGACCCGATCTTCGACGCCGAGTCGACGCATGAGGGCCGGGTAGGACGGTCGGGGCATACTGATGAGGATCGGAAAGGCATCAGGTATGGGACCGCCAGGCATGCGCTCGATGATCGATTCGCTGGGCAGGAAGCACATGTCGGTGTAGACCACCGGTGCCGCCTTGGAGTTCTGCGCGGGTCGCCATTGAAGCGCGAACGTAACGAGTACCGAGGGGATCAATGCGTTGACAACAAGCCACTCGAGCACGCTCCGTCTTTGCGAACGCGCCAGGTCATCGTACATCGTCGCCTCTCGCCTGTGTATCTCTGTGAGAGTACAGACGACCAGTGACCCCAGTTTTGCACGCGAATTACGGAATGGTGACAACGAGATGTGGATCTAGCTGCGCGGTAACCCCACCGTAAACGTGGTGCCCCTCCCCGGCCGGCTCTGCACGTCGATCGTGCCGCCGTGCGCTTCGGCGATCCACTTGCAAATGGCGAGACCGAGGCCGGTGCCCGCGCGCTCGCTCGTGCGGGTGCGCGCCGAGTCGGCGCGCCAGAAGCGGTCGAACACGTGCGGCAAGTCGCCGGGCGCGATCCCGATGCCGGTGTCGGCCACCGTGAACAGAGCGCGCCCGTCGTTCCCGGCCAGCTCCACGGAGACCTGCCCGCCGCGCGGCGTGTACTTCACTGCGTTCTCGATGAGGTTGAGCGCGAGCTGGCGGATGCGGCTCCGGTCCACGGCAAGCACGAGCGGCTCGGGAGGGAGTCGAATCTCGATGCCGACGCCGGCGTGCTCGGCGAGCAGCTCCCCCGTCTCTCCCGCTTCCGCGATGATGTCGCGCAGATCCACCGATTCACGGTGCAGATCGGCGCGCCCCTCGTCGGCGCGCGCCAGGGTCAGCAGGGATTCCAGCAGCTCCGTCATCCGGTTCACCTCCTGGAGCGTTTCCTCCAGGGCCGCGAGCGTTTCCGGCGGCGTGTCGGGTCGGGTGATGGCGCGCTCGACACCGGCGCGGACCACCGTGAGCGGCGTCTTCAGCTCGTGGCTCGCGTCGGCGGTGAAGCGCCGCAACGCCGCGAAGTTGCGCTCCAGGCGCGTCATCATCTGATTCAGCGTCTCGGCGAGCCGGCCCAGCTCGTCGCGCTCCATCGGCACGGCGAGCCGCCGGTGCAGGCTCCGGCCGTCCGTGATCTCGCGAACCTCCGTGATCATGCGGTCTATCGGCTCGAGCGCGCGTCCCGCGATCCAACCGCCGACGAGAATCGCCGGGACTACGCCGACGAAGAACGCGATCACGATCGTGAGCAGCAGCTGCTCCAGCCGCAGCTCGGCGGAACGCGTATTCGCGCCCGCGAAGATGGTGCCGAACTGATCGCCGGCGTCCGGCACCGCGCGGACGATGTAGTGCATCGTTGGTCCGTTGGGCTCGATCCGAAACCGGCCCGGCACGTGCGCCGCCGTGGGGGCGGGTGGGCGGGTGATCGCGTTCAGCTGCTCGAACTCGGCGAAGGTGAGCGCGCGCGCGTCGGGGGAGGCGAACAATAGCCGGCCGTCGCGGCTCGTCACCAGCAGGAAGTCGGGCACCACCTCGAGCACCGCCGCGACCTCCGGCGTCAGCACCGGCCGCCCGGCGGTGTCCTTCTCCACGAGCACGCCGCGCGCGTGAAAGCTCTCGGCGAGAATGCCCGCCGTGAGGTCCGCTTCCGACTGGATGCGGCGATCGAGATCCTGGTAGGTGGCGCTGCGGCGCGCGAAGTAGAGGACTACCGCAAAGACGGCGATGCTGAGGATGAGCGCGGTGGCGTACCAGACCGTCATCCGCCCGCGAATGCTCTCCACGGTTACGCCCGCACCACGTATCCCACGCCGCGCACCGTGTGGATCAGCTTTGGCTCCTTCGCGTGATCGATCTTCTTGCGCAGCCGGGTGATGACCACGTCCACGATGTTCGTCCCAGGATCGAAGTGATAATCCCAGGCGTATTCCGTAATCAGCGTGCGTGACATGACGCGGCCCTGATGTCGCATGAGGTACTCGAGCACGGCGTATTCCTTCGGCGTGAGCTCGATGCGCTTGCCGTCGCGCGTCACCTCGCGGCTGCCTGTGTCGAGCAGGAGTCCATTCACCTTCAGCGTAGGCGGCGCGATCGCCTTGGGCCGCCGTCCCAGCGCCTCCACCCGCGCCAGCAGCTCCTCGAACGCGAACGGCTTAGTGACGTAGTCGTCCGCTCCCATGCGCAACGCCTGGACCTTGAAGTCGACCGAGTCTTGCGCCGTCAGCACGAGTACCGGCAACCCGACCCCGCGGTCGCGCAGGGTACGCAACACGTCGATGCCCGAGACCTTCGGCAGGCGCAGATCGAGGACCATGATGTCGTAGTTCGCGCCTCGTCCGCTGGCGCGACGCAGCCCCTCGTCGCCGTCCCCGACGAGCTCGACGTGGTACCCCGCCTCGTCCAGACCGCGGCGCACGTAATCACCGACCGTTTTGTCGTCCTCAACCACCAGGATTTTCATCCGACGGGAAGGAACACCTTGAAGTTGGTCCCCACACCCATCTGCGATTCCACCTCGATGCGGCCGCGATGCTCCTCGACGATGCCGTACGCGACCGACAGGCCGAGGCCGGTGCCCCGGCCCTGCGGCTTGGTCGTAAAGAACGGCTCGAAAATCTTGGGCAGGTCTTCCTGCCGGATCCCCGTGCCGGTGTCGATGAACTCCGCCATGATCTCGTCGGTGCGCTGCGGATTGCGATGGGTGCGCACGGTGAGAACGCCCCGCGAGTTCATCGCGTCCATCGCGTTCAACATCAGCGCCATGAAGCACTGCACCAGCCGCTCCGCGTCGGCCTGGAACTCCGGCAGGCCCTTCTCGAGCTGCCGCTCGATCGTGAGCCACTTGAAACGCTCGTGATGCTTGAGCAGAAACAGCGTCTGCTCGATGATCGCGTTGATGTCGGCGGCTGCCTTGTGGGCGCTCTTCTTGGGCCGCGAGAAATCGAGCAACCCATCGACGATGCGCCGGCAGCGCTGCACTTCCGTATCGACGATGCGGAGGTACTCCTCCTGAGGCTGGCGCTCCTGTTCCGGCAGATCGGCGAGGCGCAGGCTGAGCGCTTCGCTGCAGGCGAGGATCGTCGCGAGGGGATTGTTGATCTCGTGCATGACCCCGGCGGCCAGCTGGCCGACGGCGGCGAGCTTCTCGCTTTGCGCCAGGCGCTGCTGGGCCTGCCGCCAGGCGGTGACATCTTCGCCGATGGTGATGACGTGCGAAATGTCTTCGTCATCCATCCGCATCGGGATTTTGGTGATGCGGTAGTGGCGCGCTTCGCCGGTCGTCTGCGAATCCATCTCGACGGTCTGGATCTCGCCCGTCTCGAACACCCGATCGAACTCGAGCTTGAGCAGCTCGCGCGGCTGACGGTCCAGCACCTCGAACACTTCGCGCCCCAGTGCGTCCTCGCGCGACACACCCTGCGTGCCCGCCTCACGCTTGCGGTTCCACGCCCGGATGCGGTAGCCCCGATCGACCACGTACAGGCCGACCGGGAGGGAGTCGATGATGCGCGCGGCGAAGTTGCGCTGCGCCTCGAGCTCGCGCGTGCGGAGGGCGACCTCCGAGGCGAGGTCCTGGGACAGCGCGGTCGCCGCGAGAACCGGCGCCAGCATCTGCGCCACGACGACGAGCACGTCGTGCGCCATCCGCTCATGGCGGCCCTGTGGAATGATGACCTCGAAACAGCCGAGGGGTTCGTCCTCGTGGATCAGTGGTAGGCGCAGCAGCGTGCCGCCGGGCACCGACTCGCCGTGCGCCCCTTCGGCCACCCAACCCGCGACGCCGGCCGTGAACCCCGGAAGCAGCGCTTCGTCCTCGGGACTGGTGATGGGGACAAACTTGGAGCCGTCCGCAGAGCGCAGCCAAAGGCGGCAGCGGCGCAGCGCGAGACCCCGGCGCAGCACGCCGACGACCCCCGCCAGCCCCTCGTCGGCAGGCGGGCCGGCGGCCAGCACTTTAGCGACTTCGGCGAGGATCTCGAGACCCGGATGGTCCGAGGTCAGCGTCGGCGCGACCATAAGGTCGCTAACCTAGGGATGCCGCTCCCGGCGCGCCAGCGGCGCCTCACCACGGAACGCGAGCAGACCACGCAGAACCGGCTTCCCGCCGCTGAAGAAGGCGGTGGGGCCGATCACAATGCCGAAGTGCGGGGAGCTGCCGCTGCCCACGCTGAACGCAGGTAGCACGGAGACACCGACCCAGTGGGAGCCCATCGACATGGGCGACCTGGCAGCCGTGTAGCCACTGAGCTCGAAGGTCAGGTCGAACCCGATACCGGTGCCGTGCTCCTCCGCGCCCAGCTGCGCGATGGACTTCATGCGTGTCCGAGCGGACAGTGTTGCGGCGAACACAATCCCCTGCGTGCCGCCCAGCATCGTGCTCTCATTCATGAACGTTCCCACGCGGCCGGCGACGCCAATCGCGGCGAGACCATGCGACGGCCGGTGCACGTAACCGATCTCGGCCGATTCGATCTGCCAGTATGCGCCGAGCGTCGCCACGAATCCGAAGCCGATCGCGTGCCGGCCCATATGCGAATGGGCGGTATCCGATTGCGCGGCGAGCGTCGTAGACAAAGCCCCCAGCGCAACCAACATTGGTATCATGGACCGTCGCACGTTCATGCTCCTGACTGGTGCGGCCGCTCTGTTGCCCCTCCGGCGCCCTCGCCCGCTGCGAGCACTCGGTAGCCTGCGTTTCGATCTCGACGACCAGCGCCGCCTCTCGCTGTGGTACAACGGTCCCGACCGGTCCGTCCCATTGCTGCGGAATGCATCGTTGGGCGTCTGGATCGGCGATACGCTCGCTACCCTGGCCGACTTGCAAGACGTCAGCGTGGGGAACCGCCGCCCACCCGGCGGCGAGTCCCTGGTGATCCGGGGACGAACCCCGGCAGCAGCGGGTAACGCATCCGGCAGCGTCTGGATCGAGGCGGAATTCTTTGCACTGGACTCCGTTGCACGCGGCGCGATCACCATCACCGTCTATCCCGATCGCGTGCTCGCCACGATCCGCGGTATACGGTTCTTCGCAACTTCTGAGCCACAAGTGCTCCCCGGTGACGGCCCTCTCATTGCGCTCGTGAGCGGGTACCAATCGTGGAGCACGTGTCGCGTGACACCGTTGCCGGCAGACGCCACCAGCTTTGGCGCAATCGGGCTGACTCGTGCAGGACACGGCATCGCGGCCGTGTCGGACCCGGGTGAGGCTGGCGAAGGGACATTCAAGTTGGCTGCCGACGGCAGCTTAGATGCCGTGAGCGAGTGGCGGCCTGCGCGGCCGGTCCGGCCCGATGGCGATGGCGCGACGCTGCGGCTTGCCTACATCCCTTCGGGCGATGGTCTCGACGCCCTGAGCGCCGCCGCCACACCGGCGTCAGCTGTGGACCGCGAACGTGTCGCCGCGCTTACAGTGCCTACGGGCTGGTGCTCGTGGTATGAGCTCGGCGCGGGTGTCACCGAAGCAGATCTACTCGCTAATGTCGAATTCTGCGCAGCGCACTTCGACCGGCGCTTCTTCCGCTACATCCAGCTCGACGATGGCTACCAGCGCGCCGCGGGAGACTGGGACACCAATTCCAAGTTTCCCAATGGTCATCGTTGGCTGACCGATCGCGTTCACGCGGCGGGCTTTCAGGCAGGCCTGTGGATCGCCCCCTTTGCCGTCGCCGAGCAATCCGATGTCGCAAGAACGAATCCGAGCTGGCTCCTCAAGGGTCCGCCGCCGTCGCCCGAGGGGACGCCGCTCGTCATGGACACACGCGAGCCATGGGGCGGCCGGATTCTCGCACTCGATGGCGCACACCCCGGCGTGCAGCAATGGCTGTACGATCTCGCGCGCCGTGTGGTGCGCGAGTGGGGCTACGACTATCTGAAAATCGACTTTCTGGAATGGGCGACGGGCGGCGTGACCCACTACGGCGGCCTGACCCGCGCCGAAGCCTATCGCAGCGGTCTCGCCGCGCTGCGAGAGGGGCTCGGCACGGAGGCATTTCTGCTCGGGTGTGGCGCGCCATTGCAGCATGCCGCGGGCCTGGTAAACGGAATGCGGATCGGTGACGACGTCGACGCGAGTTGGAACGGCATCCAGTCACCGGCGCGGGCGGCCGGGCTGCGCAGCTTCTATCACCGGTCCGTCTGGCTCAACGATCCCGATTGCCTCGTGGTACGGCCGCCGCTCACGCTCGATGAAGCGCGCGTGTGGGCCTCCGTAGTCGCGATGTCCGGCGGGATGAGCATCTTCTCGGACAATCTCCCCAAGCTTCCGGCCGAGCGGTTGCCTCTCCTGCTGAAGACAATTCCTGTCGCCGCGCAGACGACGTCGGCACCGCGTCCCGTCGGGACGCAAAGGGACGAACCGGAGATTGCCCCGGGGATCAGCGCCGGCAATACCGTCGTCCGGTTGCGCGGGCCGTGGCTTTTTCGCACCGGCGACGACCCACGATACGCCTTACGCGACTACGACGACGAAACGTGGGAGACGATTGCGGTGCCGCTGACCTGGGAGCAGTCGGGTCATCCCGATTACGATGGATCTGCCTGGTATCGCACGCACTTCACGTTGCCCCCCCCAGCGGTTTCCGCCGCCCCAGACTCGGTGCGTCTCGATCTCGGCAAGGTGGATGACGTGGACGAGACATTCATCAACGGTGTGAAGGTTGGGGGTACCAGCGGATGGCGCACCTACCGCCGCTACGCCCTACCAGCGACGGAGTTGAACTGGGGCGGGGACAACCTGCTGGCCGTGCACGTGACAGACACCGGTGGACCTGGAGGGCTGTGGAGCGTCACGCGCGACCGGCCGGCGTCCACCTGGATCGTCGAAGGGGCGCCCCGCTGGTGGACGCTCGCACTGCTGAATTGGGATGACGAGCCGCGCATCGTGTCGCAGAGTCTTTCGGCCCTGGGAATCTCAGGAGCCCGGTTTGCGGCGTACGACGTCTGGGGCGAGCGTCCCATCGCCGACGTCCAGCAGACGCTCGGCGCCACGATTCCGCCCCACACCGCGCTGGTCGTCGCCCTGCGGCCGAGCGCAACCCGACCGCAGATCATCGGCTCGACGCGGCACATCGTGCAAGGCGCGATCGACATCACTCAGGAGCATTGGGACGCCCCGACACGAACGCTCCACGCGAAGGCGGTGAACCTCGACGGTCGCCCCTACGCCGTGACCATCGCGGTCCCCCGCGGTATGCGGGCTAGGGGGGGCGCCTGCAAATCGGACGTCGCCTGCACGGTGAAGCGTCTCGAGAGTGGACACGCTGTGGTCGAATGGCCCGGCGGAACCACAGCAGATCTGGACTGGTCTGTGAAGTTCGGATCACCGGCGAGGCGCTAGAGACGCACCTGGGCACCCGTGAATCGCACACCCTGCATCACGTAGCGCTGGGCCAAGAAACAAACAACCAGGACAGGCGACGTCAGCAGGACGGCGGCCGCCATCTGATACGGCCAGTTGCTTGCGTACGCGGTGTGGAAATGCGCCAGCGCGACCTCCGCGACTTCCATCTTCCGTGAGCGTGTGACGACCAGCGGCCACAGGAAGTTGCGCCACTGGTCCATGAACGCGAGCATCGCCAGCGCGGCCACCGCCGGCCTGACGAGCGGAAGTGTGACGCGCCAGAACATGGTCCACTCCCCCGCTCCATCGAGACGGGCGGCATCCTCCACGTCACGCGGCAGCATCACAAACGTCTGCCGCATCAAGAGAATGCCCCACACCGATACGAGCTCCGTCGAGATCAGCCCGGGATAGGTGTCCACCCAGCCCAGAGCCTCGATCATCAGGTAGCGAGGGATCAGGAGCAGAATCGCTGGGATCGCCAGCATCGCCAGCAACGTGGTGCCGAGTCGATCGCGACCCGGGAAGCGCAGCCGCGCAAAGGCGTATCCCGCGGCCGCGCTCGTGAGGACCTGACCGATCATGACGCAACCGGCGAGGATCGCCGTGTTCAGCAGCACACGAGTGTAGGGCAATGCCCCGAGGGCCGCCGTGTAATTGCCGGTCGTGGGCTCGGCCGGAAACAACGGCGGTGGCCAGCGCAGCAGTTCAGAGTCACCCATGAATGAGACCGAGACCATATAGAGGAAGGGAGCGACCATGGCGAGGCCAACCGCGCCGTAGAGTAGCCTACGCATGTCGCGCCTGTCTGCGTAGCAGCTTGAGCTGCGGCCAGCTGAAGACAAGCAGCACCGCGCCGAGCATCAGGGCCAATGCGCTTGCCATGCCGAGCGCCTGCGGTCCGAAAGCGGTGCGGTAGATGCGATGGACCAGGACGTCTGTCGAATGCAACGGGAACGGCCCGCCCTGAGTGAGCACAAAGACGAGCGTGAACATTTGCAGCGCGCCGATCACGCCAGTCAGGAAGACGAACCATGTCACCGGTCGGAGCAGCGGCAGGGTGACGCGCCAGAGTCGACGCCAGGCACCGGCGCCATCCACGAGTGCGGCATCGAAGTACGATTGCGGGATCGCCTGGAGACCGCCGAGGAACACGATCATCTGGCCGCCCACGTGCGCCCAGATGGACACGAGCATCAGCGCGAGGAGCGCAGTGTGCGGATTGCTCAGCCAGTCGGGACGCCCCAACCCGAGCGAACCGGCATGGTAGATCGCCTGCCAGAGCACGGCGATCGCCACGACCGAGGCAACATACGGCAGCAGGAACGCGGCGCTAAGCAGACGGCCCCGCCACCGCTGCCGGTAGCGATGCACGGCCAGGGCCGCGGCGAGCGCGAGCGCAACGGATATGGGGACGTACAACGCATAGGCGGCGCTCGTGACCAATGAATTCCAGGTCAGCGGATCGCGCACAAGCGCGCGGAGGTTCGCCGCACTCGCGAGGTAAATCGCGTAGATCGCAGGGCCGATCGTGAAGATCGTCAGGTGCAGCGCCGCCGGGGCGAGGAAGCCCCACGCAATCACGGTTTCGCGCCGGCTGCGCGGCGGCGTGCGTTGCGCCCAGCGAAGGCCCAGAATCGCGATGGGCCCCAGCAACGCACAGGGCACCAGCAACATCAGCCACCTGGGGGCCTCGATCTCGGCGGGGACCGAGCGCAACTCGACCCAACGGCCCGACCCGATCAACACCGCGACGACGGCACGCCGTTCACCGTCGATGCGCACACGGCGCGGCGCCGACTCCCCGGGCTCGCCGGCGACGATCACCCCATCACGGACCAGTGCCGCGAGATCGGTGACCGCCACCCGCACGCGCGGGGGTGGCAACCGCGTCGCCGCTTCCTGCAGCAGGCGGCGGGTGTCGACGAGCCAACGGTCCGTGCTCTGACGTGCCGCCTCCCGCACGTCGAGATAGGCGGCGAGCGCGAGCAGCAGCGCCGCCCCGACATAGCCCCCACGTCGCAGCGAGCGCTCACGGAACGCGAGGACAGCGGCGGCCCCGACGCCAATGAGCGCGGCGGGGAATGCAAATCCGAACCCACCGGGAAGCGGTCCGTGGGGCGCGGGTCGCGGCCGCAATGCGACGGCGCCGACGACCTCTTGCCCGTCGCGGTCCTTGAGTGGGACGAGCGCGGCAGCATCGCGCCAGCGCCCGCCCGCTTCGAGCTGCACCAGATCATCGGGGGAAAGCGGTGCTGCCGTTGCGTCCACCAGCGGCGCAGTCCCGAAGTAGACCTCGACTTCCGATGACCAGCCGGGCAGTGTTCGCAGCGCGCGGGCCTGCGTCAGCAGCGACGGCAGATCGTAGCTGCGAGCGGCCGGCGAGAGAGATGTGGTCGCCGGTGCGGGTTGAGGGAGCGGGGGGGGCTGGGTGGGCGGGGGGGGCGCCGGAGTCCGCCGGCGACCGCGCGGCGCGCGTCGTGGACGTCGAGGCGGCGGAGGCGGCGGAGGCGGCGGCGTCACCGCAGCGATGTACGCAGCCGTCGTGCCGGCGATGCGAAACGCGAACGCCCGTTCATAGCGCCGCTGCGCCCGTATGACCACGACAAGCGTCAGCGCGGCAGCGACGGTAGCCGCGGCGGTAACGCTGGCGGCCCAGCCGCGCGAGCTCATGCGAGCGGCGCGCCCGCGGCGTCGAACAGATACAGACGGCGGCGATCCACTTTCACGCCGACGCGTGTCCCGACGCGCGCGTCGGCGAACCCGGGAAGGCGCGCCACCAGCGGTTGGCCGCCGGCATTCAGGTGTACCAGCGTTTCGCTCCCCAACGGCTCGACCACCAGCACATCGACGTTCCCAACTCCCTTGTCGGCCGCACAGAGTCCCACGTATTCCGGCCGGATCCCCACTTGCAGCTCTCCCTCGTACGTCGACAGTTCAATGGGGATCGTGAGGCTCCCTGCCTCGATCACCCTGCCCCCTTCCCCCGTCCCCCGTCCTCGGCCTTGCAGGACATTCATCCCCGGCGTGCCGAGAAAGCGGGCGACGTGCACGTCGGCGGGTCGCTGGTACACTTCCTCGGGCGTGCCGACCTGCCGCAGCCGTCCTTCGTGCAGCACCGCAATGCGCTCGCCCATCGTCATCGCCTCGGTCTGATCGTGCGTCACGTAGATCATCGTGGCGGCGAGGGCACGATGCAGCGCCAGCAGCTCGCCGCGCAGCTCGATACGCAGCTTCGCATCCAGCCGGGATAGCGGCTCGTCGAAGAGAAAGGCCTGCGGACCGCGGACGATGGCGCGGCCGAGCGCCGCGCGCTGGCGTTCCCCCTCCGACACCTGCGCCGGCAGGCGATCGAGGACGTCCTGCAGGGCCAGGCGCGCCGCCGCCTCCAGCACGCGACGGGCAACCTGCGCATCCGCCACGCCGCGCATCTCGAGCGGGAAGGCGATGTTTTCGCGGACGGTGAGGTGGGGGTAGAGCGCGGGGCTTTGAAACACCATCGCGACGTCACGGTCGGCGGGGGCATCGTGCGTCACGACGCGCTCACCGATCACGATGTCGCCGGCGGTGGGGTCCTCCAATCCGGCGATGCAGCGCAACACCGTCGTCTTGCCGGATCCGGACGGCCCGAGAAGGACGAGCAGCTCGCCATCCCGCACGTCAAGATCCAGGTTGTGCAACGCCTGGATGCCGCCATCGAAGACTTTGCTCAGCCGGCGGACTGTGACCGACGCCATCCGTTAAACCGTCAGGGCGATAGCAACGCCCGGGCGAGCCCGTACACGATTGCCCACACGACGAAGCCCGTGAGGATGACCCCTGGGATCTTCTCGATCGGCTTCGTGGTTGGCCCGGTGGTCGCGGTGAGAGAGTTGATCTCGAGCAGTGCCGCGACAACGATGACGCTCGCCCAGTACGCGGCGTGATTGCCGCCTCCCGGCAACGTATAGTGGGACGCCGCGCCCATGAAGAACAGCATCGGGATCGAGAACACGACGTTCGTCCGCGACGCCAGGAACGCGCGACGCGCGGCGACCGGCGCCACGGCGTTGGGCTGCCCACCTGAAGCCGCCGCTTTCGCCGATGCAATGACGATTTGCTGCTTTGGCCAGATGACGAGCACGACGTTGAAGAACATCAGGGTCCCGAAGAGCCCGCCCGTCAAAATCGTGATCGCCCAGGGCGTGGACCATGCGGCCGCACCCAGCGGCGATTCGCCGAGACGTTTCCCGAGGATCGCGAGACCGGTCAGGAACGTCAGGATGGCGCCGCCGCGGAACCAGCGCAGGGCACGAGGCAGGAGTTTCTGGGTCGCGGTGCTTTTTGCACCGGGATCCGCCTCCGCCATGAACGGGCCCTGTACGAAGTTGAAGTAATACAGCAGGCCGATCCACGTAATGCCGCCCAGATAGTGCAGCCAGCGCAGGAGAAACTCCGCCACGAGCGCCTCCGGATGTGGGAGAGGACAGCGCGTCCGCGAGCCAAGATATGGGGGGAACCGAGCCGCGCAATGCGGGGTTTGAGAACCACACTTCTCAGGACACACGCGATGGCTCACGTACAAGAACTCACGCGACACTCGCTTCCTCCGCTGCCTTATGACTTCGGGGCCCTGGAGCCGCACATCGATGCGCAGACGATGCAGATCCACCACGGCAAGCATCATCAGGCCTACATCACCAACCTCAACAACGCGCTGAACAAGCATCCCGAGCTGCTCGACACGAGCCTCGAAGACCTGCTGCGCGGCATGAATTCAGTCCCGGAGGACATTCGCACCACCGTGCGCAATAACGCCGGCGGGCACCACAATCACTCCCTGTTCTGGACGATCATGGCGCCTGCCGGCAAAGGCGGTGGCGGTGAACCGACTGGGAAGCTGGCGGATGCCATCAAACGCACGTTCGGCGAGTTCGCGAAATTCAAAGAGCAGCTCTCCACCGCGGCCACGACGCAGTTCGGGAGTGGCTGGGCGTGGCTGACGGTCGCGAACGGCAAGCTCGAAGTCGCCAATCGGCCGAACCAGGACAGCCCCCTGATGGACAAGAAGATCCCGATTCTCGGCCTGGATGTGTGGGAGCACGCCTACTACCTGAAATACCAAAACCGCCGGCCTGAATACGTGACGGCGTGGTGGAACGTGGTGAATTGGGAGGAAGTGGCGCGCCGCTACGCCGCCGCGCTATAAGCGCTTAGTGCAGATGCGGTTGTCCGCAGATGCGGTTGACCGTAGAGAGCAGCACTTCGAGATCGACCGGCTTCGACAGCACTTCTTCGACCTCGAGGTGCGCCCCCGACCACTCCCGCGTCGCGGCCGACAGAATGACCACGGGAATCATCTGCAGGCGGGGAGTCCGCTTCATGATCGAAAGGAACTGCTTGCCGTCCATGACCGGCATCTTGTAATCGAGCAAGATCAGATCGGGCGGCTCGATCTTTTCGAGCACCTGCAGTGCATGCTGGCCCTCGCGGGCGACATGCACCACGAACCCCCCCTCCGTGAGGAAGTCACGGAGTAGCGTGCGGATGTCCGCATCGTCGTCTATCAAGAGAATTGAGCGCATCTGTAACAGTAATGCTACACCGCAGCAGGCGTTACAATCATTCGATGTAATTCTTGGGAGTGAGACCGGGATCGCATCAAAGATGTGCTTTCACTCGTCGAGCGGTGAGGCCAAAATCTCTGCGTTGCCCTCCTCATCGTAGGCGACGGTGACGCGCCAGGGCCGGCAGCACACCTGACAATCCTCGACGTAATCCTGATACGCTCCGCCGCCCGCATCGATGCCGATCTCATTCGGCTCGCCGCAGTACGGGCAGACGACGATGCCCTCGGCATCGGCGGTGCCATCGCCCAGCGGAAACTCCTCGTCGAGGTTCTCGTCCCCAAAGTCGACCATCAGTCTCCGCCTCCCCCTCCCACTCCCCCTCCCCAGCCCATGCGGAGCCGCAGCGTCGTGACGTGGGCGGTGTGATGCCGGCCGTGCCACGCGTAGAGCCCGAGCATCGTATCGAGCGACGGTGTGCCCCACTCCGGATGCTTGATCGTGCGGGCAAAATCCGCTGGACGCATGCCGCGGAGCAGCGTGACCCAGCGCTGGTGCAACGCCGCCAGCAAATCGAGCGACATCGCGATCGGGGCGCGCACCTCCGGTGTCTTGGCCCAGTCCTTTTCCTCGTATGTCTTGATCGCCGGGGTGTCTTCGGTGAGCCCCCACTTGAAGCGCATGTAGGCATTCATGTGGCTGTCGGGGAGGTGATGCGCCACCTGGCGCACCGTCCACCCGCCGGCGCGATACGGCGTGTCGAGCTGCGTATCGTTGAGGCCGGCGACCGCGCGGCGGAAGTTCACCGGCGCCGCGGCGATCTGCTCGATGCAGCTGTTGCGGTCAGCAGGCGACAGCTCGGGGACGGGCGTGAACCTGCCGATGGGATACCGCTCGTCGGTCATTGGTCGACTCGCCAACCGGTCGTCCATTCCGTGGTGCCCCACTTGATGCGCAGCGTGCCGCGCAGCTCGGCATATCCAGTGCCGGGGTCCGGCGCCTGCGGCACGAGATAAATCGACAGCGACGGCTCGGGCTCCGCCATGGTGCGGCTTGCGAGCGGGATACGTCCGATGTCCTTCGAGGCATCGTGGTCGGTACCCCACTGCCCCGTTCCGCGGTTCACGATCAGGATGTAGCCCGTTTTGGTGTACAGGATGAAGAGCGAGTAATCGCCGCGCGGCAGTTTCACGTCCCCCAGCGTGATGTCGAGATCGGTGTGGAGCATCGTCGCCATGTTCGCGCCGAAGCGCCAGACGGTGTCGAGCGGGATCAGCCCGCCTTCGACCTTGCGCCCACGCGCGTGGGGTTGTCCGTACGAGATCGCGATGCGGGAGGGCCCGGAGAGACTCGCGTCCTCCTCGTACCACTGATTTCCGATGCGACGCGCGTTGAGATGCACTTCCACCGACGCCAGACTGCTCGCCGCGATGCGCAGCGGCGTGGGAGCTGCTTGCGCGAGAATGACGACCGGAATTAGAAGCGAAATCAGGCGACTCTCCGAGACCAGGGACGCTTTGTAACTCGCAATGGAGCGGATGGGATTCGAACCCACGACCCCCTGGTTGCAAACCAGGTGCTCTCCCAACTGAGCTACCGCCCCCGCACCGAAAATAGGGCGGGAGCGCCAGCAAGGGTAGCGGAGTTGCTGGGGCGAGAACAATTCGTGATTCAGCTCATTCGCCGCTCCCCCAGGGCGACGACGCGCTCGAGTTACTAAGTGCGGACTCGGTGAGGCTGCACGTTGGCCGCGCTGTTGCGCGCGCGCGACATGAGGATCGGCGGCAACGAACCAAGAATTAATTTTCATGTCGCGCGGATGCCACATTCAAAAATCGAGTGGAACGATTTCGCCGCTCGGGTATACCGCTAGAAAGAAAGCATGGCGACATGACGCGACACACTCTGGCCATCGCCGTCGTCTGCGCCGCTCAGACGGCGTGCACGCAAAGCTCGCAGGCGGCGCCGCTGCGTCTTGGCACGACAACGACGGTCGAACAATCCGGCGCGCTTGCGTTGCTCGACTCGCTGCGTCCACCCACGCCGCTGCGCGTGATCGTCGGCTCCTCTGGCACAATCCTGCACTCGGCGGCCGCGGGCGACCTGGACATCGTCATCACCCACGCGCCCAGTCTCGAGCAGCGGCTGCTCATCGATCCCGGACACGCAGTGCTCCGCTGCCCCTTTGTCGCCAGCCGGTTTGCGATTGTGGGGCCGCCCGCCGATCCCGCGCATGTCGCGAGCGCCGCAACCGCCGCGGAGTCATTTCGCCGCGTCGCCACCGCACGCGCTGCGTTCATATCGCGCGGGGATTCGTCCGGCACTCACATAAAGGAGTTGTCGCTGTGGAGGTCGGCGGGCGTGACGCCGGACATTTCTCGCAATAGCTGGTACGTGCAAGCCGGTGTGGACCAGGCGGCCACATTGCGCATTGCCGACGAGCGCGCAGCGTACGCGCTCGCCGACTTGCCAACCTTTACGCGGTTAACGGGCATCGCTTTGCGTGTGCTCTTCACTGCCGACACTGCGCTCGTCAATCCGTACACGTTGTACGTGATTCGTTCGGCGTCGGAGAACAGCGCGGGAGCACGATTCAGCACCTGGGCGCTGGCGGATTGGCGCACCCGGCTGCTCACGCTGCGCTTGCCCAGCGGCGCGGCGGCGTTCGCGCCGCTACTCGATGGGTGCTCCGTGCCGGTTGCGGCCGCCGGACGGTAGGAGGTGGTATGGTGTTTCCAGACCTGGTTCCTCGCGCGCTGGTGACGCTCACCCGGCGCGGTGTTCCGGTCATCGGAGAGCGCGAAGCGCGGCTCCTGAATGCGGTGGATCGCGTGCGGTCGATCAAGGATGCCGCGTCTGAAGCGGGCATCAGTTACCGCACGGCGTGGAGTTCGATTCAACAGATGGAACAGGCGCTCGGCCAACCGATGGTCGTATCGCGCGCCGGTGGACCCGGCGGCGGCGCCACCACGCTGACCGACGAATGCCGCCAGCTTCTCGCCCTGTATCAGGACCTGCGGCACCGGCTCGAAGAGATCTTGACGCGTGCCCGGGAGGCGCCAGAGCCGGCCGAAGCCGCGACTAGCGCGTCAACGCGAGGGCGTACCCCCCCGGAAGAATCCGGAGGGCGTAGCTCGGCGTCGCCACCCCTGTGATCGCGCCGGTGTATTGGCTGAGCGCGCCGAGGTCCTGGACGCCGATCGTCAGGATCGTCGCCCCGTTGTTGAGCTGGCCGATCAACGCGAAGCGTGTGGACGTCCCGCCGAGCGTCTGTTGAAACAGCCGCAGGCCGGTGCCCGGGGTCGCGCTCGTCAGGGCGGCCGGACCGGTGATCGTGAAAACGATGGCGGAGTCGAGTCCCGAATTGGGAGAGACCAGCCGTACTTTCAGGTCGCCCGGTCCCGAGACGGTCATATCCTTCCCGCCGCAGCTCAGTCCGACAGCGAGCACGCCGGCGAGCAACGCCATGCTGAACAGGCGTTTCATTGCGGGCCTCCTTTCCGCTGCCGCGCCTGCAGGGCAGCCGCGCTCAGCGGCGCGCCGGTCGCCTTGACCCACGCCAGGAAATCTCCGATGTCGAACCCGCCATTGCTATTGCCAAGGAAATCGAGATACCGGATTTGATCGGCGTTGAGTGGCGCGGTCGGGCCCAACAGCTGCGCTATCACGTCGGCGGTGACGAGGGTCGGCGCCGTCACGGAAAGAGTGAAGGTGCGGCTCGTCGTGTTGCACGACGAGACCGTCGCCGTATACGTGAAGTCGCCCTGCTGTCGTGGGAAGCCCGACACCACGCCACTCGAGCTGAGAGTGACGCCCTGGGGCAAAGCCCCGCCGGAGACGCTCCAGGTGATGAACCCGCCGCCCCCGCTGATGTGCAGCGTGTCGGCATAGGTGGCTCCCATGATGCCGTTCGGCCGGGCGTTTGCGGAGGTGATCGCGGCGGTGGTCCCGAAGTTCGCGGTCACGCTATACGGCCGCCGCATCGGCAGTGTGATGACGGAGTCGATGGTCGTGGAGTCCCCCGTCCACCCGCAGAAATTGGCGCCCCCATCGACCGGCGTGAGCTGCACCGCACGACCGTCGGGCACGAAGGCCCCGGCGAGGTTGATGGCGGTGTCCGCGGTGATCGATCCGCCGCTCGTCGGCGTGGCAATGAGTTTGAATTGGCGACCGAGATTCGCCGTCAGCGTTCCACCGGCGAGGGTTCCCGTAATCGAGTGACTGATGGCGCCGCCATCCGACCAGGACGAGAAAAACCAACGGGTGCGCCCGTCGGCCGAAACCTGGCCAGCGCCGAAACCCACGGTATGACTCGACCCCTGCTCGAGGAGATCGCGGAAGACGTTGAACGTGGTGCCGTCGAAGGTGATTGTCGCCGCCGTGTCGCTCGCACTCACCACCGTGAGAGCGCCAAACCGCAGCCGGAATGACATGGTCCGGTCCGTTACGAGCTGTCGAATGGAGTCGACAGCGATGCCTGCAAAGGACGCATCGGAGTTCTTGAGCGCGGCAGGATTGGTGCGAAACACAAAGGCCGGATTGCCCGTGGTCCCCGGATACGGATCACCGGCGTCGCCGCGATTGGAGCAACCCAAAAACATCGACGTTGCCGGGCAGGAATTCGAGGACGCCGCATTCGCATCGAGGTTGCCGAACCCGTCGGCCTGCATCAACTCGAGCCCATGGGGCGTCCCCATGTTCAGAGCGTTGCCACCTTGCGTCATTTTGGTCTGATCCACGTGCCAGATCAGAAGCCCACCACCACATCCGGGCGGATTGCCAGCGCGCTGGCAGTGAATCCGAATCACGGCGCTATCGGACTGCTGCCGTTGCCGGTTTTCCAGAAGGAAGTACTCCCCGCGCGGGTTCGATCCCTGAACGGCGACGTAATAGGCTGTGTCGGACAGCGGCGCGGCATCGAAGGAGTACGTGCCGTTCAGGGTCAGCGGCGCTTCCTTGATCCAGCCGAGCTCATTGAGCGACCAGGCTTCCATGCGCGCCGGGCTCAACGGCGAGGTGAAGCTGCCCGAGCTCATGAGTCCCCATTGCCCGATGCCTTCCGTTGGCCCACCGTTGTCATACAAATCGGGCAGGCCAAAGCCGTGCCCTGTCTCGTGCGCCACCGTGCCGATCGGCATGATCTGCGACGTGTTGCACGAGGACGAGCCGCCCACCCCCGGTTGCAGGACGTAGTCGCTGATCTTGACCTTCTGACCGGGATGGCCCGGCCAGGCATCCTGGGTCGGATAGGTTGGTATCGAAAAACGGTGCGCCCACAAGTGATTCTGCGGCGCGCTCGACGGCCCGCACTCCCCCCCCGCCGCTTCATGCATGAAGAGCACCAGAGGGACGACGCCGGTCGCGGTGTCGACGTACTGGGAAAAATCTATCGTGGCGTCCAGCTTGGCGATCGCCTGCGTCAGCGCCGATTGCATCCGCCTGATAGCGGTAGTGTCGAAGAGCCCGTTGCAATTGCTCGACCCGTATGGATTCGCCGCGACGCAGTCTGGGTTCGTGCCACCGGTGTAGTAAACCTCGTTGCTGTCGAGATTCGCATAACCGAACGTTTGACCCTGGATATCGAACACACCGTTCGAGAGCTGATTGTAAAACGATCGGTACGTGTACGGCCTCCCGGCGGCCGCGCCCGCCGGCGTGGCCCCAAACAAGACGGCGTCATAGTCAGCGGCGACGAACGTCGGCGCCGGCGAATCTTTGAAGCGAAAGAGAATGGCGGGGACCTTGAGTACGCCGGTCACGACGGTCGCCGACGGTTGCGGCCCAACCATCTGGCTCATCGGCGCGACGCGCGCGACGGGCGCATTCAACTCGGCGAACCTTCCCGCGGCACGCAGCTGTGCCCGCCTCGCCCGGACGGCGCGCGCCTGCGTCCGCCAAACCCCATCCTTCCGGAAGTCGAATCCAGGGATTTCCCACCGAGGATGTCGCAGGTCCTGCGCGGCCGAGGTATTCGGAACAAGCGAGAACAACAGGGCTGTAACGCCCAGGAATCGGACGACGTATGGCACCACTATGAACCTCCGGGCGGAACGGCCGAACCCCGCGTGTCCGGCGCAATCTAGGCTAGCACGCCGGCGGCCCGAAAGGCTGTGCCAAGTCTCACACTGAGCCTTGCCAATTCGGGACGGCAGGGCTAAGCTGTACCACCGCTTACTCATAGAACTCCGAGGCTTCATTGCGCACAGAGACCCTGCAGCATATCGCGCTGTTCGACAAGTGTAAGAACTTCACCCGGGCGCGCGAAGTCCAGGCTGCCGGGCTGTATCCGTACTTCAAACCCATCTCCCGCTCGGAAGACACCGTCGTCGTCATCGAAGGCCAAGAGCGGATCATGATGGGGTCGAACAACTACCTCGGCCTCACGCATCACCCCGAGGTGCTGGCGGCGGCGCGGGCGGCGCTCGAGCGGTATGGATCGGGCTGCACGGGCAGCCGCTTCCTCAACGGGACGCTCGACCTCCACGAACAACTCGAACTCGAGCTGGCGGAGTTCTTCCATAAGGAGTCGTGCCTCGTCTTCTCGACGGGGTACCAGGCCAACCTGGGCGTGATTTCCGGCCTGGTGGGCCGCAGCGACGTCGTCTTCCTGGACAAGCTGGATCACGCCTCGATCGTGGACGGCGCCAAGATGTCGCACGGCGAGACGATGCGCTTCAATCATGGCGACCTCGCGGGTCTCGAGCGCAAACTGCAGAGGCTGCCCGAAGGCACCGGGACGATGGTGATCGTGGACGGCATCTACTCGATGGAAGGCGACATCGCGGACGTCCCCGGTCTGCTCCGGATCTGCCAGAAGTACGGCGCGGCCCTCGCGATCGATGACGCGCACTCGGTGGGCGTGCTTGGCCCCGACGGCGACGGCACCGCGGCGCATTTCGACCTCGTGGAAGAGGTGGACGTGATCGTCGGCACGTTCTCGAAGTCGCTGGCATCCATCGGCGGGTTCGCGGCGGGGTCGGAGAACGTCATTCACTACCTCAGGCATCACTCCCGTCCCCTGATCTTCACCGCCGCCTTGCCGCCCGCCAACACGGCCGGCGTGCTCGCCGCCCTGCACGTCTTGCAGCGCGAGCCCGAGCGGCGCGAGCAGCTGTGGCGCAACACGCGGCGCCTCCAGGATGGGATGCGCTCGCTCGGCTTCGACATCGGCCCCACGGAGACACCGATCATCCCGGTGTTGATCGGGCCGCTCGAGAAGACCTTCCTCTTCTGGCGGAAGCTGTTCGACGCCGGCGTCTTCACGAACCCGGTCGTGCCGCCCGCGGTGCCGCCGTCGCAGTGCCGCCTGCGCACCAGCCTGATGGCCACCCACACGGCCAACCAGATCGACCTCGCGCTCGAGGTCTTCGGCCGCCTCGGAAAAGAGCTGGGGGTCATCTGACCGCAGTGGAGATCGTGCCCGTCTCCGACGGGCGCGGTCTCGATCGCTTCATCGCCTTTCCGTACGACCACTACCGCGCTGATCCGTTGTGGGTGCCGCAGCTGCGCCGCGACATGCATACGCTGCTGACGCCGGCAAAAAACCCGTTCTTCCAGCATGCCGAAGCGCAGTACTGGACGGCGAGACGGTCTGACGGTCGGACGGTCGGACGGATCGGAGCGATCAAGAACGACATGCATAACCGCGAACACCACGACAAAGTCGGCTTCTACGGATTCTTCGAATCGATCGATGACCAACAGGTCGCGAACGCGCTGTGGGACACGGCGGGCGCGTGGCTCCGCGCTCGTCGGTTCGACACGATGCGCGGACCGATGAGCCCGTCGGTCAACGACGAGTGCGGCCTCCTGATCAAGAACAACGGGATGCCGCCGTCGTTAATGATGCCGTACAACCCCCCCTACTACGAGGCTCTTCACGAGCGGTATGGCTTCACGAAAGCGAAGGACCTCCTCGCCTTTGAAGGCGGCGGCTCGGCGCAGCCACCGGAGCGGTTCCGGCGGCTGGCCCAGCGCGTCGCGCAGCGCGCGGGAATTACGCTGCGCCCACTGAACAAGAAACGGTTCGCCGCAGAGGTCGAGCTCGTGAAGGCGCTGTACAACAAGGCCTGGGAGAAGAACTGGGGCTTTGTGCCGCTGACGGAAGCGGAAATCGATCACCTGGCCAAACAACTGAAGCCGATCGTGATCCCCGATCTGGTCGTCTTCGCCGAACGCGCCGGTGAGGTCGTAGGATTTGGCGTGGCCCTGCCCGACTTCAACCTCGCGCTACTCCACAATCGCTCGGGTCGCTTCTTCCCGGGGATCCTCACGGTGCTGTGGCATTCCCGCAAGATTCACCGTGCGCGCGTCCTGCTCCTGGGCGTCGTCCCCGAACTGCGCGGCAAAGGGATCGACGGAATGCTGTACGACTGGGTCTGGCAGGCCTGCGTCAAACACGGCATGCCGAGCGGCGAAGGCGGTTGGATTCTCGAGGACAACGCGCCGATGACCAAGGCCGCGCTGCAGCTCGGATTCCACGTCTCCAAGACCTACCGAGTCTACGACAAGCCGCTGTGAACGTCTTTGTGACCGGGGGCACCGGCTTCGTCGGTGCCCACCTGGTCAAGGCGCTGTGTGCCCGTGGTGATACCGTCACGGCGCTGGTGCGGCGTCGCGCGCTGGCGGAACGGCTGGGCTGGGGCCCCGAGGTCCGGCTGTTGTCGGGCGACCTCGACGATGAGGGCACGTTGCGAGCAGGGTGCGCGGGCGCGGACATCGTCTACCACGTCGCCGGCAAGATCGCGGCGCGGAGCGCCGCGGAGTTCATGGCGACGAACCGAGACGGAACGGGGAACGTCCTCGAGGCCGCGCGTGACAGCGGGGCGCGACGACTGCTCTTCGTCTCCTCACTCGCGGTGGCCGGTCCCACGACGCCCCGCCATCCGATCGACGAAACCCGTCCGCCGATGCCCGTCACCGACTACGGGCGCTCCAAGCTCGCTGCCGAGGTCCTGGTGCGCGCGATGCCCCCTTCCCTGCCGTGGACGATCGTGCGGCCGCCCGTGGTGTACGGGGAGTGGGACCGTGGGACCCTCAAGATCTTCCAGCTTGCCCGGCGGGGCGTGGTGCCGGTGTTTGGTGACGGCTCGCAGGAATTGTCGGTCATTCACGCTGAGGATCTGGCGCGATCGTTGATCGCGGCAGCCACTTCACCCGCCGCGGTCGGTCGCGTTTATTTCGCGGCGCATCCCACGGCCACGACGAGCCGGGACCTCGTGCTGGGGGCAGGCCGGGCACTGGGCGGACGCGCGCCAAAGATCATGCCGGTGCCGCCGTTCGTGGCCCGCGGCATCCTGTGGACGGTGGGCGCCCTTGCGTATATCGCCGGGCGCGCCACCTTGCTGTCGGCCGACAAGGGGAACGAATACCTGGCGCCAGCCTGGACCTGCCGGAGTGATGCCTTGACGCGCGACACCGGCTGGCGCGCAGAGATCGATCTCGAAACCGGGTTGCGTCGCGCCGCGAATTGGTATCGGGAGGTGGGATGGCTGTAAACAGCCGGGGCCGCAACTGGAGCGTGAGCGAGTCGTTGTGGCGCGGCTTCACCGCCATCGACCTCGCGACCGGTGCCTACGTCGCCGTGGCGACGGGGGCCGTCTTGCTCTCATTCCGTGGTGATGGAATTCCCGGCTGGCCGTGGATCCTGACTGCGCACACGCTGATCGCCGCGCTCGTGCTGTTGGCACCGCGCGCTCGCAGCACCGGCCCGCTCGGCCGGTTCCTGGGCGACTGGTATCCCATGCTGCTGCTCCCCGCCCTCTATGGAGAGATCGGCGTGCTCACGCTAAGCGCCGGCTTTCAGAACGATCTCCTGATCCAGCGGCTCGAGACATGGGTCTTCGGCTCGCAGATCTCGTATCGCTGGATTCGGGAGTCGCCCAACGTCATGGTGTCGTGGGTGCTGCACGCGTGCTACCTGGCCTATTATCCGATCCTCTACGCGTCTCCGTTCGCGCTCTGGATGGTGGGCCGGCGCGACGCGTCGCGGCACACGATCTTCGCCGTCATGGCGACGTTCTACCTCTGCTACCTGGCTTTCCTCTTTTTCCCGGTCGCAGGACCGCGCTATGCGTTTGACCTCGCCCACAATCCCGCCACCGACGTCGGGCCGGCGCGCTTCGCCGCGTGGCTGCTCGATCGCGGAGACTCGTGGGGCGCTGCGTTCCCGTCCTCCCACGTCGCCGCGTCGGTCGTGGCGACGGGGATGGCGTTGCGTTACTGGCGCGCGCTCGGGCTCGTGCTGCTGCCCTTCACCGCGGGCCTGATTCTGGCCGTGGTCTACGGACAATTCCATTATGCTGTTGATGCGCTCGCCGGACTGATCGTGGCGGCGCTGATGCTTGGAGTCATGCAGACCGCTGAAGCGCCTGAACCGCAGCGACTGGCGGTGGCCGACTACAGAGTGGAGTCCGGCAGCCGCGTCTAGTGCCCCATGTGCATGCGCGACATCGGCTCACCGACCGCCGGTTTGCCCACTGGCCCTATGAAGTGATGCAGGTCCCGCTGATAGAGTGAGTCGCTCTGGTTCGTCGCCGGCCACACCGCCTTGCGATCAGGCATAAACAATCCGCCCACCACGCCCATCCCCCCGTTGGAAACCGTGAGACCGGTTGGATTGTCGTAGATCACGCGTACGCGATAGCGGTGCGTGGGGGTGATGCGCATGCCGATGCCCGTCAGGCCGTAAAGCCTCCCCATCGGCACCGCGCTGGGCTCCCCGGGAGGTGCCGGAGCGGGTTCTCCGTGCCAGAGCAGTCTGCCCGTCGTCGCGTCCCAGAACTCGATCGTCCGGCCGTACTCGTGCATGTGGCCGCCGATCACGATCACCTTGCCTGCGACCGCCGGACTTCCTTCATATGACCGCTCACTTCGTCCTGGAGGCAGATCGAACGACTTGTCGCCCACGGGAAAGGCAACGTCCAGTTGCCAGGGGACTACGCTGAAAAACGGCCAGGGCCGATGGTCGGGCACGTAGCTCAGCACTAGCCGGACGCGCACGCCGCGATAACTCACCGCCGTCGGGTTGTGAACCATGGCATTCGCCAGGATGCGCTCGCCGGCGCGCATCGGGGCGCCAAACAGCAGCCATGGGAACCGTATCTCGCCCGTCTCCCGCCCCGACGCGAGAATGCGCCGCGAGATGGGAAGGAAGAGCTCACGCTCGGCCGGGTCCATCACGTTCATGTGATGCAACAGCTCGTTGGGCAGCCGGCGCTCGTGTTCATCGACGACTTCCGCATGAAGGGCGTAAACCGAGCCATTCACGGGGAACTGGGCGACCGACGCCGCCTCGTCCACGATGGTGCCGGCGGGGACATCCACAGCAGGCAATTCCAGCGTCAGCTCGTCGCGCTGCGGATTCTTCGTGATCGTGGTACGCTCCAGCCCGCTCCAATCGTCCGACGAGACCGGTGGCGTCACAGGATCCGCACTCGCTGCGTATACAGCGACGGCCAAGCGGAGCGCGGCTACGACCACGAAAACACGTGGAGGCATCGGCAATATCCTCACCGAACCAGTTGTTCCGTTGCGGCAGCGATTGTGGAAAAGGGAACGCCATCGAGAACGACACCGGATGGGACCGTGACGTCGAGGCGCTCCAATATCGTCGGCATCAGATCTACTGTACGAATCGGAGCGTCCGGAAGAGCCACGCTGGCGGCGATCGGGACCTCCATATGTTCCGCAATGAGACTACCGTGGCCGGCCCGGTGCTCCGGGATTTCCCACGGGTCCCGGAAATCGACACCCGGCGCGGCCGCCAGGACGAGATCGCCGGCCCGGGGTGTCTGGAAAAGCTGAAGCAATTGACGGGGTGCGTCCGGCACGTCGCTGTCCCTCGTTCGTGACAGAAGCTGGCGGTCATCGAGTTCGACATAGCCACCCAGCCCCAGCGGATCACCGCTTTCGGGCTGGTAGCGAATCAAACCCGACGCCTCAGTCAACAACGCGACGCCGTTTTGCGTTCGCACCACCACACCCCCTGCATCGGCTCGGCAGGCGGCGAGCCGGACGGCCGGCATTGCGAGGACGCGCTCGAGGATACCGGTTGGGATTCTCGACGCCGTCAGCGGATGCTCCCGACCCGAACGAGGATCGAAGTAGAGCTGCACGCTGGCATTGCCTGACACCATCGTGGCCACGCGGGCCCGCCGCCGCCAGACATGGAAGGGGTGCCGCAACGTGCGAACCCCGTCGCGTTCCAGCAGGACCGCCGTGTCGGAATGCTCGCGCATGACCGTCATTCCGTGATCCGATACGACGAAAAATGCCGGGAGCTCGGCCGTCTTGCCGACCCGAGCGACAAATGCACCGAGCGCACGATCGACGAACCGATAGCTCTCGAGAACCGCCGGATGCCACGGGTCCTTGAGATGCGAGATCCCGTCGACGCCAGGGAAGACAACAAAGAGGAAGCGCCACGATTCGCCCGCGGCGTCGAGCCAGGCGCGCGCGACTGCCCGGTCCAGCGCCGGATACGTCCCCACGTAATGCGCCGCCGAGCCCAGGACGGCGCGGCGGAAAATGAGACGGTTGCCGCCGGGACGCAGTCCGCGGATCAGGGGCGTGCAGATCGCGATGCTTTCCGGGACGAGGTCGAAGAGCGACGGAGCCGGAGCGATGTCGCTGTTGAGCCAGCCGGCTTGTACACCGCAGTAGCTGCGGGCGGCTCGCCATTGCGCGCGCCATCCCCCCGCAGCACCGGATCGATCGAGCCAGCGAATGCCCGGGATTCCAACGCTGCCGGGATAGCGGCCGAACAGGAACGGGATGTACGCGACACCTGTCGTGGAGGGAAAAACCGTCGTGCCGGTCGAGAGACCGCCGGGCTCGATGACCCAGCGGGCGAGATTGGGGAGATCGCCGCGCCCCAGTAGCTCCCGCAGGATGTCGCAACGGGCGCCGTCGATGAGCACGAGAACCGCCTTGCGCGAGCCGTTCGCCATCAGTGAGCCTGGGCGGGGGGCGCGGTGGGCACCGCACTAGGCTGGGAGGGTGGCCGTTCCCAGCAGAGTCCGAGCGGTTTGCAGAAGGCGACGGTGGCGACGATCGCTGCGGCGAGCAGGATCACGACGATGGCAGGCCAGATGGGGTCTTGCAATCGAGGCACCCAGAGGGCCCGTTGAAACGCGGCCGCGTCGGGCCAGCGTCGCTCGGGCGCGGGGCTCAAGGCGCGGCGCAGCGCGTGGCGCAGGCGACCCGGTATCGCGGACCAATCGGCGGACGCCGGGTCTGCGCCGGTGGGCCACGGCCGGCCGCTCAGGGATTCGTACAACACGGTCGCGACGGCGAAAAGATCGGTTGCCAACGCGTCGGCCGACGGTGCACCACCGGAGACGAGGACCGGCCGTCCTTCTTCGAGAACGATCGTGTTGGGTGTGATTGCCCCGTGCCCCGTGCCGCGCGTGTGTGCACTATCGATCGCCGACAGCAGTCCGCGGCAAATCTGCGTGGCTTCCCGGATGGAGAGCGGACCGGAGCGGAGTCGGGCCGCGAGCGTTTCGCGTGTCGCGTTCATGCTGTCGCGCAATATTAAAACAGGAAAGCGGCCCCGGCACCAGCCGGGGCCGCTGTTGTCATGTCACGCAGTAACTACTCAACCTTGATCGCGATCTTCATGCCGAGTGCGAGGTGCGGCGTACAGTAGCCCTTGTAGGTGCCCTTGGGCGCGTTGGCGAAGGATACGTCATACGTCGCGTTCGGGTCCGACAGGAACGGTCCGGCCAGGTTGTCGACGGTGTTCTTCATGCCGGCGTTGAGGGCTGCGGCGCCGCCCGCGGGAATCGAGTCCGACCAGAATGTGATGTTGTGCGGTCCGCCTGACACGTTCGTGAAACGCACGGTTGCGCCGGCCGGGATGGTGATCGAGCTGGGCTCGAACGCGCCACGAGTGCTGCCGTTCCCGGTCATCTTCACCTCGACGACTGGACCGGACGTCACGGCTGCGCCGGGCGCTGCCGGTGGCGCGCTCTGCATCTGTGACTGGTTCTGGTCGCTACCCTTCTTGCCACAGGCGAGCGCGCCGATGGCGACGACGGTCGAGAGCAAAGCGAAGCGCATTGCGGGACTCCTCCGAACGTGGGCTGGGAACTGGGGGCGAGTGTCGCTGCTAGTGTCGCTTGTGAACTGTTTCACAATAGCGGTCAATATAGACGACGCTTCTCAAAACGGGAGTCCCACGAAAGCACTAGCTTCTGAGCCTATGAGAACCTCTATCGCGCTTTTCATTCTGGTGCAACTGTCTCTCTCCTCCATTGCCGCACAAAGCTGGACTACGCAGCTCGGCATCACGGGTGGAGTGGTGCGACAGAAGCCCGCGGGCACCGGCCAGCGTGACTACATCGATCGATGGGAAATACCGAGTAGCGGCGCGATCCAAGCGAGTCTTTTTTTTGTACGCCCCATAACGAAACGCCTGGCACTGGAGTCGAACCTCGCGGCTTCGTACGCGAAGTTCATGGAAACGGGCGGATTGGTGCCGCGCACGTCCGCTTCCGATATCCGTCTCATCGTCCGGGCCGATCTTGCGCTCACGGCTGGGGCGTATGTCGCGTTCGGCCCCATGCTGCGGCGGCGACAAGTCGATTCCGTGCATGCCATGCAAACCGGTTTGCTGGGAGCCATCGGGTATCAGCACGAAATCGGCAGGAGCTTGAACGGCCGGATCGAAGCGCAGTGGCTCACGCAACGAAATAGCAAGTCGATTGAACCGAGCAACGTGTATGCGCTGCTGCTTGGATTCTCGCGTCTGTTGAGCTCGTCGCCAGAAGCCTCAGCGCGCGCTCAGAAACCGTTTACGCCGTGGCGGCTGCAGGTCGGCGCCGCCGGAGGATACGCACGCAGTCATCTCTACGGGACCTTCTCGGGATTCTATGTCGACGCGTGGGAAAGCGATGTCGACCTTCCCGGATCGACGACAGCTCCTCCTCCCCTATTCGTCGACGCGCCGATGGGCGGCCGGTTCGCTCTCGAATTCGGTGTGAACGCCCAGCGTCTTCAAGAGCAAGGGACAACCAGATTCGACGGGCACTTTGCGCCTCGCTTGAACGTCGCGCTTTATCGCGGCTTATATGCCGCTGCCGGCGGGAATCTGAGATACCTCCAGCAGACGGGTGCCAAGGGTTTCGCACTGGCGGGGGCAAACGTCGCGACAGGATATCGCTTCCCAGTAGTTCGACCGCTCGAAGGACGCGTTGACATCAGTTACACCGTATTCAAGGAGCGGAACGATTTTCCCTTCGCCGAGAATACGGTGGCCGTGATGCTGGGCGTGGCGATGGCATTGCGGTAGCAACTCCTTACGTTTTGAGCATGGCGTCCTCCCGCGATTCACTACCGCAAATCGCACCCCAGGAGCTCGCAGAGCGGCTCGACCGCGGCGAGCCGCTGCAGGTGCTCGACGTCCGAACGCCGGACCGAGTCGAACGCGGCCACATCGCTCTCGGATCCGAGCTCGACTTCCGTGCGCATCCGAACTCCAAGCTCTTTGCGTTGCCAGACGTCAGCGCGCTGCAGCTCGACACCACACGGCCCATCGCGGTCGTCTGCGGTCACGGCAATTCGAGCAAGAAGGCGACGGCATTCTTACGCGAGCGGGGCTATGAGGCGTACTCGGTCATTGGCGGCATGGCCGGGTGGGAAACGGTGTACGTGGTCCGGCACCTCATCCCCACCCCTTCCCTGTCGCATGTGGTTCAACTCGATCGCGTGGGGAAGGGGGCACTGAGTTATGTGCTGGTGAGTGACGGTGACGCGGTTGTCGTGGATCCCGGCCGCCACCTCGAGCGCTACGATGCGCTGCTGACCGAGCTGCGCGCGACGCCAGCGGCGGTGGTCGATACGCACATTCATGCGGACTACTTGAGCGGCGCGCGCGCTGCCGCGGCGCGCTGGCGGGTTCCATACTTTCTCCACGCTGACGACGCCGTTTCTCCCTACGATCAGAAGCCGGGTAGACTCAGCTATCATGCGCTCGGCGACGGCGACACCATCGCGTTTGGGCACGCCACGCTGCGCGCGGCGCACGTCCCCGGGCATACCCTCGGCAGTATCGCGTTGCTCGCCGACGACGGCCTTGCCCTCACCGGCGATTTTCTGTTCGTAAAGTCGGTGGGCCGGCCTGATCTCGCTGGCCTTTCCGAGTCGTGGGCCAAACTCTTGTGGCATAGTCTGGAGCGTGTGCGACAGACGTGGCCGGGGGATTTGCTGGTGCTCCCCGGCCATTACGCCGGCGAGGTCGAGCGACGCGCCGATCGCGCAATAGCGGCCCGCTTCGATGTGATCAGCGCTACCAACGAAGCCGCCGCAATCCAGGATGAACGAGTGTTTCTGAAGTGGATCGCCGACCATCAGGCTGCCTTCCCCGATGCCTATCGGACGATCAAGGAGGCCAATCTTGGTCTCGTCGATCCGTCTGACGCGGACGCGGAGATCATGGAATCGGGTCCCAACCAGTGTGCGGTAACGTAGTCCCAAGACTCTGAAGGGGTTGCGACCACGCGTGTGCAACAGGGCGAGGGGCGTGCGTCTCTCATGGGTCCCTAACCAGGTGCAGTCCATGCGTACGTCGCGGGTGTTGAGAGCCGCCGTCTTCCTTTGTACGATCTCGTCGGCCTTGCTCGCTCAAGGCTGGATCGACCCTGAGCGGCCGGTCCCACAACTCCCCAACGGGCCAATCGAGCGTCTCCGGAGTGCCGTGCAGGTCAGCATCAGCGGGCGCGTTGCCCGGGTCACGGTCGAAGAGTGGTTCCGCAACAACGGCCCCGTGCTGAACGAGGGGATGTATCACTTCCCACTGCCGGGCGAGGCGGTCTTCTCGAGCTACTCACTCTGGCAGGGCGATCAGGAGCTGCGCGGCGAAGCGATGGATGCGGCGCAGGCGCGCTCAATTTATGAAGCCATCGTACGCCAGAAACGCGATCCCGCGTTGATCGAGCTCGCCGGCCAGGGGCTGATCCGGGCGCGTGTGTTTCCCATTGGACCCGGTGAGACTCGCAAGATCACGTTGAAGTACACGCAGCTGCTCGACCGCGCGGGCGATGCCTGGCGGTTCCGCTACCTGGGGGACCGCAATCGGCAAACCGCCCCGCGCAGTTTCCGTCTCGAAGTCGATAGTGCTGCGCGCTTCGGCGATCCGTATTCACCCACGCATCAGGTCCAGGTCACGCGCCGCGACAATCGCCTCGAGGTGACGCTCGCGGAGGGAAGCGCAGCCACTGGCGACTTCGAGCTCTTGTTGCCGCTGGCGCGCGGGCTGATTGGCCTCTCGCTCGTGCCGCATCATCCCGCCGGCGAGGACGGCTACTTCATGCTGCTGCTCGCCCCCGGCGCGGCGGCCGACGCCGCAGCGTTGCGTCGCGACATCGTCGCCGTGATCGACGTCTCCGGTTCGATGTCGGGTGAAAAGATCCAACAGGCGAAGTCCGCATTGATTCAACTGCTCGGCACCCTCCGGGAAGGCGATCGGTTCCGGCTGGTCGCGTTCTCCGGCGGTGTGCGTCGCTACGCGCCGGGATGGACGGGCGTGACAGCGGATGCGCGCCACGACGCTGAGACCTGGATTCGCAGCCTCGACGCCGAGGGCGGGACGAACATCGCCGGTGCACTCACGGAGGCGTTCGCCCAGACGCCCGCTGAGCAGTCGCTCGGCGTCGTCGTATTCCTGACGGACGGCCAGGCGAGCACCGGCGAAACGGACCCCGAGCGAATCGCGGCAAGCGCCGAGCAAGGCCGCGGCAAGTTCCGTGTATTCTCGTTCGGTATCGGCGACGATGTGAATACCTATCTCCTCGACCAGCTGACCGAGCGCGCCCGGGGCACGACCGAGTACATCCGTCCTGGTGAGAACATCGAACGGGCCGTGGGTGCGTTAGCCGCAAAAGTCGCCAGTCCGGTGCTCACCGATGTCACGATTGCCGCGGGCTCGGGGATCGAGTTGTATGACATGCAACCGGGCAACCTCCCGGACCTGTTTGCCGGCGATGAAATGGTCGTGTTCGGCAGGTATCGGGGAGCAGGTAGCGGTGAGCAGTCCATGACGGTGCAGGGCCGGCGCAATGGCCGTCAGGAGGAATTCCGTACGGCCTTCGCGGATCGCGATAACGACGATGCGCGGTACATCGAACAGCTATGGGCCGCGCGCAAAGCGGGCGCACTGTCGCGCGAGATTCGCCTGCGGGGTCAAACGCGCGAGCTGATGGATGCGTTGAAGCAGCTCGCGCTGCGGTACGGCATCTTGACCGAGTACACGTCGTATCTGGTTCAAGAGCCCAGCGTCGTCCTGCGCCGCCAGGCCGAGAACCGCGTGATGCAGGCACCGGCTGCCGCCCCAGCGGATCAGGCAGGCGCGGCATCCGTCGAAAAAGCCGCTCGGGATCGTTCGATGACCGAATCGATGCACCTGGACGCCGTCGTCGTTACGGCGGTAGACGGGTCATCGCTGGATGAAATGCGTCGCGCGCATTCGGGCATCAACCCGACCCAGCGGATCGGGGGCCGGCTCTTCATCATGCGCGACAGCACTTGGACCGATCTCGGTCATGGCGACTCGCTGCGCGTGGTCGGCATCGCTCCGTATAGCGAGGCGTATTTCGCGCTGCTGAAGGCGCTCCCGGATCTGCGGGAGGCGGCTGCGCTCGAGCCCGCGGTGCTGGTGGCCGGGCGGCGCGCGAGCATCAAGATTGGAGAAGGGGGCAAGACTCGCTGGTTGCCGGGCGAACTGGAGCGACTGGTGCGCGACTTCAGAAGCTGAGATTCGAGTGCCCGAAGACATTGCCGAGGTGTATCGCAGCACCTATCCCGCGCTCGTGCGTTTCCTGTACCGCAAGGTCTGGGACCAGGGGCGCGCGGAGGATCTCGCGCAGGAAGCGTTTGCGCGTGCCCTGGTCCATCGGCCCGAGAATACGCGGGGATGGCTCTTCGTGGTGGCGGCCAATATGGCGCGGGATGAAGCGCGGCGGGCGGCACGGGAGAAACGGCACCTCACGCTGCTGAAGAGCGAGCCGGACGCCGTCCATAGCTCGCCCGAGGAGGAGATCGATGCCGAGACGCGCACGAGGCGCGTGCGTGCGGCGCTCGACGAGCTGACGCCGCGGGACCGTGAGGCGCTGTTGCTGTGGGATGCCGGGATGTCGTACGACGAGATCGCCGCACAGACGGGATTGGCGCGCGGCGCGATTGGCACCACGTTGGCGCGCGCGCGCCGGAGATTGGTCGAAGCCTATGATACAGGACTGGAGGGAGGACAGCATGTCGCACGTGGATGAGGGAACGCTGCACGCGTACCTCGACGGCGAGCTGCCCTCTGCGGAGCGGACGGCGCTCGAGGCTCACCTCGCGGACTGCGCGACGTGTCGCGCGAACCTCACCGAAGAGCGGGCCCTGCGCGAACGGGCCGCCGCGTTGTTGGGATCTGCTCGGCCGGCCGAGCGTCCGGCGCCGCCCCTGGAGCAGCTACGGCGTGAGTCCAAACGTTCGCCCTGGCATGTGCGCAGATCATTCGCATGGGCGGCCTCGATCGCGCTGGCATTGGGAATCGGCTACTACCTCCGAAACCCCGTCGAGGAGATGGCACCAGCCAACACGCCAGCGCCGGAGTTTGGACTATACGATCGTCAGGCCGCACCGTCCGGGACCCTGCCGGCGAAGGCACCGCCTGGTCGTCGGCCTGCGCCCCCCCCCCGCCCCCCCCGCCCGGCCGCTGCCGAGTTGGCTCAGATGATGGAGAAAGACTCCGCGGCGACGAGAGTGGCACTTCGTAGCAATGAGGCGCTGACTCACGCCGGCCCGCCCAGCGCCGTGGCGGCGGCCGCGGCCAGACCACGTGTCGACTCGCCAAGCGCGAATCTCCCGACGGTCGATGGGGTGCTAGCGGACCGTAGCCAACCCGCGCTGGCGCAAGCGAACGCGCGGGGTGCCTATAATCGATCTGCGCGAGAGTTGGTCGATACGGCTTGGCCGGTGATCAACCAGCCGGCCGCGCGGTCAATCCTCGGCGCAGAACCCGTCGGTCTTCCCGGCCTCACAACGCGGAAGATCCGTCGCAGTCCGGGCTCCGACGGAACCGTCGTCGTCGAACAGGCACTCGATGCGTCCACCGTGATTCAGATCTTTCAGCGGGCCGCGAGCGCGGGGTCGCTGTCCGACTCGACAAGCTATGGCTTCACGGGAGGGTTCGAGCGCGCGCGTGCGAACCGTCTCGCTCGTTTCGTGGGAAGATTGCGCGTAGAAATCACGGGTCCGCTGTCGGCGGACTCGCTCAATCGGCTGCTCGAACAGGTCGCGCCGCTACCCTAAGACTCGCCGCGCCTCCAGCTGATCAGCTCGGCCACAACGCTGACGGCGATCTCCTCGGGCGTGACAGCCCCGATGGGAAGACCGACAGGCACGCGCACACGCTGCAGGTTTTTCACCGGAACTCCCGCCGCCTTGAGTCCCTTAGTGACGACGACTTTCTTGCGACGGCTGCCGAGCAACCCGACGTACCCGGCCGGCGACGTCGCGATCCGCTCGAGGATCAATGCATCGTTGCGATGTCCCCGCGTCGCGATGACGACGGCGTCAGCCGTCGTCAGCCCATAGCGCGTGAGTGCAGTGTCCACGTCCGCCGCAAGCACGGCAATGCCATCGCCAAAGCGCGAGGCATCGGCGTACTCCGAACGATCGTCGATCACGACGACCCGGAAGCCGGCGGCCGCGGCAGCCCGCGCGATCGCGGTCCCTACATGGCCTGCCCCGAACACAAACACGCGCGGCGCCGTCAGTAGCCGCTCTTCCATAAAGCGCCCGTCACGCGTGAGGGTCGCCGCCGCTCCGGAGAATCCGGTGCGAGCGAGCGGCTCGAAGGTTTTCTGTGGCCCCTCCGTGCTCCAATCCGTCGCGGTGCGGACCAGCCCCGCCTCTGCTACGGCCGCCGCATCGAGGACACGCACGTACGCCTCGTCTGCCAGCAGCGGCTCGACGAAGATGTCTACGGTTCCGCCGCAGGAGAGGCCGAGATCGCCGGCGAGATCTGCGTTCAGGTGGTGGGTGAGGAGCGACGGGCGCCGGCTGGCCTGGGCGTCGAGCGCCGCGCCGATCACGTCCGCCTCCACGCAGCCGCCGCCGACCGATCCGATCAATCGCCCTTCGGCGCCTACGAGCATTTTGGTTCCGGCGGGAACGGGCGTCGATCCGCGCGAGTGCGCGACCGTGGCGAGGGCCCCGGAGCGGGACTGCCGAATGAGATCTGCGGCGGCCTGCCAGACGTTCATAGGTCACAAACTAAACTCCCGGGGCGACATCTGCCCCGGGAGCTCGACGACCGTGAAATGCCGTTATTGGCTACTGCACCACCAGCGTCCCATTCATCCCCGCGTGAATCGTACAGTGATAGGTGTATGTCCCCACCACGACTGTCGTCGCATAGTCCTGGTCACCACCTGCCCTGTTGCCGGAAGCTGCCGGGGACGACGGTCCGGTAAGCCACGTCACGTTGTGCTGGATCGTCGACGCCCAGTGGAAAGTGATCGTGCCGGCCGGTATGGTATCGGGAGTGGGCGAGAATGAGTTGGAGCCGTTGCCCACCGTGATCGTCGTCGAGTGTCCGCCCGGCGGGGGCGGGGGCGGGGGCGGGGGGCCCGGGGGCGGAGGCGGAGGCGGGTTACCATAACTCGGACTGTTACTGCACGCTGCCGCTACCGCAATCGCCGCAATCGCCAGCACACGAACCATCCGCATAACGCCTCCATGGAGGAAATGAAACGCGCTACTCGTACACCGAGTGCCGCCAAACGAGTCAGCTGTAGTCTTAAGTTGATACGTGCTGCGCGCTAGTGCTGCTCACGCTCCAGCGCGTCAGTGGCAAGCCGAGGCGAGATGATAGGATAGCGACCCGCGAACCACGCCCACGAGAGCAAGAAGAGCCCACCGAAGAACAACGCCACGCCGATCTCCGGGACGCCCAGCGCCGGCCCGGCGCCATGATTGATGGCAGGCACGACTTCGAGATAGCGCTCCAGCCATATCCCCACGAGACTCACCAACGCGAAACCCACCATGGTGGGGGCGAACAGCTTCGGCTTCACGCCGAGTAAGCCGATGAAGGGAATCAGGAAAACCAGGAGAAATACCGCGACCCCGACGGGCCGCCACACCCCGTACAACCGGTAGAAGATGAAGTACGTCTCCTCGGGCAGATTCCCATACCAGATCACGAGAAACTGCGACCACATCAGATAGGCCCAGAAGACCGTGAAGCCAAAGCACAACTTCCCGAGGTCGTGCTGCTGGCGCGAGGTGTAGATGCCGGCGAGGCCCATGGCGCCACGCAACACAATGGACAGCACCGCCAGCAGCATCAGCGCGGCGAGGAAGCTGCCCATGAAATAAAACGCGCCGAACAGGTTGCTGACCCATTTGGTCGACAGCGACATGATCAGATCGTAGCCGAGCAGGCTGTACCCGAACGCGTAGGCGAGGATCAGGAACGCGGCTTCGCGCGAGATGCGGGCTGCATCCTCCGTTCGCGCCACGGCCTCGCCGCTGGTCAGCTCGCGCGCGTCGGGGGCCGTGTCGTGACGGACGAAGCGCCACGAGAGCCACGACAACGCGGCCAGGATCGCCGCGTTGCGCACAAAGAACCACTTGCTCGTGAGCCACCAACCGATTTCAGGACGGGGTTCGTGAATCCACGTGAAGATGTATTGCCGTCCGATGATCAGGCCGATGAACAGCAGCAGCGCCACGGTCGTAAAGGCGGAGCCGGCCTCGGCAAACCGGATGATGACGCCGGACCAATGTCCCTTGGCCAGCTTTTGCGTCGCCGCGAAGACCACCATGCCCTGTGCCAGCCCCACCCAGAAGACGAAGTTGGCATGGTACGCCCACCACGTCCGCTCGGGATGCCTGCCGAGCAGGCCCAGCACGAGGATGATGCCGCCAAGAATCGCGGCGATCGCGCCGAACAGCGCGAATCGCGCGACGGGGGCCTGGCGCGACTTCTGAACGAGATCGGCGCGACCGATCGTCGCCACGCTCACTGATTGCCTCGGGCGTTCAGCTGGAGGCTGCGCACGTAATTGACGAGATCCCAACGGTCGCTACCGTGAATCTTGTCGCCGTAGCGTGGCATCAAGCCGCGGCCCATGCGCTGCGCCTCGACGATCATGCCGTAGATCGCTCCGTCAGTCATCTTGGGTCGCGTCGCATCGACGAGCGAAGGAATGCCGGGGAACGGACCTCCACCCGCCAGTGACACCGGGCCGTTCCCCTGCCCCCGCTCGCCGTGACACACCTGGCAATAGGTCTGAAAGACCCACTGCCCACGGTTCAGCGACTCCGCGGTGCGCGTGCGCGGATTGACCAGCCGATCGGCGGTCTCCCGAGTCAGCGGGAGCTCCGCACCCGACACGGGAACCGTGCCCGCGACGGGGGCAATCGGCCGGGCGTACGGCTTGATGTTGCGCTGGTGACGCATCGTCGCGAACCAGCCGACTTTGTGCACGACGGTGTCGGGGTTGCAACTAAGGGCGGCAAGGGCGGCAAGGGCGGCAACGGCGGCGCGCAGTCTACCCACGGCGCACCTCTTCCGCGCCCGCGTCGCGCAGCAACGACTCGATCTTCGCGGCCTTATCAGCTCCCCCGGGCACGAATATGCCGAAGCGATCGTTCGTGAACCGCGGGTCGTACTGGATCGTGCCCGCGCGTCGAGCGGCGAACGCGGAGTTGAACAGGATGCCGAGGATGGTGGAAAGCGCACCGAACAGGATCGTCATCTCGAACATGATGACGACGTACGGTGGGATCGACCCCACAGGCTTGCCGCCCACGACGATCGGCCAGTCGGCCGACATCCAGAGCGTCAACCACGCCCCGATGGCACAGCCGGCGATGCCGCCGATCAGGGTGAACATGCGGACCGGGCTCACCGCCTGGCCGAGCGCGTCTTCGATCTCGTGACGCGGGATCGGCGCATAGACGGTGAAGTCGGTATGCCCGGCCGCCCGGAGCTTCTTGATCGCATCCAGCGTCGCGTCGAGATACTGGAAGACGCCCAGGACGCCGGGCGTGGGCGGCGGATGGAAGAGCTCTTGCAAGGGCTTGGGCAGAGGCAGGCGCAGATGTGTCGTCATTTGCGCACACCCGACCTGGCCGCCTGACGCTTAGGCGGGGAGAGGACTTCCTTGACTTCACTGATCGAGACGGCCGGGAAAATCTTCACGAACAACAAGAACCACATGAAGAACCACCCGAAGCTCCCGGCCATGATGCCCCAATCGGCCCAGGTCGGGTTGTAGACCGCGTTGGCCCAGGGCTCGTATGGCTCACCCGCCAGCGACACGACGATGATGACGTAGCGCTCGAACCACATGCCGATGTTCACGAAGATCGAGATGACGAACAGCGCCGTGATGTTCGTCCGGATCTTCTTGATCCACAAAAGCAGCGGCAGGAACCCGTTGCAGATGTACATCGTCCAAGACGCCCACCAAAACGGGCCGAACGCGCGGTAGTAGAACGCGGCCCGCTCGGTCGGGTTGCCCCCATACCACGCGATAAAGTTCTCTGTGAGGTAGGAAAACCCGACGATGGAGCCGGTCAACAAACACAGCTTCGCCAGGTTCTCGAAATGCTTGACGGTGATGAGCTCTTCC
>Ga0209056_10000533_pt1 | contig 42110 bp, 40 predicted proteins | sample GraSoiAngelo_114_FD_185876 | JGI IMG/M metagenome (GOLD analysis project Ga0209056, IMG submission 185876) | Grasslands soil microbial communities from the Angelo Coastal Reserve, California, USA - 14_0903_13_40cm (SPAdes) (version 2) | ecosystem: Environmental > Terrestrial > Soil > Grasslands...
CGGGCCGAAGCGGGCTCGCTTTTCACGCCAGCCGGAGGACTCGACGACCTTGTCGATGCACTCGCCGAGGCCGATGGTCGTGACCGTCAGATGGTTGGCGGTCTTGGTGAACGGCTCGGCGACGATCCGTCGGCGCATCTCGGCGGGGTCGAGCCCGAGCTGCTCGGCGACCTTATCGATCTGGCATTCGAAGGCGAAGCGAGGCTGCGGCGTGCCGTGGCCACGCTTGGGTCCGCACGGCGGCTTGTTGGTGAAGATGCGGGCCGCCTCGAACTTGTAGACGGGCATCTTGTAGGTCACCGGGTTGATCACGCCCGTGTAGAACGTGGAGGCGACGCCGTAGGAGCCGTACGCGCCTCCATCGAGCCACGTCCGGAGGTGGCAGCCGGTGATATCGCCCTGCTTCGTGAACCCGGTCTTGATCCACATGAGGACCGGATGGCGGCCGCGATGGGTGTAGAAGACCTCCTCGCGCGTCAGCGCGATCTTCACCGGCCGCCCGATCAGCTTCGAGAGCTGGCAGGCTACGATCTCGTGGGCGAAGGGATCGGTCTTGCCCCCGAAGCCACCACCGACCGGCGTCGCGATGACGCGGACGTGCGCCGCGGGCACCTCGAGGATCTTGGCGAGGAGCCGGTGGACGTAGTGCGGCGTTTGGGTCGAGGACCACAGGGTGAGCTTGCCGTCCGATCCCCACTGGGCGACCGCCGCGTGCTGCTCCATCGGCAGATGGTTGCTGCCCTCGAAGAAGAAGACGTCCTCTCGAACCAGGTCGGCACCGGTGAAGGCCGCGTCGACGTCGCCGAACTGGAGCGCCACACTCTTGTGGACGTTGGGCCCGTCGCCGTACTCGTGGATCCGGACCTCGGGATGGGCGAGCGAGTCGAACACGGACATGAGGGCCGGGAGAGGCTCGTAGTCGACCTCGATCAATCGGCACGCCTGCTCCGCGGTCTCTTCGTCGACGGCGGCGACCGCCGCGACCGCGTCGCCGACCATGCGCACTTTCTCCGTGCACAGCGCTTCCTCGTCCTGCGACACCGGCAGGATGCCGAACTTCATGCGCGGCAGGTCGGCGCCCGTGATGACCGCGTAGACCCCGGGCACCGCGCGGGCGCGCGCGCTGTCGATGGACCGGATACGGGCGTGGGCGTGGGAGCTGCGGAGCAGCTTGCCGTACGCCATGCGCGGCAGGAAGAGATCGTCGGCGTATTTCGTCTCACCGACGACTTTCGCCCACGCGTCGACCTTCGGGAGCGGCTGCCCGATGACTGCGAAGTCGCTCTTGGTCATGTGCGGGTGTCCTGACGTCCCATCCGCAGGGCCGCGAGCTCGACGGCGTCGAGGATCTTCGTATAGCCGGTGCACCGGCAGAGATTTCCGGCGAGGGCGTTCTTGACCTCCTGCCGCGTCGGGCTCGGACGGTCGGCGAGAAGCGCCGTGGCGGTGAGGAGAATACCGGGCGTGCAGTACCCGCACTGGGCGGCGCCCAGCTCGGCAAAGGCTTGCTGGAGCGGGTGGAGGCGGCCGCCCTCCGCCATCCCTTCGACCGTCGTGATCCGGCCTCCCTCCGCCTCGACGGGCAGGGCGAGGCACGACAGTACGGGCTCGCCGTCGACGAGCACGGTACAGGTGCCGCACTCGCCGAGCTCGCAGCCGTGCTTGGTGCCGGTGAGCCCGAGATCTTCCCGCAGCACCTCGAGGAGCGTCTTGTGGACCGGCACGAGCGCCTCACGGGACTCGCCATTGACGGTCAGGGCGACGCGGACTTTCATCCGGGCTCCATCTGCTCGGCGTGATTTATTGTGAATAAACGTCGGTTTAAAAATACTGAATCCGGCTGGTGGCTGTCAAGCGCGAAACCTTGGGCGAAGAAAGGGCGGGCGGCTAAGATACCCCCGTGCCGTTTGCAAGGGCCGACGACGGGGTCCGGATCTACTACGAGGTGCATGGACGCGGGACACCCATCGCGCTCGCCTACGGTATCGGCGGCAACACCGACATGTGGGACGTCAATCGCGACGCCCTCGCCGCCTGTCCCCGGCTGATTCTCTGGGAGCCGCGTGGTCACGCGCGGTCGGGGAGTCCCAGGGATCCGGCGTGGAACCGGACGATGCTCGAGTTCCTCGCCCGGTGTGATCGCCGGAGCCGCGGCTAGACGCCGATGGACCACCCACGGGTGCTGGTCGTCGAGGACGACAAGGACGTCGGCGAGCTCCTGCGCGAGGCGCTCAGCCGCTGGGGCTACGATGTGACCCTCGCCGCGAACGGCCGCGAGGCGGTCAGGCTGATCAGCCATCAGATCTTCGACGCCGCGCTCGTCGATATCTGGATGCCCGAGATGGACGGCTTGCAAGTTCTCGACGAGGTCAAGCGGCACGATCCGGCGCTCGAGGTCGTCATGATGACCGGCAACCCGATGGTCGAGACCGCGGTCCAGGCGCTGAAGTCGGGGGCCTACGATTACCTCATCAAGCCGCTCAACCTGGACGAGTTGCAGCACCTCATGCAGCAGGTCCTCGAGAAGCGCTTCCTGAGCCGCGAGGTGCACTCGCTACGGAGCCGGCTCGCCGACCACCTGGCGGTGAAGGACCTCGTGGGCGGCTCACCGGGAATGACGCGCGTCAAGGAAGTGATCGCCACGGTGGCGGACTCCGACTCGCCGGTGCTGATCGAGGGCGAGAGCGGTACCGGCAAGGAGCTCGTGGCGGCGGCGATCCACCGGCAGTCCGGCCGGGCCAAGGGGCCCTTTGTGCCGGTCAACTGCAGCGCGATCCCCGCCGACCTCATGGAGTCGGAGTTCTTCGGCCACGTGCGAGGGGCCTTCTCGGGCGCCGTCGCCGACGCCCTCGGGCTCTTTCGCTCGGCTCACGGCGGCACCCTCTTCCTCGACGAGGTGGCCGAGCTGTCGCCGGCGCTCCAGGCCAAGCTGCTGCGAGTCCTCCAGGAAAAGGAGATCCGTCCCGTCGGCTCGACCAAGACACACGCGGTCAGCGTGAGGATGATCGCCGCGACCAACAAGAACCTCGAAACGGTGGTGCAGGCCGGCACCTTCCGCCAGGATCTCTTCTACCGGCTCAACGTCGTGCGCATCGTGGTCCCGCCCCTGCGGGAGCGCAAAGGTGACATCCCGGCGCTGATCACGTACTTCCTCCGGAGGTTCAACGAGCGCTTTCGGCGTGATGTCAAGGGCATCGCTCCCGACGCGACCGCGGCGCTGACCGCCTACGACTTCCCCGGCAACGTGCGCGAGCTCGAGAACCTCCTCGAGCGGGCGTACGCCCTCGGCGCGCGTGACGAGATCGAGCGGGCCAATCTCCCGGAGCTCGCTGCGAAGCCCGACGCGCCGGTGGTGGCCGTCAACGAGCCGATTCCGACCCTCGATCAGGCCGAGCGCGATCTGATCGCGCGTGCGCTCGCGCGCTTCTTGAACGACAAGGAGCAGGCCGCCCGCGCGCTCGGCCTCACCGTGCGCACGCTCTACCGCCGCATCAAGAAGTTCGGCCTCATCTAGCCAGTCCTGGCTATCTCGGTTCGTCAATTCTGACAACGTGCGGGCGGAATGCTCGCCGTTCGTCGATTGCAACTTCGCGATTTCAAAGCCGGCTTTGCCCTGGCACTGAATCTGCTATCTACGATCGGCGTGAGCTCCCGCGAATCCACGACGGCGCGCTGGATCCTGGTCGCCGACGGCGACGAGGCCTCGGCCACCCGCGTGGCCGGCCTCCTCCTCCACGCGCGATTCAGGGCGTACCCGGCGGCCCGCGGGCTCGAGGCGCTGCGGCTGGCCCGGCGACATCGCCTCGGCCTCGCGGTCGTCGACGTGCATCTGCTCGACATGACCGGCTGTGATCTCGTGCGACAGCTTCGGGCGATCGAGCCCGGTCTGCCCGTCGTCATGACCTCTGGTGACTACCGCCCGACGACGGAGGTCGAAGCGCGCCAGCTCGGGATCGTCCAGTACATCCACAAGCCCGTCGACCTGCACCGGCTCGAGCTGGTCATCGCGCGGATCTTCGCCGCGGACGCCGAGCTGCGGCTGGCCCTGGACGCGCCCGGCCCCGGCGGCTAGCTCACGTAGAAGAGCCCGAATTTCATGAGCGTGGCTTCCGCGCACGGGCGTGGCTCGAGAGCCCGCGCTCCCAGAGGTACTCCTGTTCGCCGAGGTGCTTGCCGACCCAGCGGCCGAGCACGAAGAACGCGTCGCCCAGACGGTTCAGGTAGCGGAGCGGCCACTCGCCGATGGGCTCGACCCGCGAGAGGGCCAGGAGCTCGCGTTCGGCGCGGCGGCACACCGTGCGCGCCTGATGGAGGAACCCATGGATCCGTCCGCCTCCCGGCAGGATGAACGATTTGAGCGGCGCCAGATCTTTTTGACAGCGATCCATGAGGCCTTCGAGCTCCTTCACCTCGCCTTCGCCCACTCGGAACATGCCCTCGTAGACGGCGTCGGGCGGCGTCGCCAGCTCGCTGCCGAGGTCGAAGAGCTGGTTCTGGATCTTCCGGAGGACTTCGTCGAGCCAGCGGTGGCGCTCGCCCTCGCCGATCCGCTCGGCGTTGAAGACCCGCACCAGGCCGACGACCGCGTTCAGCTCATCGACCGTGCCGTAGGCGACGATGCGCGGCGAGTCCTTCGGGACTCGCTTCCCGCCGACCAGGGCGGTCTCGCCCTGGTCGCCGGTCCGGGTGTACACGCGCGTGATGCTGATCGTCATGGACCCCTCCCGAACGGTTGAAGTACGCGGGTATTCTACTTGAACCCGGCGGGCGGCTCGGGGATGATCATGGCGTGAGATCTCGCGCGCGCGCGGTGCTCGCCACCGCCTGCAGCATCCACTTCGTCCACGACGGATTCTCCGACATCCTCTACGTGCTGCTGCCGCTCTGGGCGGCGGAGTTCCAGCTGACCTTTTCGCAGGTCGGACTGATCCGCACCGCGTACAGCGGCGGGATGGCCGCGTTCCAGATCCCGGCGGGGCTGCTCGCCGAGCGCTGGGGCGAGCGGCGGCTGCTCGCGATCGGCACCGCGGTGACAGCGTGCGGGTTCGTCCTCGCCGGCGCGGTCGGCGGATTCGTGTCGCTCCTGACAGTGCTCCTGGTCGCCGGCCTCGGCTCGGGCGTGCAGCATCCGCTGTCGTCTTCGCTCGTCTCGAAGGCGTACGAGACGGGCCCGCGGCGGGCGGCGCTCGGAACCTACAATTTCTCCGGCGACCTCGGCAAGGTCGCGGTGCCGGCCACGGTCGCCTTCGCGGCGACCGTCATCGGCTGGCGCTGGGCCTCGGCCGCGTACGGGGTGATCGGCGTCGTCGCGGCGCTCGCCATTCTGGGCATGCTGGTGCGGCTCGAGACCGGGATGCCGGAGCCGACCGTCCGATCGGCGGAGACCCACGCGACGGGCTCGGGCTGGGGCATTCGGGACCTGCGCGGCTTCCGGACCTTGACCGCGATCGGGATGATCGACAACGCGACGCGAACCGGATTCCTCACGTTCCTGCCGTTCGTCTTGATGGCGAAGGGCTCCTCGGTGGCGGGCGTCGGAACCGCGCTGGCGCTGCTCTTCGCGGGCGGCGCCGTCGGCAAGTTCGTCTGCGGCCTCGCGGCCGAGCGGCTCGGCGTGATCCGGACCGTCGTCCTCACCGAGGCCGCGACCACGCTCGGCATCCTGGGTCTCATCGCGGCGCCGCTGCCCGTCGCCCTCGCGATCCTGCCGCTCATGGGCGTGGCGCTGAACGGGACCTCCTCGGTGCTCTACGGCACGGTCGCCGACCTCGTCACCACCGACCGCCGTTCCCGGGCTTACGGGCTCTACTACACCGTGACCATCGCGACGTCGGCGCTCGCGCCGTCGGTGTACGGCATCGTCGGCGACATTGTGGGCGTCAGGGCGACGCTCGTCATCGTCGCGTCAGTCGTGCTGGCTACGCTCCCGCTCTGCTTGATGCTACGCGCGTCGGTCGCGGAGCCGGCGCGGGTCTGAGCGCCATTCGATCCTGCCCGGGCCCGTCACGGGCGAGCCTCGGTGAGCTTCACCTCAGAGGTCTCCGAGCCCCAGCTCCTCCCAGCGGGCGCGCACGCGCGCCTCGTCCTCGGGGGCCGGGCGGACGGTGGGTGGGAAATGCTCGCCGCCCCACTCGGCCCGGCGCTCGAGCTTCCACGAGCGCGTCGCATCGATCAGCACGCGGTTCCAGAGTCCGGTGCCGAGCTGCGCGACGTCCCGGTCCTCGAGCGGCGTGCTCGGGTCGATCGGCGAGCCGAAGATCCCTGGGAAGACCACGATACCGTCCTGGCCGGCGTTCACCCGGTGGGCGAACGCCCAGTCCACCTGCTCGTACGAGGACGCATCGATGTCCTCCTCGACGACGATGACGTTCTTGTAGCGGAACTGGGCGGCGCTCGCGCCCCAGAGCGCGGCGGCGATCTGCTTGGGCTGGCCCTGGTACGCCTTCTTGATCTGGACGACGATGTTCACGCCGTTGGTGATCGGGGGAACGAAGACGTCGCGCACGGCGGGGATGCCGGCGGTCGTCAGGATGTTCCACGCGATCGCGGCGCGCTGGACGCAGGACATCACGCTGTTCTCGCTGTAGGAGCCGGGCAGCGTGCCCTCCAGGCAGCCGCGGAAGATCGGGTCGCGCCGGTGCGTGATACCGGTGATCCGCATCGCGGGCCGTGGCGTCGGGATGTCCGAGACGTAGCCCGTGAACTCGCCGAAGGGCCCCTCGGTCTCGTACGTCTTGGGATCGTCGCTGATGAATCCCTCGATCACGATCTCGGCGCTCGCCGGCACCTCGAGGTCGACGGTTTCGCAGCGAACCAGCTCGGCCGGCTCCCCGCGGTAGGCGCCCATCACGTCCCACTCGCAGACACCCGTCGGGATTGGCGAGCCCGCCAGGAACGGCATGATCGGATCCCAGCCGATCACGCACGCGACCGGCATCGGCTCGCCGCGTGCCGCGTACCTCAGGAAATGCTGGCCCCAGTGCTGGCCGCCCTTGATGAGCAGGAACGGCGCCGTGTTCTTCTTGCCGATCATCCCGCGATAGATGCCGACGTTCATCACGCGGGTTTCTGGGTCGCGCGTGACGATGCCCGAGAACGTGTGGATGTACCGCCCGCCCTCGAGGTAGTGCCACTTCGGGACCGGGAACTCCGTCTGGTCGACGTCCTTGCCCTGGACGACCACATCCTTGACAGGCCCGGTCGCGACGACCCGCGGGGCGATCGTCTGGCGGTTCGTCTTCATGACGTGCTGGACCAGCTCGCGGTTGGAGACGTCCTTCGGGAAGCCGAGCGCCAGGGCGAGGCGGCCGACGCTCCCCAGGCCGCTCGCGAAGAGCCTGGTACAGCGCCCGGTGCGATAGCCCTTGATGTTTTCGAAGAGGAGCGCGGGCCCCTTCTTCTCGAGCACCCGGCGCGCGATCGCGCCCAGCTCCCGGTCCCAGTCAACCTCGGCGGTGATCCGCCGCAGCTCGCCCTCTTTGTCGAGCCGGGCGATCCACTCGCGCATGTCGACGAAGCTCATCGCCGGGGTCTCCTTTCCGGCATCCGGGCGCAGCGTCATGTCCCGAGCGCCGGCGCCACCTCGCCGAGGAAGCGCTTGAACTGTCCCAACTGGTCCCAGGAGGCCAGGCGCAGCGCCATGTGACCCACGCCGGCGGCGAAGTACGCCCGCAGCTCCTCGGCGCACTGCTTCGGTCCGCCCGCCACCGTCCACTGCTCGACGAACTCCCGCGAGAACTTCGACGTGTAGTACGTGTCGAGGAACGCCTTCGATTCTTCGAGCCCCTGCTGGCGGTCCTCGTTGATGTTGATGTTGTGGTAGAGCGCACTGCCGAGCTTCGACGGGTCGCGGCCCTCCTCGCGCGCCATCGCCGCGATGCGGCTCCACTGCCGCCGGAACTCGCCCGGGGAGAGCTTGTTCGTCATCCAGCCGTCGGCGTGTCGCGCGATGCGGCGGAATGACCGCTCGACGACCGCCTCGGAGGCTGACGCGCCGCCTTTCCAGGTGAGGCTCGTCGGGTTGGACGCGATCCAGATGGGGCACGGCTGCTGCACGGGCCGTGGCTCGAGCGTCACGCCGTCGAAGGCGTAGAACCGTCCCCGGTGCGACACGTTCTTGCCGCCGAACAGCGTGCGCAGCACGGCGATCCCTTCTTCCAGACGTCCAACCCGCTCGGTGGAGGCGATGCTCATCACGTCGTGCTCCGCGGCCTGGGCCGCGTTCGCCTCGCTGGGCCCGCCGAGACAGACCGCGAGCCACGCCCGGCCGCCCGAGAGCACGTCGAGGCTCGCCCACTGGTGGGCGAGCATGACCGGATGGCGATGGACGAACGTCGCCATGCAGCCGACGCCCAGACGGAGCTTGGTGGTGACCCCTGCCAGCGCGGAGAGCAGCGTCACCGACTCGAGCCGCGGCTTGGCGAGCAGGCTGTCGCCGGCCCACACCGCGTCGAAGAAGCCGGAGCGCTCCGCCTGCACCGTGAGGTCGAGGAGATCGGGCACCTTCACCGCGCCGAGGACGACGGCGCGATTCGCGAGGATGAGGCCGAACGACGGTCGTGCGAGCCGCAAGGCGTCGCGGGGCTGGGGCCCCGCCGTCTGAGGCGAGCCTGAGAAAGGTCGCGCCACGGGCTACCTCCCTGTGTACCTCGGCGGCCGCTTTTCGAGGAAGGCCGTCACGCCTTCCGCGTAGTCGTGCGTGGACCGCAGCCACGCGTACGCCTTGCGCTCGAGCTCGAGCGCCGTCTCGAGCGGCGCCTCGGCGCCGCGGTTCAGCACCATCTTCAGCGTACGGAGCGCCAGCGGCGCGCGCTCCGCCAGCTCGCCGGCCAGCGCGGCCACCGTCTCGTCGAGCGTGTCGTTGGGCACCGCCTGGGTGATCAGCCCCCACGCCTCGGCGCGCTCGGCCGAGATCCGCTGACCCGTCATCATGAAAAGCTTCCCGCGCGTCATGCCCATCAGGCGCAGGGCGCGCTGGGTCCCGCCGCTGCCGGGGATCATCCCCAGCCTCACTTCCGGAAATGCGAACTCGGACCGGAGCGTGGCGACGCGGAAGTCACACGCGACGGCCAGCTCGAGACCGGCCCCCATCGTATACCCGTCGATCGCGGCGATCACCGGTTTCCGGCACCGCTCAGCGGCCGAGAGGGTGTCGCCCCACAGCTCGAGATCGGCCGGGGCCAGCGTGAGGAACTCGGCCACATCGCCGCCGGCGCTGAACGCCTTGCCCCCGGCGCCGCGGATCACGATCACGCGCACGCCGTCGTCGGCCTCGAGCGCCGCGAAGATCCCCGGGAACTCGTTGCGCATCGCGACCGTCATCGTGTTCATCTTCGGCTGGCGGTCGATCCAGATCGTCGCCCGGGCGCCGGCGCGCTCGACTCTCAGAAACTCGCTCATGGCCGCACCTCCGTGAATTGGCCGTCGCGCAGCAGACGACGCAGGATCTTGCCCGAGGCCGTCTTCGGGATCTCGCGCCGCGGCCGCTTGAAGTCGGCGAGGTCACGAGGCCAGGAGGACCTTCCCCTTGTTCTTTCGGTCGAGCACGTGTTGCACGGCGGCGCGCGCGTCCTTCAGGGGAAACACGCGGTCGATGACCGGCCGGAGCCGTCCTTGCATCACGTGGTCGAGGACGGTCTGCAGCTCGAGGATCGAGCCGAGATTCGTGCCGAGGATCCGGAGGTTCTTGGAGTAGACGTGACGGAGGTCGAGTCGTCCCCAGTGGGTATCGTGAGAGCCGATGGTGACAAGCTTGCCGAGCCGGGTGAGGGCGTAGACGGATCTCTCGAAGGTGTCGCCGCCGATGTGCTCGACGACCACGTCGACGCCGCGCTTCCCCGTCCACTTCTTGGCCTCTTCGACGAAGTCCTGGGTGCGGTAGTTCACGACGTGCTCGGCGCCGAGTGACTTGGCGAACTCGATCTTGTCGTCGGTGCCGACCGTGGTGATCACGCGGGCGCCGCAGAGACGTGCGATCTGGATCGCCGCGCTCCCCACGCCGCTGCCCGCCGCCTGGACGAGCACGGTCTGTCCGGGCCTCACCTTGGCCTGCGCCACGAGCGCGTGCCACGAGGTGAGCATGGCCAGTGGCACGGCGGCACCCGCCTCGAAGGCGAGCGCCTCGGGAAGCGGCACAATGTTCGCGGCCGGCGCCTTCACCAGCTCGGCGTAGCCGCCGTCCTTGTGGGCGCCGAGATAGCCGTAGCAGACGCACACGGTCCGCTCGCCACGCAGGCAGTACTCGCAGCGCCCGCAGGCGAAGCCGGGGAAGACGACCACGCGTTGACCACGCCGGAGCCCCGTGACCTCGGCGCCGGTCGCCTCGATCGTGCCCGTCACCTCGCAGCCGTTGACGTGAGGCAGGCCCTCGGGCGGCGGGAAGCGGCCGTCCAGCAAGAGCATGTCCACGTGGTTGAGCGCGCACGCCTTCACGCGCACCAGGACCTCGGCGGGCGACACGACCGGATCGCGGTAGTCCTCGTAGAGGATCTTCTCGGCGCCACCGTGCTCCCGGAACAGCGCGGCCTTCAAAACGGCACCTCCGTCCGGTCGTCGCGGACGCGCCGGGCCTTGTGGTCCCAGCGCGGAAGCGACCCGGCCTCCCCGATCTCGACGGTGACGCGGATCCCGAGCCCCGTGCGCAGATCGTCGGCCAGCTTCGCCCGCAGGCCGTCCCGCTCGCCGGGCGAGAGCGTCGGTGACGGATCGATACGGATCAAGATGTCGTCGAGGCCTTCGAGGCGCCGGAAGACGATCTGGAACTCGTCGACGTCGGCGTGCGGCCTCACCAGCTCCTCCACGCGCCGCGGATAGACGATCACGCCGCGGACCTTCTTCATGTCGTCGAGCCGCCCGAGCACCCCGCCCTCGAACGTGACCAGCGTGCGCCCGCAGGGGCAGCGGCGGTCGGCGAGCTGCACGACGTCGCGCGTGCGGTAGCGCAGGAGCGGCATCGCCTTGCGGTAGAGGCTCGTGAAGACCAGTTCGCCGCGCTCGCCAGGCCGGACCGGCCGGTCCTGCTCGTCGAGGACCTCGGGATAGCAATAGTCCTCGTTGACGTGGGTCAGGCCGGAGCGCGCGTCGCACTCGAACCCCCACGCCGCGATCTCGGTGAGCCCGGGCAGGTCGTAGGCCTTCGCGCCGAAGGCCGTCTCGATCTTCGCCCGGGTGGCCGGAATCGACGCGCCGGGCTCGCCGGTGTGCCACGTGATCCGGATCTTCGAGTCCTTGGCGAGGTCGACACCTTTCTTCGCGGCCGCCTCGCCGAGGAAGAGCGCGTAGGATGGCGTGCAGCCCAGCACCGTGATGGGGTAGTTCAGCAGGGCGTCGATCCGCTGGTCCGTGGAGAGGCCGCCGACGGGGAACACGAGGCAGCCGAGGTCCTGGGCCGCGTAGAAGCCCGACCAGTAGCCGATCCAGGGGCCGTAGGAGAAGGCCGCCATCACCACGTCCGACCGGCGCACGCCGAAGGCGTGGAGCGCGCGGGCGTAGGAGTGATAGAAGCCGTACCAGTCGTCCTTCGTGTCGAGGAACGCGAGGGGGCGGCCGGTCGTGGCCGAGGTCATGTGGATGCGGAGCACGTCGTCCAGCGGGACGGCAAGGAGGTCGCCCCACGGCGGCTTCGCCGCCTGGTTCTCCTTCAGCTCGTCCTTGGTCGTGAACGGGAGCTCGCGGAGATCGTCGAGCGTCCGGACTGCCGCCGCCCTGACCCCGGCCGCCTTGAGCTTGCGCCGGTAGAAAGGGCTGCGGGCCGCGGCGTGGCTCACCTGCTCGCGCAGACGCCGTGTCTGCAGCCGCGTCATCTCGGCGCGGGACGTACGCTCCAGACGCGGCTCGAGGTAGCGGGTGGTGCGCGCCGCAGGCCGTCGCGGGGCCGCAGTGCGAGCCACACGGCCGCCCGGGGGCTGGGGCCCCCGGGCCCGAGGCGAGCCATCCGAGGCATCCCCGCCGGCCGAGGCGCGACTATCAATGAGTGGGGCCATCGGCGGACGCGTCAGGCGGTCGTCAGCAGGTCGCTCATCTTGGTGAAGAACTGATCGGCCATCATCTTCGACACGCCGCCGAGCATCCGCTGCCCGACGCCCGCGATGAGGCCTCCGACCTGGACGTCCGCGCTGTAGGAGACTCGCGTGCCACCGCCCTCGGCGTCGGTCAGCGTGATCAGCGTGTCGGCGCGGACGAACCCGGGACCGCCGCTGCCCTCGGCGCTCAGGCGATAGGACTCGGGCGGCTTCTTGTCCAGAAGCCGCACCTTGCCCTCGAACGTTCCCTTCACCGCCGCGACGCCGATCTTCAGCGTCGCCTTGTACTCATCGTTGCCGATCAGCTCGAGCTTCTCGCAGCCGGGAATCGCCTTCCGCAGCGTCTCGGGATCGAGGAACGCGCCCCAGACCTTCGGTCGGGGCGCTTTCACGTCGTAGGAGCCTTCGAGCTTCATCGGTGAGTCTCCTTGGTAGTGAATACCGCGCGGGCTGTCAAGCCACGCGCCCGCCTCACGCCAGCCGCTCGAGCGCCGCCGCCATCCGCGCCAGCCCTTCGGTGATCAGCGCGTCGCTGGTCGCGTACGACAGCCGCACGTGGTCGTCGGAGCCGAAGTCGAGGCCCGGCACCACGGCGACTCGCGCCTCTTCCAGGAAGAAGGCGGTGACGTCGAGGGAGCTCTTGAGGGTCGCGGGCCCGCCGGCCGCCGGCCACGTCCGTCCGAAGAGCCGCGAAACGTTGGGGAACACGTAGAACGCGCCCTTCGGCGTGACGCACGAGACGCCGGGGAGCGCCGTGAGCCCCTGCACGATGAGCCGGCGCCGCCGGTCGAACTCAGCCGCCATCCTGGCAACCTCGTCCTGGGGGCCGCCGAGCGCCTCGACCGCGGCCCACTGGGCGACCGAGGACGGGTTCGACGTCACCTGGCTCTGGACGTCGGTCATGGCGGCGATGAGCTCGCGCGGCCCGGCGGCGAAGCCGATCCGCCAGCCGGTCATCGCGTAGCTCTTCGAGCACGTGTTGACGACGAGCGTGCGCGCCTTGATCTCCGGGCCCAGGGCGGCAATCGACGCGTGACGCCCGTCGAACGTCAGCGACTCGTAGCACTCGTCGGAGACGACGAACAGGTCCCGCTCCAGCGCGAGCTCCGCAACCGCGGCGAGCGACGCCGGCGAGAACACGGCACCCGTGGGATTGTTCGGGCTGTTGAGGATGATCACCTTGGTCCGCGGCGTGACCGCGGCGCGCAGCCGCGCGGGATCCAGATCGAATCCCGTCGCCTCCGACGTCGGGACGGGGACCGGCACCGCGCCCACCAGCCGCGCCTGCTCCGGGTACGACACCCAGTACGGACTCGGCACGAGCACCTCGTCGCCGGGGTCGAGCAGCGCGACCGCCATGTTGAAGAGCGTGTGCTTGGCGCCGCACGAGACGAGAACCTCCGCCGGCTCGTACGTGAGGCCGTTGTCCCGCTTGAGCTTGGCGCAGACCGCCGCTCGCAGCTCGGGGACACCGCCGACCTCGGTGTACTTCGTGTGACCGCGCCGCATCGCCTGGATCGCGGCGTTCTTGATCCGCTCGGGCGTGTCGAAGTCCGGCTCGCCGGCGCCGAACGAGATCACGTCGATGCCGCGCCGCCGCAGCTCGCGCGCCTTCGCCTGCACGGCGAGCGTCGACGACGGGGCAAGCGTCTTCAGGCGATCGGCCAGCACGTGTGCGGCTCCTTCGGCGGCGGACCGCCGGGTTACTTGGGCGGGTACTTTTCCGCCAGTCGCTTCTCGACGATCGGCGGCACCATCCCGACCACCGACGTCCCGAAGCTGGCGACTTCCTTGATCAGGCGCGACGAGATGTACGTGTACTTCTCGTGCGGCATCAGGAACACCGTCTCGACGGTGCTCCTGAGCTTCCGGTTCATCAGCGCCATCTGGAACTCGTACTCGAAGTCCGACACCGCCCGGATCCCCCGCACGATGCAATCGGCGCGCTCGCGCGCCACGAGGTCGATCAGGAGCCCGTCGAAGGCGACGATCCGGAAATTGTTGAGGTCCGAGGTGGCCTCGTCGATCATCTCGAGCCGTTCCTTCACCGAGAAGAGCGGCTGCTTCGACGGGTTGGCGACCACCGCGACGATCAGCTCGTCGAAGAGCCGCAGGCTGCGCTGGATGACGTCAACGTGACCGTTGTGGACGGGGTCGAACATGCCAGGATAGACCGCGCGCTTGGGCACGGCGGTAGGCTACCCTCCGGCTCGAAAGAAAGTCAAGGTCGTCTCCCCGAATCGCCGGTCCCGAAACGTGCGCAGGGCGCCGTACTCGCGGGCCGGCGGGCGCTTGGTGAAATGCTGCGCGATGACGAGCCCTGCCGGCGTGGTGAGCTCGCCCGAGCCGAGCGCCTCGAGCGCGCGGGCCGCGAGGTCCGTGGTGTACGGCGGGTCGAGAAACACGATCTCGAACCGCCGGCCCTCGCCGGCGAGCCGGCCGAGCTCGCGCTCGACGTCGCCGCGCACGATGTGCGCCCGGGACTCGACGCCCAGCGTCCGGACGTTCTCGACGAGCGCGGCCACGGCGCGCCCGTCGCGCTCGACAAATGTCGCGTGGGCAGCGGCGCGGGAGAGCGCCTCGAGCCCGACGGCTCCGGCGCCGGCGAAGAGATCGAGCACGCGCGCCCCGGGGAGCCACGGGGTCAGCGCGTCCATCAGCGCGATCCGCACCTGGTCGGCCGTCGGGCGCGTCGCCGCGCCTCGCGGCATCACGAGCCGCCGGCCCTTCAGCGCCCCCGCGATCACCCGCACCCCGCGTCCCTAGCCGGCGGTCGCCAGCGCGAGCTTGCCCCGCCACCGGGCCAGGAGCGCCGCGCGCAGCGCGCGGTGGGCCGGCTCGGCCAACTCGGGGTCGCGCGAGACGATGCCGTTCGCCTCCCGGCGCGCCTCCTCGAGCAGACCCGTGTCGCGCAGCAGCTCCGCCGCGCGGAACTCGGGAAGGCCCGATTGGCGCGTTCCGAAGAACTCGCCCGGGCCCCGCAGCTCAAGGTCGGCCTCGGCGATCCGGAAGCCGTCGTTCGTGGCCGTCATCGCGTCGATCCGCCGCTGGGCCTCCTCACCGAGGCGGCCGCTGGTCAGCAGGATGCAGTAGGACTTCCACTCGCCGCGGCCGACGCGCCCGCGGAGCTGGTGGAGCTGCGAGAGCCCGAAGCGCTCGGCGTGCTCCACCAGCATGACCGACGCGTTGGGCACATCGATGCCGACCTCGATCACCGTCGTGGAGACGAGGATCTGGATCTCCCCCGCCTTGAAGCGCCGCATGATCGCGTCCTTGTCCTCGAAGCCCAGGCGCCCGTGGAGCAGCCCGACCGTGAGGTCCGGGAAAATCTCCTTCGCGAGGTGGCGGGCCATGTCGGTCGCGGCCTTGAGGTCGAGCACCTCGGACTCCTCGACCAGCGGATAGACGACATAGATCTGACGGCCGGCGGCGACTTGCTCCTTCAGGAACTTGTAGATCTCTCGGCGCTTGCCCTCGGCGCGGGCCACCGTGACGACCGGGCGTCGCCCCGGCGGCAGCTCGTCCAGGACGGAGATGTCCAGGTCGCCGTAGATGGTGAGCGCGAGCGTGCGCGGAATCGGCGTCGCCGTCATCACCAGGAGGTCAGGATGCTCGCCCTTGCCCCGGAGCCGCGCGCGCTGCTCGACGCCGAACCGGTGCTGCTCGTCGACCACGACGAGCCCGAGGCGGCGGAACTCGACGCCCTCCTGGACGAGCGCGTGGGTGCCGACGACGCACGCGGTGTCGCCCGCCGCGAGCGCCGCGCGCCGGGACGCCCGCTCGCGCGGCGTGAGGGACGAGGTCAACAGCGCGAGCGGCACGCCGAGCGGCTCCAGGAGCTGGCGGAAGGTCATGAAGTGCTGCTCGGCCAGGATCTCCGTCGGCGCCATGACCGCCGCCTGGTAGCCGGCTTCGATCGCCGTCAGGACACCGAGGGCGGCGACGACCGTCTTCCCCGAGCCGACGTCTCCCTGGAGGAGTCGGTGCATCGGATACGGCGCGGCCATGTCGCGCCGTACCTCCTCCCACACGCGCTCCTGGGCGGCCGTCAGCTTCCAGGGCAAGGCCGCCCGGAGCCGGGCGACCAGATCGCCGCGCGGGCTCATCGCGACGCCGCGCTCGCGAGCGAGCCGCGAGCGCAATATGGCCAACCCGAGCTGGAGGAGCAATCCCTCGTCGAACGCCAGGCGGCGCCGGGCCGCCGCCAGCGCGCCGTCGCTCTCGGGGAAGTGCGCGTCTCGAACCGCCTGCGCCAGGCCGACCAGAGCGCGGCGCCCGCGCACCCCCTCGGGGAGCACCTCCCGCACCTCGGCGGCGAACGTGTCGACGAGCCGCCACATGAGCGAGCGGAGCGCGCGCTGGGGCAGTCCCTCGGTGAGCGAGTAGACCGGCACGAGACGGCCCGTGTGCAGCCGTTCGTCCTCGCCGTTCTCGACGATCTCGTAGTCTGGCTGCTGGATGACCATCGCGCCCTTGTAGCGTCCCACGCGTCCGTGCAGGACGAGCCGCTGGCCGCGCTTGAGGACGCGCGTCAGGTAGCGCCAGCCGAACCAGCTGGCGGTGGCGTAGCCGCTCGCGTCACGGAGCATCACGGTGAACGGCACCCGCGAGCGGCCGGGAGGCGGCGGGCTCACGCCGACGATGACCCCCGAGCACGTTGCGGGCTGCCCGGGTACGAGCGCATGGAACGGAGTCAGGCGCGTACGGTCCTCGTGGCGGAGGGGCACGAAGAAGAGCGCGTCCTCGACGGTGCGGAGGCCCTTGCGCTCGAGCTGGCCGGCGCGCTGCGGGCCGACGCCCTTGACGAACTGCAGCGCCATCTGGAGGTCGGCCGGCGACGCGTCGGTTTGCTTCAACGGCGCCGCCGTGCTATACATTTCAGTCGGTCAAGTCCTCGAGAAGCCGAATCCAGGGAGCGTTCATGGCGCAGCGCTGCGATATCTGCGGGAAGGGTCCCTCCGTCGGTCATACGATCAGCCACGCGCACAAGCTGACGAAGCGACGCTGGCTTCCCAACCTCGTCTCGATGCGCGCCCTGGTCGCCGGGAGGGCTCGACGCGTGCGTGTGTGCACTCGTTGCCTCAAGGCCGGCAAGGTCACAAAGGTCATTTAAGCACATCCGGGAGGGGGCAATGCCCCCTCCCGGACGATAATTGGTGGGAGGCCGCCACCCCCCACCGTGATACAACGTCACTACTTCTTCTTCTTCTTTGCCTTCTTCTTCATCGAGCGTCTCACCTCCTTCCGTCGAGAGATTCACCGCCGCCGCTGGTCCCTATCTGCTCTTCTTCTTCTTCGCTTTCTTCTTCACCAAATCACCTCCTTCCGAGCTCGCTCAGTAGCCCATGGCCTCGCGCCGAAGATGCTCGGCCTGCTCCGGCCCTCGGCGCTCGTAGTGCATGAGATCGACGTAGAGCTGCGGCAGGCACACGACCTTGAGCCCGCCCTTCTCGAAGGCGGCGTGCAGCACCCCCGGGTCGTAGGGCCCGAGGAAATGGAGCGTCGCGTCCGCCTCGGCCGCCGGGCGCAGCCCGAGTGTCCGTGCGACCGGCCCCGGATCGCCCTCGAGGTAGCAGTGCATTGTGGGTAGTCTGAGGCTCGGCACGAGGAGGGCGGCGCCCGCGTTGAGCGTGAAGGCGTACCGGCGCCCCTCACCGGCCGCGATGCGGGCGACTTCACCCATGAACTTCCGCGTAACCCGCTCGGGCGCCAGGTACGAGGTGATCTCGTTCGCCCGATACGTGTACGACTCACACCACGCCTCGAGCACGTCGGCCGGCTTCGACAGGCGGATGCGCTGGTCGGCGTCGCGCTCGGCCCAGGCGAGCTCCTCGAGCCGTTTGACGACGTTGTGCGAGTGACCAAGGCTTACCGCCGCCGCCTTTCCAAGCTCCTCGAGCCGCCACGCCCGCCCGGGCTCGACGAGGAGCACGCGGACGACGCGGGTCGCCCGCGGTGCGAAGAGCGAGCGAAGGGGCCGCGTGGAAGGCCGGACGTTGCGCTTGCCCTCCTTCTCGATCAGCACGTTCTCGAAGGCGAGGTAACAGTTGCCGGAGAGATCGACGAATCCGAGGTTGTTGCTCCTGAGGATCCGCGCGCTCTGCGGGCCGATGTAGACGGCGGCCGCGATCGGGTGCGCGGCGGGCATCTCGCGGCGGATCTCGTTCAAGCGGGTGACGGCGGCCCGGATCTGCCGGGGCTGGCCGAGGGAGCTGACCTCAACAACCAAGGTGTGCTCCTGGCCCGCCAGCTGGAACTTCACCAGTAAATCCGCGGTCTGGCCCCCGATTCTGGTGTCGGCGCTCTCCTGCCAGCCCCTCGCTTTCGGGAGTAGCTCCCGAAGGCGTTGAGCCACCTGTCGCCGCACCTCCTCGGATTTCAACATGTTTCTCTGACTCCATCAGTTTCAGCACCTGCTGAAACATTAACGACGACTGAAAGTACGTGTCAAGCCAAAACTTACGGACCATCACGAGAACGGCACGGCGGTGACCGAGGAGCTGCGAAGGGGGTGCTAGAGGCCGACCAGTGCCTCGAGGCTTCGGCGCAGGCGGTGGTGCCCGTCGAGCCATCCTGCGTAGCTCATTTCGCTCCCACTCCCTTTGGCTCGCATGACCGCGACGAGCGCACGCCGGTCGGCGACGGACCACGCAGCCAGATCCGGGATGAGCGCCGCGACGAGCGACATCCTCTCGAAGGCGCGGCGCTCGGCGGGGGGCCATGCCGCGCGATGGGCAGCGCCGAGGGCTCGACCGACGCGCTCGGCTGAATCGCGTGTCGCCCGGATCCGGTCGCCGGCGAAGTCTCGAGCGACGAAGCGCGCGACCAGCGCCGAGACGGCGGTCGCGCGCAAGCGCCCCTCCGGTGCGGCGTGCCCGCCTGGGAGCGTCAGGAATACCTCGTTCGCCGCCAGTTGCTTGAGCACGGGGACGGGCGAGCGGTACGCGGGGTCCGCGCCGATTTTCGCCCGCTCCTCGGCCAGCACGCGGATGACGGTCGGATCGCGCGGGCGGAACCCGAGCCGATGATAGAAGTAGAACGAGCCGGACCGGAGGGCCTCGGTGCTCTGGTGGCCGAGCTGGTAGCGATCGACCACTACGGTCCGCATGCCGAAGATGCGGCCGTACGCCCGGAGCAGCTGAGTGGCGAGGTACGCCGACTCGCCCTGGCGGAACGACGCGAAGACGTTGACCGCGAAGTCGAGCGTGCCGAACAGCTCCCAGCCGCCTCCGTAGCTCACGGGCACGCCGTTCTTCAGAGCCAGGAAGCCGTAGTACCCCTCGAGCGGCAACCGGAAATCCGGCAGGATCCCGATGAAGGCCAGCGTGAACCCACGCCCGGCGTCGGTCACCAGGACGTCGTTGGGGTTTGGATAGGAGAACGCGTGGAGCTCCCGCTGGCGCGTCGCCATCGCCACGCGGGCCGCCTCGATCATCGCCTCCGCCAGCGCGCGGCGCGCACGCGTAAGACGCGGCGCCGGCCGCCGGAGCGCCTCGACGAGGTTCCCGGCGCGCCGATCGAGTCCTTCGGCATGGAAGAACACGCGTCGGGGCGTTAGCCGCGCGAGCGTGCGGGAGGCGCCGGCGCCGCGCAGCCGCCAGAGAATCGGAAGGGCCACGCTCTCGAAGAGCCAGTCCCGCGTCTCTATCGGAAGGCCGGTTCGCGCGAACACCTCGAGCAGAAGCTGCAGATCCGTCAGCCGGCGATCGCCCTTCGCAACCCGAAGCCATTGCCGCCAGCCTATTCCGCCCTCGCTGAAGGCGTCGCCCTCCGCCGTGGTCGCCAGTAGCGAGAGCGTCTCGTCGAGGCGATCCTCGTCCGCGAACCGGGCCCAGGCGACCTCGGCCTCGCGCGGGAAGCGCGCGGCGAGCCAGCGCGCCATCGGAAAACCGAACGGATAGTCGAGCGTGGTGTTGGCAACCCCGGAATCGTGGAGCCGCCGCCGCGCCGCGGGACCGAGCCGCTCCACGCGGGCGGCGAAGCCCTCCAGCGCGCGATCGACCAGTGCGAGGAGCGTCGGGGTGTCCGGATACGCCTGCAGAAAGCAGAGCGTCTCGTGCAACTGGAGGAGCGTCCCGCCGTGACGGATGGCGCAGCCTTCGAGGCTCTCGAGCAGCGCACACTTCTGCCGCTCATCCTCGGGAGCGTAGCGGGAGGCGACTGCCGCCAGAGCCTCGACCAGGCGGCGGCCGCGGCTCATCTAGGGTTCGGAATCCTCGATACGCTCCATGGTCTCGTCGTCGAGGCCGAAGTAGTGGCCGAGCTCGTGGATGACCGTGTCGCGGACCAGCTCCGCCATCTCCGCCTCGTCGGCGCAGTCCTCCTCGATCGGCCCCTGATAGATCGTGATCGTGTCGGGCAGGACGTTGCCGTACGCCGAATCCCGGCGCGTGAGGTCGATCCCCCGGTACAGACCGTAGAGCGTGTCCGGCGGCTCGACGCCGACGTCGGCCAGCGTCTCGTCGTCGGCCCAGTCTTCGACGACCACGGCGATGTTCTCGATCTTGCCCTTGAACCGCTTCGGCAGGCGGCGGAGCGCCTTCTCCACGAGCGCCTCGAACTGGCGTCGCGTCACGGACGGTGGTCCACGGGCGTCGACGCGCTCGAGGCCGTGAGAGCTCGACGGCGGACTCGCCCGCCGGCGAGCACTAGAGCCCCCGGACGCGCTCGACGTTGATGACGTCTCTGACTTCGCGGATGCCGGCGATGATGTCCTGGAGCTGTCGGAGGTCGGCGACCTCGATGACGAAGTTGTTGATGCCCCGTCGGTCGTCGGTCACCGTCACCTCGGCCTTCGTGATATTCCCGTTGCGCGCCGAGATCGCGCCGGTGATCTCCGAGAGGAGTCCGGGGCGATCCTTGCCGATGTAGACCGCGATCCGGACCGGACGCTTGCCGGGTTCCTCGACGTCCCACTCGACGTCGATCAGGCGCTCCCGGTCGAGCACGCTCTTGGCGACCGTCAGGCAGTCGCGGGCGTGCACGGTGAGCCCGCGACCCCGTGTGATGAAGCCGACGATCGGGTCGCCGGGAAGCGGATTGCAGCACCGCGCGAACCGCACGAGCAGGTCGTCGACACCACGGATGCGCACGCCATCGACCGGCGCCGGCCGCGCCGCTGCCGACTTCGGCTTCTCCGGCGACTCCAGGAGCGCGTTCGGCGCCAGCTTGTTCAGGACCTGGTGGACCGAGCTCTTGCCGTAGCCGATCGCGGCCAAGAGATCGTCGGGCCCGGGGAAGCCGAAGTCGGCCGCCGTCTTCTTGATCTCCTCGCCGCCCAGCAGCGCCGTCGGATTCAGGCGGTATTTTCGCGCTTCGCGCTCGAACATCTCGCGGCCAAGCTCGATCGAACGCGCGCGCTCCTCGACCTTGAGCCACTGGTTGATCTTCGCCCGCGCCCGCGTCGACTTGACGATCTTCAGCCAGTCGCGGCTCGGATGCTGGTTGGGCGACGTCACGATCTCGACGATGTCCCCCTGCCGCAGGGTGAACCGCAGCGGGACGAGCTTGGCGTTCACCTTCGCGCCGACGCAGTGCTCGCCGACCTTCGTGTGGACCGCGTAGGCGAAGTCGAGGGGCGTCGCGCCCTCGGGGAGCGCCTTCACATCACCCTTGGGCGTGAACACATAGACCTCGTCCGGGAACAGGTCGACCCGGACCGTGTCCATGAACTCCTGCGGATCCTTGGTATCCTGCTGCGTCTCGATCAGCTGGCGCAGCCACACGAGCGACTCGTCGAGCTTGTCCTTGCCCGCCTTCCGCTCCTTGTAGAGCCAGTGGGCGGCGATGCCTTCCTCGGCGATGCGGTGCATCTCGCGGGTCCGGATCTGGATCTCCACCGGGTCGCCCTTGGGCCCGATGACCGTCGTGTGGAGCGACTGGTACATGTTCACCTTCGGCATCGCGATGAAGTCCTTGAAGCGGCCCGGCACCGGCTTCCACAGGGAGTGGATGACGCCGAGGGCGCCGTAGCAATCGCGCACCGAGGCGGTGATGACGCGGACGGCGGTGAGGTCGTAGATTTCGTCGAACTCCCGGCCTTGATCGTGCATCTTCTTCCAGATCGAGTAGAAGTGCTTGGGGCGCCCCCGGATCTGCGAGTCGATGCCGACCTCGGAGAGCTTGCGGTGGAGGATCGCGATCACCTGGTTGATGTCCGCCTCGCGCTCGAGGCGGCGCTTGGCGACCCGCTTCTGGAGGTCGACGTAGTCGCCGGGGTTGAGGGCGCGGAGCGCCAGGTCTTCGAGCTCGGCCTTCACCTTGGCCATGCCGAGCCGATGCGCCAGGGGCGCGTAGATGTCGAGGGTCTCCTGCGCGATCTTCTTGGTCTTGTCGGCCGGCAGGTAGTCGAGGGTCCGCATGTTGTGCAGGCGGTCGGCGAGCTTGATCATGAGCACGCGGAGGTCGCGCGCCATCGCCACGAGCATCTTCCGGAAGTTCTCGGCCTGCCGCTCCTCGCGGGAGGAGAACGCCAGCTTGCCGATCTTCGTGACGCCGTCGACGAGATCGGCGATCTCGCGGCCGAACTCGCGCTCGAGGTCGGCCTTGGTCGCGGCCGTGTCCTCCAGGACGTCGTGCAGCAGCCCGGCCGTCACCGTGGTGACGTCCATCTTGAAGTCGACGAGCAAGTTGGCGACTTCGAGGGGGTGGCTGAGGTACGGCTCGCCGGAGGCGCGCTGCTGTCCCAGGTGCGAGGCGGCCGAAAACTTGTAGGCGCGGGCCAGCACGTCGAGGTCAGCGCCCGGCTGGTACTTTGGGATCTCCTCGATCAGCGTCTGTAGTTGCGTCACGGCGCCAAAACCATTGGTTAACCATTGATTTTGACACGGTGGTCAGGCTTTCGCCACCGCTTTCTTGCCTCGCCGCAGTCGACCCTCGACGTAGCTCGTCCAGTCGACGACGAGGGCCGCGGCGATGTAGGTCGTGGAATACGTCCCAGTGATGACTCCGACGAACAGGACGAAGGCGAAGTCTTCGAGCGTCTTGCCCCCGAAGAAGAGCAGGACAGCCGCCGAGAAGAACGTCGTGAGCGAGGTCAGCACCGTCCGCGACAAAGTCTGGTTGACCGCATCGTTCATCTGCTGCGCGAACGTGCGGCCCTTCGGGACGAACTTACCGCGGTTCTCGCGGAGCCGGTCGTACGCGACGATCGTATCGTTGACCGAGTAGCCAATGATGGTCAGCAAGGCCGCCAGTACTGGCAACGAGAACTCGCGGCTGGTGATCGACAGCGCCCCGAGGCACACGATGACGTCGTGAAAGACCGCGACCACCGCGGCCACGCCGCCCTTGAGATCAAACCGGAATGCGAGATAGATGGCGATCCAGATGAGGCCGCCCAACACCAAGTACACCGCCTGCAGCTGCAGGTCTCGACCGACCTGGGGCCCGACGAACTCGACCCGTCGGATCTCGAACTTCCCGAGCGAAGCATCGGCGGTGAGCGCGCCCTGAGCCCGCTTGGCGATCTCCTCCGAGGTCATCGACACGAGGGGCAGTCGGATGATGAACTCGCGGGCGTCGCCAAACTCCTGGATGATGCTTTCGCCGAGCTGGATCGTCGCAAGGCTCTTGCGGATCTGGCCGACGGTGGGTGGCTGCTCGAAGCGGACCTGGATCAGCGTACCCCCGGTGAAGTCGATGTCGTACCGCAGCCCACCGTGGACGACGAGCGAGACCAGCGCGAGCAGTGTGAAGATGATCGAAACGATGTAGGCCCACCGCCGTTTGCCGATGAAATCATACGAGGGGCTGCGGAAGAGCTCGATCACTGCCAGGCGCCGTTCATATCGAGATCGTCTCGACCGTGCGGCGGCGCATGTACGCGAGATCGAAGAGGAGCCGCGTGAAGAAGTACGCGGTGAACAGGCTCGCCCCCAGGCCGATGAACAGCGAGACTCCGAAGCCCTTGACGGAGCTGGTCCCGAAAGACAACAGGATGATCGCCGTTCCCATGACCGTGAGATGGGTATCGACGATCGTCCGGAACGCCCGCCTGAACCCCGCCTCGATGGCGGATCGAGGTGTCTTCCCGACCCGTAGTTCCTCCCGGATCCGCTCGAAGATCAGGATGTTCGTGTCCACCGCCATGCCGACAGTCAGCGCGATCCCGGCCAGTCCGGGGAGCGTGAGGGTGGCGCCGAAGGCCGCCATGCAGGCGAAGAGGATGAGGAGGTTGAGTCCGAGCGCCACGTCCGCGATGAGGCCGGACAGCCGGTAATAGACGAGCATGAAGATGAACACGACGACCGCCGAGCCGGTGATGGCGATCAATCCTTGACGGATCGAGTCGGCGCCCAACGAGGGACCGACTGTGCGCTCCTCGAGGATGACCACCGGCGCCGGCAGGGCGCCGGCGCGCAGGATGATGGCGAGATCGCGCGCCTCGTCCACGGTGAACTGGCCGGTGATGACCGCGCGCCCGCCCGGAATGCGCTCATTGATGCGGGGCGCCGAGTACACGTTGCCGTCGAGGATGATCGCCAGGTGCTTGCCGACGTTCTGCTCGGTGACCTCGCCGAAGATCCGCGCGCCGGTCGACGTGAACTCGATCGCCACCTGCCAGTTGCCCGTCGAGTTCGGGTCGGCCTGCACCTCGGCGCGCGTCAGCTCCGCGCCCGTGAGCAGCCTCCGCTTCAGGACCACGTACGGTATCTTGCGCTCGCTCTTGGTCTGCTTGTCCACTTCCCGCCGGTAGAGAATCTCGGAGGTCTCTGGCAGCTGGCCTGCCAGCGCCGGCTCGACCGACGTCCGTTCGTCGAGCAGCCGGAACTCGAGGAGCGCCGTCTTGCCGATCAGCGCTTTCGCCCGCGCCGGGTCCTGCACACCCGGCAGCTGGATCAGGATCCGGTCGCCGCCCTGACGGGTGATCGTCGGCTCGGACACGCCGAACTGATCGACGCGGTTACGGATCGTCTCCAGCCCCTGGCGTACCGCGTCGTCCCGCAGCTGGCCGACGCGGCGCTCGCTCATTACGAGCTTGAAGCGGCCCGCCGCCTGGTCGTCGTCGCGTCGCTCGAACGCCCCGAGCTCCGCCACGACGGTCAGGGCGTCGTTCCACGCCTGCGGATTCGCCAGCTCCACCAGGATCGCGGCGTTGCCCTCGCGGACGATCCGCTTGATGCCGATGCCCCTGCGCTCGAGCGCCGCCTTGAGATCTTCGGCCGCGCGGTCGGTCTGGCTCGCGACGTGCTTGTCCACCTCGACGCCGAGCATCAAGTGGATTCCGCCCCGCAGGTCGAGTCCGAGATTGATCGTTCGCTTCAGCGGGTACAGGTACCAGATGGACACGGCGACGACGAGAACGACGAATGCGATGCGCACCCGGAGATGCCTAGGCATCCTTCTCGCCCTGCCCCGCCACCACGCGGCCGATGGCGGACCGGTCGAACTCGAGCTTGACCTGATCGGCGACTCGCAGCACCACCGTGTGCTCGCCGAGCCCCGTGACGGTGCCGTGGATCCCGCTCGAGGTCACCACGCGATCACCCTTCTTGATCGATGCCAGCATCCGCTCGCGGTCCTGCTTCTGCTTCTGCTGCGGGCGGAGCAGGAGGAAATAGAAGATCGCGAGCATCGACGCGATCATGATGATCGTCGGCAGCATGCTCTGAGCGCCGCCGCCCGGTGGCGACGCGGCGGCGTACGCGAGATCAGGGAAGAGCATCGACTCTGAGGCCTCCGAGGACGTTAGTCGCGTGAAACATCAACGGATGATACTGCATACGCTGGGATCGTCGCCAGAAAAGTCACGTTATCGCCCATTTCCGGCACGCCTCCGAGTCCCCTGTACCGGTGTTGCGTGATGCTGACGACGTTGTCCGTCGCGGCCGCTCTGGTCTCCACGAACGCCATGGCGCGCCGCTGGTCCTTGGCCGTGACGATGTGCATAGCGATCGAAGACCTCACGCGTCAGGACGTTCCGAATCGGCTTGCCCTGGCGGTGGAAGACCTAGGGCACGGTTTCCCGACCGCCCGAGCTTGCCCGCGGCGCTCGATCAGCTGCCAGAACTCGCCGTTGGCCCACTCGCGGTTCGGAAGCCGGTAGTCGAGCGGGAGCGTTCGGTCCTTCTTGCGCTTTGAGCGTCCGGTCAGAGGGTCTGTCGCGGCCGGAGCGGGGTGGGGTTACCCGGCGTGGGGTGGAGTCGCCGCTGCGACGACAATCAGGCAGAACCGGCGATCAAGTCAAGTCGGGTGCGCTGAAGGGCTATTGCTGGCGCCTCCTTCTAACCGTGGGGGAGTGGTCTCTTGCGGCGTGAATCGCACAATGGTGTAACCGCCGAGGGGCGAGATCCTGCCTTGGCGAATCCGCGTCCTCACGTACCGGCCCTCGTCAGTTACGGAGCGCGGCGCCGAGCGGCGGTCATCCACCCGCCGATCCACAAGCACCTTCACACTCGACAGGTCGGCAAACAACCGCTGGAGGTACTCGTAGAGCGCGGTGTCGTTTCGGTGCACGACGATGAGCAACTCGGCATCCGGAAACGATCGCGATGGAAAGGACTCGAGGAGCTGTTCTTTGTGGCTCGCGCAGACGCCGTGCGTCGGAGCCGGGTTTTCCAGTGGTTCCCGCTCACCGAGGTAGCCGGGCTTGCCGTCGCGTTCGCACCAGGCGCAGAAGACCAGCATCGTGAGGATGTAACGCTGCCAATGCCGTGCCACCTCTATCTCTGGCACCTGCGAAGATCCGGGACTGACCAGGATGAGGGAACCAGGCGCGCGAGCTCCCGCCCGGGCTCTCTGTTTCTAGGTACCTAGAATCAAGGCCGGGCTTGAGATGGAGAGTGCCGAGCAAGGTGAGCGGCCGAAGGCATTGGGAGATCTCGCCCGCTCGGGTCCGGGCGGATCGCCCGATTCGAGTGCCGAGATCGCGACGAAAGGGGCCAAGTTACGGAAACTCGCCCCTGTCCGGCCGTAGGCACAACCCGAGCGACCTTCTCTGCTAGACTCCCGGGCAGCCATCCTCGACCGAGGTGCTCATGCGACCGATCGGGCTCGCGGTCCTTCTCATTCTCAGCCTCACTCTTGCACCGCTCGCCGTCGAGGCGCAGCCAACCAGGACCCCACGGATCGGCTTGCTCAGAAACGGGAACCCGACGACGGTGAGCCCGCAACGGGAGGCGTTCCGTCGAGGCCTGCGGGAGCTGGGCTGGATTGAGGGCCAGCTCGTCATCAACCTCAAGACGGGGAAGGCCCTCGGGCTGACGCTCCCGCAAACGCTGCTGCAGCGGGCGGATCGGGTGTGGTCATCAACCTCAAGACCGCGAACGCGCTCGGACTGACAATCCCGCAGACGCTATTGCTGCGGGCAGATCAGGTCATCGAGTAGCGCGTGCTCGACCAACGCGGCCAGGCGGGAGTCCATGAATGGACGCGATTCTCCAAGTGCTTGCCACGCTGTGTGCAGCCCTTTTCGCGGGCGCTGCCCTCTATATCTCGATTGTTGAACATCCGGCGAGACTCAAGACGGGTGTTCCCACCGCTACCGAAGGGTTTCGGCACATGTACAAGCGGGCAGCGCCGTGGCAAGCGTCGCTGGCTACAGTCAGCCTTCTCGCCGGACTGGCTCTGGCATTCTCCACCCGGGATTGGCTGTGGGCGTTAGGAGGGATCGCGGTCGGCGCAGTGATCCCGTATACGCTCACGGTCATGATGCCAACAAATCGCTCGCTCCTTGGCGGTCCGCTGCTCAACGAGGCCGAGGCGCTCGCGCTCTTGAAACGCTGGGGCGCGTTACATTGGGTTAGGAGCATCGTGAGCACATTCGGCCTGTTGGTTTTGTTGTGTGCTCTCGTCTGCCGGACCCGCTGAGGTAGGAGCCCTGGCGGGGCGATCATCTGGGAAGCTGGTCGCCGCGGTCGGCGTCAGTTCCACGTAGCGTTTTCCGAGCGGCAGCCCGCACAAACACGGGCTGCCCTCGGCCCAATTCGCAGCGGAAAGTAGCTAGAACGCGAACCTCACGCGCGCCGCCACCATGTAGGCGTCCTTCGGCTCCCGCCGCGTGTGCACACCGCTGAGAACTTCGGCGGTCCCCAGCGCGTCTCCCGCAAAGAGGTAGGCGCCCTGGAGATCGAACGCCACGTTCGGGGCGAACCGCCATGTCAGTCCGAGGTCCACCTCGGTGCCGATGTAGCGAGAGTCGCCCTCCACCCAGCTCTGGTCGTCCAGAGTTGTTCGGCTGACGGCGCTTGCGCCCGTACCGGGGGCCGCACCCGTATCGGTGTCGACCTTCTCCGCCGTCCAGTTCGGGCTGACCCAGGCGTAGAGAGCGAGCGCGGGAGTGATGCTGTAGGTCGCCTTGAAGCCGAGTGCGGCGCGACCGTACCGATCGTAACCGATGTGGCGACCCATGTTCGTCAGCAGATTGGAGTTGAAGTAGTCGATCCCGCCGTTGGCCAGGAGCGCGGCCCAGCCATTCCAGTAGTTCCCGTCCTCATCGAGCGGCTGGAAGTAGCGGACCGACCTGGCGAGGTTGTCACGGGCCTTGTTGCCCGGGCTGTAGGCAACGCGCGCCTCGAGGAGCAGCGGGCCGGTCGCGAAGCTGCCGATCAGGTCGACGATCCAGGAGCTCATGTCGGCCTCGACCTTCCCGACCGAGCCGTCCGTCCTGACCGCCATGTGGTCCCGCTGGCCCCACTGGTAGTAGACCGTGGGTTCGAAGCCGAAGGGGCCAGAGCGCCAGCGCGCGTCGAAACCGATCGTGTAGCGATCCTCGTGGAACGTCGGGTCGCCCGCGGCATTGCCGCCGCCGAGTGACGCGCCAGAGTTGGTCGTGGTGTTGGCGCCGCCTGCGAAGCGGCGGTTGACCACGTGGTGCCGGGAACCACTGGCCGTCACGCCATCGGCGTGGAACCACGAGAACAGCGGCTTCAGGTCGAGCCCCTTGTACGGCGTGATCTCGGGGCTGACGATCAGCGCATAGTCCTCGCCGCGCGTAACCTTGGCCACACCGAGGCCCCGGTTCCCACCCGCGAGCTCGTCCTCGATGATGGCATAGGCCAGGTTGGTCGTGAGGGTCGGCGTGAACGTCGTGACGGCCGACACGCCGGCAAAGTCGCCGTTCGCGTAAACGATTTTGTAGTTGGCGAGCCTGCCGAAGGGCTGGCCGCCCGCCCGAGCCATGGTCTCGACCGGGATGAACGGCAGGAGGCTGTCCTTGCCCGTCAGCGGAAACTCCGTGTAGATCCACTTGATCTCGATCATGCCGCCGACGTCGGTGTTCAGATCCAAGCAGCCGTTGCTGTTGACCTTGCAGCCCGAGTTGGTGCTCGAGTTGTTGCCCGGGAAGCCGCCGTCGTTGGCCCCGGCCTGGCCGTACATCAAGTCGATCTCGAGGCCGAGCACGGCCTTGACCCGCCCGACCTCGAACGTGAAGTCCGGACGGAACCGTGTCCGGGCGTACCACTCACGATCGCTGCCGCGGGTCAAGTCGCCGTCGTAGAAGTTCCTGCCCCCCGAGGTGATCTGGTCGAAGAGCCCGGTGATCGTGACCTTGGGCGCCGGCGCCTGAGCGAAGACAGACGGAGCCAGCATCGCAAGGACGACGAAGGTGAAGAGCGCCTTGACGAGGAATCTTCGCATGACGGCCTCCCCCTCAAGTGGTCGTGAAAAGCAACTGAGCCGTTGACGAACACCACAAGGCCGACATCACCAACAACAGCAGCTACACACGAAACGTGCACAGCCGGCATGCTGTGCGTCCTCTAGGAGGCCAGCCTCACACGCGCGGCCGTCTGGTAGGCATCCTGCGCCTCCCGCTTGACGACCGTGCCGCCAGTGCCCATCGAAGACTCGGCGCACGGGCTCCATCGCCTCATGCACATGGTTGGACCGCGATCAGGAGGGAGTCGCCAGCTTTGAAGGACGTCGGCTCGCAGGCGACGCAACGAAGGACTGTCCGCGTACCCGATCCGGGGCATTTGCAGCCTCCCCGAGGGGGACGGTCTAGGTCGTGCGCGGATGATCGGCTCGCACCTACCGGTTGTCAAGCACGGTTTTTAACCGGCCAGAACCGTGGCGCGACGGTCGGCCGTACGCTCTGCCGGTGTCCCCCGTGGCGCGGGAAGGGGGAGCGTTTCGTCTTCGACGGCAGCCTTGGGGGCAAGTTCAGCACCCCTCAGCTCCACTCGTGGGTCGTTCCTCAACGATCCGCCTGGATGCGGCCAGGCTCACGGAATACCTCCCGGAGGAGAACGCTGCGGGGCGCGGCAAGGAGCCACGGAGAGCGTTGGCATTCACTCGCCTCCCGAATCCCTGGAACGGGCATCAGCGAACTGCAGATCGAGCGCGGCGCCAAGCCGCGAGTCGCGGCCCCACGCCGGTACCGGTTATCTAACGGTTGGGGCGATGGGAAGCGGGGTGAGGCGTGGTTCCGCCCAGCAGAAGCGGACGCGAACTCCCCGTTTATTCTGAGGTAAGCGACTCCGGCTCGGCCGGCGTCGCTGATACTGCATAGCGCGAGAAAAATCGAGCCTGGAATGGGCCGAAGCCGCCCTCCACGATCGCGGAACGCATCTCGCGCATGAGCCGGAGAAAGAACGTGACGTTGTGGAGCGACAGGAGTCGATACGCGAGCAGCTCGCCCGACATGAAGAGGTGGCGCAGGTAGGCGCGCGAGAAGCCGCGGCAGGCATAGCAAGCGCACTCGGGGTCGAGCGGTGCGGCATCCCTCGCGTAGCGAGCCTGCTTCAGCGTGACGGGGCCGTCGGTCGTGAAGGCCTGGCCGTTGCGCGCGTTACGCGTGGGCAGCACGCAGTCGAACATGTCCACGCCGCGGGCGACCGCCTCGACGAGATCCTCGGGCTTGCCGACCCCCATGAGATAGCGCGGCTGGCTCACAGGCACGAGGCTCGCGACCAGCGCCGTCAGATCGTACATCGCCTGCTTCGGCTCGCCGACCGCCATGCCGCCGATCGCGTAGCCGTCGAAGCCGAGGTCGACCGTCGCGCGGGCCGCCCGCGTCCGTCGCTCCGCGTCGGTCCCGCCCTGGACGATCCCGAATATCGCCTGGCCCGCCGCCGCGCGCTCCACGTGCGCCGCTTTCGATCGCGCGGCCCAGCGCAGCGTCAGCTCGAGCGAGCGCTCGGCGGCTTCACGGGGCGCCGGATACGCGAGGCACTCGTCGAGCGGGTGGATGATGTCGGCGCCCAGGGCCTGCTGGACCTCGACGGCTATCTCGGGCGACAGGAAGTGGGTCGAGCCGTCGACGGGTGAGCGGAATTCGACGCCGGCCTCGGTGATCCTTCTGAGCTTCGAGAGGCTGAAGACCTGAAATCCGCCCGAGTCGGTGAGGATCACGCCGTCCCAGCCCATGAAGCGGTGCAGGCCGCCGAGCTCACGGACGACTTCGGGCCCGGGCCTGAGAAAGAGATGGTACGTGTTGGCGAGCACGATCTGGGCTCCGGCCGTGCGGAGGTCGTCTGGCCCCAGGGCTTTCACCGTGGCGTGCGTACCGACCGGCATGAAGATCGGCGTTTCGACGACGCCGTGAGCCGTCGTGAGTCGGCCGGCGCGCGCGGCGCCCTCGGTCGCGACGACTTCGAACTTCATGGTCGTGCGAGCCGAGGCGGTGCTTCCGCCGAGGCGAGCCCTGCAGTCCGGCATCGTGCGAGCCGAGGCGGTGCTTCCGCCGAGGCGAGCCCTGCAGTCCGGCATCGTGCGAGCCGAGGCGGTGCTTCCGCCGAGGCGAGCCCTGCAGTCCGGAATCGTGCGAGCGATGAGACGTGCTTCACAGGATCAGCATCGCGTCGCCGTAGGAGTAGAAGCGATAGCCGGCGCGGACCGCGTGGCCGTACGACTTCACGACCAGCTCGCGCCCGGCGAACGCCGCGACCAGCGCCAGGAGGGACGAGCGCGGCAGATGGAAGTTCGTCAGGAGCGCGTCCACCACCCGAAACCGGTAGCCCGGGGTGATGAAGATCCGCGCGGCCCCGTCGAGCGGACCCACGCGGCCGTCCGCCCCGGCGGCGCTCTCGAGCGCCCGCGTCGTTGTGGTGCCGACCGCGATCACGCGTCGACCCTCGGCGCGCGCCCGATTCACAGCCGCGACCGCGCCCGGGGGGACCACGACGCGCTCGGGCGGCAGCACGTGGTCCTCGAGCCTCTCCGTCTTGATGGGTTGAAACGTGCCCGGGCCGACGTGGAGCGTGAGCTCGTGAATCTCGACACCGCGGTGCCGGAGCGCATGCAGGACGCCCGGCGTGAAGTGGAGCCCGGCCGTCGGCGCCGCGACCGATCCCGGCGGCCGCGCGTAGACGGTCTGGTAACGCTCGCGGTCCGCCGCGGTCGGCGCCGCGAACCTCCCGATGTACGGAGGCAGCGGCGGCAGACCATGCTCACGCATCAGGTCGTCGATCGTGCCGCCGAGCGGCTCGACGACACGGGGACCGTCCGCGTCCACGCCGACGATGCGCAGCCGCAACGCCGGCGCGTCATCGACCACGAGCTCGACGCCCTTGCGGCAGCGGCGCCCCGGCCGCACCAGCGCGCGCCAGCGATGCTGGTCGACCGGCTCGATGAACAGCAGCTCGACCGGGCGCCCGCCGGCATCCCGCGCCAGGATCCGCGCCGGGATCACGCGCGAGTTGTTGACGACGAGGCAGTCGCCCGCGCGCAGCAGATCCGGGAGCTCGGCAAACATGTGGTCTTCCAAGCCAGCGCGGGCGCGGTCGACCACGAGGAGCCGCGATGCGTCCCGCGATGGGGCGGGCGTCTGCGCGATCAGCTCGGACGGCAGATCGTAGTCGAGCTCCGACAGGTCCACGGCACGTCAGTGTACAGTCGTAAATTCGAGGAGCGCCACGGCTTGCCCGAAACGCCCGGACTACACGCTTGCGAGCGCCTCTCTGACCTCGCGCAACCGCGCGAGTGAGCCCAACACCTTTGGATGATCGTCGGTGAGGTGGCGCACGATGATGTCGGTGTACCCGAGCGCCGCGAGCGCGCTGAACCGTTCGACCACGCGGGCGACGGGCCCGGCGATCAGCGCCGAGGGCGGAAGCCCGCGGTAGCCGGCGGTCAGGACGCGCTCCACGACCGCGTCGGCATCCGCGACCGACTCGCCGACGTAGATGTCACGGCGGATGGCCACGGCCGTGGGTGTCCGGCCGTGGGCCTTGCAGCGCTCCAGATAGAACGCAGCCTGGTCACGCGCCTCCTCGAGCGTCAGCGCGGGAGAGGCGAGCCAGCCCTCCGCGAGGCGAGCCGAGCGATCGATCGCCGGAGCTGCGCTGGCGCCCACCCAGTACTCGACGTTCTCGGCCGGCCGCAGCGCCACTCGGGCGTCCCGGAAGACGAAGCGGCCCGACGAGCTGACGGTCTCGCCCCGCAGCAGGCGCTGGACGATGGACAGCGATTCCTCGAAGGCCGAGGGTCGATACTGAAGGCGCGTGCCCATCGCCGCGAACTGCGCTTCGTCGTGGCCGAGACCGCACTGGACGATGAACCGGCCGCGGGCGATCGCCGCGAGCGTCCCGACCTGCTCCGCCACGAGCACCGGATTCCAGAGCGGCAGGAGAAACAGGCAGCCCGCCGGCGCGGCGCCCCATTCGGCCAGCAACCGGCCGAGGATGGGAACGTTCTGATAATAAGGCGCCGGCGTCGCGTGATGGTCGCCGACGAAGAGGGAGTCGAGGCCCGATTGCCGCGCGGCCGCGGCACGCTCGATCATCCAGCGCGCGCCGGCGCGGGGATCTCTCACGGTGTGACTGCTCGTCAGCGAGATACCGACTCTCATCGCCAGGCCTCCCTCCGGTCGCGAGATGCGCGCCCCCGCGTGAGGGGGAAGCGCGCCGAGAGCTTAGCCGATCTTCGAGCCCGGCGCGACGGGCTTGTCGGGGTGGAGCAGGATGACTTCCCCGGCGTCGTCGTAGGCGCCGAGCACCAGGACCTCGGACATGAACGGACCGATCTGCTTCGGCGGAAAGTTGACGACCGCGACCACCCGGCGCCCGATCAGGTCCCCCGGACGATAGTACGCCGCGATTTGGGCGCTCGAGCGCTTGATGCCGAGCGGGCCGAAATCGATCCAGAGCCGGTACGCCGGGTGCCGGGCCTCGGGAAACTCGCGGGCGTCGGTGACGACGCCGACGCGCATGTCCACCTTCTCGAAGTCCGGCCATTGGATCGGGTTCCATGAGCCCGGCTCGTGCCGAGGATGGCCCGGGTCGGGCGCGGACCGGCTCCGCTCCATCAGCGCGCGCCGAGCGAGCCGAGCGTCGTCCCCGGGTAGTAGTACTCGAGGATCTTTTGGGCCGTGTACCCCTGCTCGGCCATCCCCTTGGCGCCCCACTGGGACATGCCAACGCCATGGCCGTACCCGCGGCCGGAGAAGTGGGCCACCGCGCCGTCCAGCGCGACGGCGAAGAGCGTGGACTTGATGGTCTCGTACCCGATCATGCGCCGGAAGTCGTTGCCGCGGAGCCGCGCGGAGCCACGCGTGCCGCGCACCGTGAGGATCGACACGCGGAGCGAGGCCGTGCGCTCGTGGACATCGATGGCCGTCACGCCGCCGACGTCGAAGCCGTTCCGCCGGAGGATCTCGGACAGGTCGGCAAGCCGGAGGTCGAGGCTCCAGTAGAAGTGCGGCGAGGCCGTCGAGAACTCGTCGCGGATCGCCTTGAGCGCGGGCATGTTCCGGGCCGCGAATACGGTGCGCGGGTCTTCCGTGTAGCCCCCGCTCGCCGAGTGGTAGAACGCCGGAAACAGCTCGCCCTCCCAGAGGAGCACCTGTCCGACGGTGTCGCGCACCGCGTCCCAAATCGGGGAGGACGCCGGCACGCGCCCGATGTACATCTGGTGTGTCGTCGAGGCGACGACATGATACGGCTTCGCGCCGTTCAGCGCCCGGTGGTAGGCCGCATAGGTCCGCGCCACGATCGCCTGGGCGCGGAGCGTCTCGCTCGGCCACCGTTCGCCGGTCTCGGCACGCAGGACGCCGACGAGATATTCCTCGAGACGCAGCTCATTGACGACCGTGAGGCCCTCGCCGTTCCGGACCACCTCGACGGCCGCTGGGTACTCGCGCCCGTTTATCCGGATCGGGGAGTCGCTCGTCAGCCGAAACCCCGGCGCCCACTGCCCGTCGATCTCGACGCCCTGGCTGTTCGGGACCGCCCTCACGGCGTCCGCGCGCCATGCGCGCCCCGAGCACGCGGGGCAGCGGAGCTCGCTCACCTCGATACCGACGCCGCGGAACTCCGCGACGCGCGCGCTTTCCACGATCGCGACGCGGATCGTGTCGGTCGTGCCCACGGCCGCGCCCGAGAGCGCCATCATGGCGGCCGCCGCGAGCAGGCGGCTCATCGGCGACCCAGCACGTACAGCAGGAGCGTGAGGACGACGCTCAGCAGGAGCGACGTCGCGAGCGGAAAATAGAAGGTCCAGTTTCCGCGTTGGATGTGGATGTCGCCGGGCAGCCGGCCGAGCCACGGTACGCGCCCGACGAGCACGAGCACGACGCCGACGAGGGCGATCAGGAGACCGAAGGCGATGAGGATTTTACCGACGTCGTTCACGACTATTCGTTCACGACTATTCGAAGAGTCCCGGCTGGCCAGGAGCCGCGGCGGGTGGCTGCTTGCCCAGGTGCCGGTACGCCTCGCGGGTCACCCGCCGACCGGTGGGCGTCCGCACGATGAAGCCGATCTTCAGGAGATAGGGCTCGACCATCTCGGACAGCGTCTCCGCCTCGTCGTTGATGGTGGCCGCGATCGCCTCGAGGCCCACCGGGCCCCCGCCGTAGTGATCGACGATCGCGCCGAGAAAACGCCGGTCGAGCCGGTCGAGGCCGCGCGCGTCGACGCCCTCGCTGTCGAGCGCGCGGCGCGCGATGTCTTCGGCGATGCTCCCGTCACCCTTCACCTGCGCGTAGTCGCGCACGCGTCGGAGCAGCCGGTTCACGATTCGCGGCGTCCCGCGGGAGCGGCGCGCGATCTCGACGGCGCCGTCCGGCTCGACCCGCGACTCGAGGATGATCGCCGAGCGCGTCACGATCCGGGTCAGCTCGCCCTCCGAGTAGAAGTCCAGGTGGTGAAAGATGCCGAAGCGCTCGCGCAGCGGCGCGGACAGCATTCCGGGCCGCGTGGTCGCCGCCACCAGGGTGAAGGGTCGGAGCGAGTACTTGAGGGTTCGCGCGTGGAGGCCCTTGTCGATGACGAAGTTGACGGAGAAGTCCTCCATCGCCGGATACAGTAGCTCCTCGACCGGCCGGGGAAGCCGGTGGACCTCGTCGATGAAGAGCACGTCGTTCTCGCCGAGGTTGGTCAGGATACCCATCAGGTCGCCGCCCCGCTCGATGGCCGGCCCCGAGGTCGTCACGAGCGTGGTGCCCATCTCGTTGGCCAGGATCCCGGCGAGCGTGGTCTTGCCGAGCCCTGGCGGGCCGTAGAGCAGCACGTGGTCCACACACTCTCGCCGGAGCTTCGCCGCCTCCACCGAGACGCGGAGGCTCGCGACCGCCTGCTCCTGACCAACGTACTCGTCGAAGGTTCGGGGACGGAGCTGGCGCTCGAACTGCGCCTCTTCGGGCGCCGCGATGCGGCTCAAGATCTTGCCTTCGTCGGGCGCCGTCGCGGTCACTTCTTCTCCCCGCGGTAGATCTCGTCGAACAGCTCCTCCGGCGACATGACGGACGGCCGGCGGCGGAGCGCGTCGGTGATCAGCTGTGACGCCTCGGACGGCCGGTGGCCGAGCTGCTTGACCATGATCTCCCACACCAGCTCGCGCAGGCCATCGGCGTCGACCGGAGCCGGGGCGGTGTCGATCGGCTCCGCGGCGGCGCCGGCGCGCGCCAGGGCGAACTTGGCGACCTTGCTCTGGAGCTGCGCGACGATGTTCTTGGCCTTCTGCGGTCCGATGCCGGGCAGCCCGCGCAGGAACTTCTCGTCCTGTCGCGCGATCGCTTCCGCCAGCTCGGCGACGGGCATGGCCAGCGCGCGCGCGGCGACCATCGGCCCGATGTCCTTCACGGTGATCAGTTTCTCGAAGAACTCCTTGTCGAGATCCGACGTGAAGCCGATCAGCACCGGGCGCGGCTGGTCGCGGGTCGCGTGGTAGTAGACGACCAGCTCGAGCTCACTCCCCTTCTCGCCCGGTCCGGCGGTGACGTGCTCGATCTGGCGGAGGGCGATCGGCGGCAGGAACACCTCGTAGCCGATGCCGCCGCACTCCAGAATCACGCGGTCCTCGAGCCTGCGCCGCAGCCGCCCCTCCAGCGTCGCGATCACGTCAGCCGTCCGCCCAGACGCGAGAACCCGGTGAGCGCCAGCGCGAGCGCGTCGGCGACGTGAGACGGCGTCGGGAGGGCGTCGAGCTTCAGGAGCCGGCGGACGGAGTGCTGCACCTGGTGCTTCGAGGCGGCGCCGTTCGCCGCGACCGCCCGCTTGACCTCCGCCGGGGCCAGCGCGAGCACGGTGACGTCGCACTGGCGCGCGGCGAGGCAGATCACGCCGCGGGCGTGGGCCATGAGGAGTGCGGTCCGCGGGAACCGGTACTCGGCGTAGAGATCCTCGAGGACGAGCATCGTGGGCGTGTGGGCCTCCAGCACGCGTCGCACCGCGTCGTAGATCCAGTGGATCCGCGTCTCGAGCGGCAGGTCGGCGCTGGTCGAGATGACGCCGCTGTCGAGCACAACCACGCCGGCGGGCACCGGCTCGATCAGCCCGTAGCCGGTTCCGACCAGGCCGGGATCGACGCCGAGGACCCGGAGGCTAAGCGGCCGAGATGGCCTCGAGGACCTCGTCGGGAATGTCGTAGTTAGCGTAGACGGACTGGACGTCGTCCAACTCCTCCAGCGCCTCGATCAGGCGCACCACGGCGGTGGCGTCCTTGCCCTCGACCCGCACCGTCGACTGCGGCACGAAGCTGACCTGACCCTCGAGCACGGGCACGCTCGCCCGATGCAGCGCCTCGCGGACCGAGTCCATTTCAGCAGGCGCCGTGATGATCTCGAAAGCTTTTTCGGCCCGTCGCATGTCGGTGGCGCCGGCGTCGAGCGCCTTTCCGAGCAGATCGTCCTCGCCGATCTTCCCGGCGTCGACCTGGATGATCCCCTGGCGCTCGAACATCCACGCGACGGCGCCCGAGGAGCCCATGTTGCCCCCGTGCTTCTCGAACACATGCCGGATCTCGGGGCCGGTCCGATTGCGGTTGTCGGTGAGCACCTGGACCAGGACCGCGACGCCCCCGGGCGCGTACCCCTCGTAGCTGGTCTCCTCGTACGATTCCCCCGGCAGCTCGCCGGTGCCCTTCTGGATCGCCCGCTTGATATTGTCCTGCGGCATGTTCGCTTCCTTGGCGGACTCGATGGCGGCCTTCAGGCGCATGTTGGCCTTGGGGTCGCCGCCGCCGTTCTTCGCCGCCACCGTGATCTCGCGGAGGATCTTGGAGAAGAGCTTGCCGCGCTGGACGTCCGTCTTGCCCTTCTTGCGCTTGATCTGCGCCCACCGGGAATGCCCTGACATCGTCCTACCCTCTTTCGTTGAGCAGCATCGCCTTGAGTCCCTTGACGCGCTCGAGCCGCTGTGCCCGCCGGAGGACCGCGCCCTCCCACCGGCGCCGAGCACCGGCGGTCGTGGGCGTGTACGGCGGGCAGGGGCGCGGACGCAGGTCGGGCCCGAGGTGTACGAAGGTCAGGAACGCCGTGCAGGCGTGGCGGACCTCGCCCGTCCACGGGACTTCGGCCAAAACCTTCACGCCGACCTCGAGCGACGACGTCCCGACGTGATTGAGCCCCGCCTTGAACGTGACGACCTCGTGCGTGAAGATCGGCGAGTAGAAATCCATCGCGTCCACGCACGCCGTCATCACGAGCCCTTTGCAGTATCGCATCGAGAGGATCCCGCCCGCCTCGTCGAGCGCCATCAACATCTTCCCCACGAACATGGTGTTGCCGAAGAGCGCGTCCTCGGGCAGCACGCTCCGAGTGGACTCGAACCGCCACCCGACGTCGACGTCGCTCGCATCCAGGTCGGCCTCGACGGTCTCGGAGAGGCGCGCCGCCCTCTGGCCGAGGCGCGCCAGCCTCTGCTCCCGTCGCGCCCGCGCGGCCTCGATGAGCGCCGATTCCGCGGCGTCCCTGGGTCGGATCTTCGCCTCGACAGCCCGCGGTCGGACGTCCTCGCCGACCTTCACGAATACCAGGTGCGAGTTCAGGGTCACGCGGCGCTCCCCGGTCAGGACGTCCTCGGCGAAGACCCGGACCCCCACTTCCAGGGAGCTCGTGCCCACCGCTTCGACCCGGGCCCGGAGGATCGCAATCTGCCCCACCCTGACCGGGTGGAGGAAGTCGATGTCGTCCATCGCGCCCAGAACCACGGTGCCGCGCGCGACACGCGAGGCGGCCAGCGTGCCGGCCTTGGTGATCCATTCCATCATGCGACCGCCGTGGATCTGCCCCGGCCCGCCCGCGTGCTCCGGGAAGACCCATTCGATCATCTCGACGGTGGTCTCGGCGATGGACGGCATCCGCTGAGACTCTATCATTGTAGCGGGGGCCTTGAGGTCGGCTCGGACCGAGGGTGGCCTGGGAGAGATGCGAGCCGGCGCCGTTTCGGCGGGCAACCCTTGCGGGACATTCGGGATGCGAGCCGGCGCCGGGCCGGCGGGCAACCCTTGCGGGACATTCGGGATGCGAGCCGGCGCCGGGCCCGCGGACAGCCCTTGCGGGACATTCCAGATGCGAGCCGGCGCCGGGCCGGCCCCTTGGGCCATCGCGGATTTTGGCAGGCCGCGGCTTTCCACCGATCAGCGCGTTGCGGCAGGGGCTGGCGAGACGGCGGGGGCTGGCGAGACGGCGGCCGAAGGCTCGAGGCTCACCGTGTCGAGACGGTGGATGCCGGTGGGATGAAGGCGCAGGCCCCGGACCTCCGGACGCGCCACGGCCCACTGCAGGCGCACGTATATCGGGAGCCACGGCACTTCTTCGGCCAGGAGGCCTTGGGCGCGCTGGTAGAGTCGCTGGCGCTCGGTCCGGAACGAGAGCTGGCTCGCCCTGATCAGGACGTCGTCCAGCCGCGGGTTCCGGTAGAAGGAGAAGTTCAGCGCGCGCGGTCCCTTCGTCGCGGCTTCGCTCGTCGAGAGCGGGTACAGCAGAAGATGAGGGTCGCCTCCGATGACACTGGCTTCCGCGAGCGCGAAGTCGTAGGCCCCTGCCTGCAGGAGCGTGCGCACTGTCGGCTCGGGCTCCGCCTGGACGTTCAGCGACAGGTCGTCCGCGCCCAGGAGCAGTTGGATCGTCTCCGCGAGCCTGGGCAGGTTCAGCGGCGCCGTCTCCGCGGCGACCAGCAGCGTGGGCCTCGCCTCTTTGGGCCATCGGCTCTCTCGGAGCAACGCTCTCATCGTCGTGCGACTCCCGCCGAGAATCGGGGAGCCCTCGCGTCGCGCCCAGACGCCGGTGGGCAGGAATGACTGCAGCGGGAGCGCCGCGCGCTCCAGCGACAGACCGAGGATGGCGGGATCGAGGCCTGCCGCGACGGCCTGGCGGAGCGTCTTTCGTGAGAATGGCTCCTTCTCGGTCTGGAACGTGAGATATCCGATGCGCAGTCCGGGAGCCGAAAGCGTCCCCTCGTTGCGGCGCGGTGGCCCCGCTGGGAACCACACGTCGAGCGAGCGCGCGTCGAGCTCGGACTCGGCATGGTCGTCTGCGCTCACGTCGAGGAACACCATCCGCTCGGACTTCGGTTGGCCCGCCCAGTGGCCGGGCACCGCCTCCAGCGCCAGGCGGCCGCTCGAGGCATCCACGACACGATAGGGACCGGTGCCCACAAAGCGCCCGGCCCCGTCGGCGGTCGTCGAATACTTCGCGACGGCGAGACCGGGATGCGCCAGCACCGTGAGCAGGGCCGCGTAGGGCTGCGCGAGGACGATCTCGACGGTCCGCGCGTTGGGCGCGCGGACCTCCTTCATGACGCCGGGGGCGCCGCGGAGAAGGGCCGGCCACGCACGACCGGCGGTCTGGACGTCCGGACGGAGCTGGCGCTCGAAGCTGATGGCGACGTCCAGCGAGGTGAGCGGGCTGCCGTCATGAAACCTGACCCCCTCGCGCAGGGTGAACGACCAGACGAGCCCATCCCGAGACGCGTTCCAGCGCGTGGCCAGGGCCGGTTCAATATCGGTGCTCCCCTCACGCCAGGCCACAAGCGTGTCGAAGACCTGCCGGGCGATGAGAGGCGTTGTTCCCTCGAGGGCTGATCCGGGATCGAGGACCGCCGGCACGCCAGGAGCACCGATGCGGAGCTCGCGACGGAGGCCCGGTGCTTGCGGCGCGCTCGGGCCCTGCGCCGACGAAATCACGGGCGCCCGTGCGACCAGGATCGTCACAAGGATCGTCACCAGCAGAGTCAGAAAGGCAGCGACACGACCAGACGTCGGCGGGGGCATCTGAGCTTTTATACGTGGAACCCTGTATTCCTGCCACTCGTTTCGACGGCAGAGCACGGCAACGATCGGGTACAGAACTTGCTCGTACTTCAAGCCGGGGGCGCTGGCGACCGGCGGAGTGATGACGGACTGGCAAGGGAGCCATTGGGTCGGGGAAAAACACAGAAAATTCAACATGTCAACCAGCGGTAAATTACCTGCCAACCTTGACTTTCTTTTTTGCAGCCGCCTATACTTCGAGCACATGGCACATGCTTGTGCTTGAGCGGCGCACAAGGGGTCAAGTGAGAAGGGATGGGCTATGAAGGAGTTCGACAAGAAGAGTAGCCCCAGTCGCGAGGGCTTCTCGAAGTTCCTTCCGGCGTCCATGTCCGATTCGAGCACTCGCCGCCGTCTCACGGAGTACGAGATCCAGGTGCAGGACCTCCAAGCATACATCCGGTCGCTCGAGGCGGAGACCGTCCATCTCCGCAAAAAGCTCGAGGACACACCCAAGGATTTCATGGTCCTCGAGAACAAGCTGCGCGAGGCGAACCGGCAGCTCGTGCAGGCGTTCAATCAGAACGAGAAGCTCGTGAACGCGCTCTACGAGGCGCGCGAGCAGATCACGGCGCTCAAGGAAGAGGTCGACAAGCTCTGCGCGCCGCCCTCGACCTACGGCGTCTACCTGGCCGCCAACGAGGACAGCACCGTCACCATCCTCTCCCAGGGCCG
>Ga0209056_10000536_pt1 | contig 41964 bp, 43 predicted proteins | sample GraSoiAngelo_114_FD_185876 | JGI IMG/M metagenome (GOLD analysis project Ga0209056, IMG submission 185876) | Grasslands soil microbial communities from the Angelo Coastal Reserve, California, USA - 14_0903_13_40cm (SPAdes) (version 2) | ecosystem: Environmental > Terrestrial > Soil > Grasslands...
AGGCACGATCGGCGGGTGCCGTCGGCCACACGAGCTTCTCCGCGTGGCGATTCATCTCCACGCCGCAGCTCGGGCAGATCATCGGTTTCGTCTCGGCTGCCATGCGCCGCGCTCCGCTACTCGAGGGCGACGTGCGCGCGCCCGTGGCGCAGCGTCCTCGCCATCCAGATGAGCTCCTTCAGGAACTTGTCGATCCGCGGCAGGTACGCGTGGTCCCGGAGCGCTCCCGACTCGTCGAAGACGCTCTGCACGGTCGAGAAGTTCACGTCCCAGAAGATGGTGACCAGCCCCAGCTCCCGCAGCACGGGGAGCAGGTCCTGGATGCCGCGGGTCCCGCCGAACGGGCCCGCCGACACGCCCACGATCCCGACCGCCTTGTGGATGTACTCCTTCAAGCAGCTGTCGAGCGCGTGCTTCAGCAGCCCCGAATAGCCGTGGTTGTATTCCGGTGAGACCACCACGAGGGCGTCGGCGCGGTTCATCTGCGCGGAGAAGGTGGGGTCCTTTATGGCCTCACCGGCGTCGTCAATGCGCAGCGGCATGCGGGCCACGTCGATCAGCTCGGTCTCGATCCCGGCTCGCCCGGAGAGCTCCGCTACCATCAGCTTCGCGACGGGCAGGCTCATCCGCCCTTGCCGCGAAGTGCCGAGGAGCACGGGGATGAAGAGCGGTCGCCCGGCATCCATCAGCTGCGGCCTCCGACCGCCCTTGCACCGAGGGCGACGACGGCGCAGCAGCCGCTCACGATCCCGAGCGCCGAGGGAAGACCGACGGCATCGGCCGCGAGGCCGATGAGCGGCGGGCCCGCGAGGAACCCGAGATAGCCGGTGGTCGCCACCGCCGCCAGCGCCGTGCCGGCCTGGACGCCCGGCACCCGGCCCGCACCGCTGAAGAGCAACGGGATGAGGTTGGCGATCCCCAGCCCTACCATCCCGCACCCGGCCACACCAGCTGCCGGCTCCCCGATCCCGAGCGCGGCACCGAGGCCGAGGGCGGCCGTCGCCCCCGAGGCGCGGAGCACGCGACGCGGGCCGAAGCGAGACGCCAGGCCGTCGCCCGCGAGACGCCCGACCGCCATGGCGAGCGAGAAGGCGGCGAAGCCGGCGGCCGCGAACGCCGGGCCCGTCCGGAGCGCGTCGCGCAGATAGACGGCGCTCCAATCGGCCATCGCCCCCTCCGCCAGGAGGGCGAAAAAGGCGAGGATACCGAGACCGAGCAGCGCGCGCGTCGGTCGCGCGAGCACACGCCGCCGTGAATCCTCGACGGCACGCGACGGCACGAGGCAGGGTAGGGCGGTCGCCACGGCGCACATCGACACGAGCGCCATGACGAGGAGGTGCCGGGAGGCGCCCACGCCGAGCCAGATCCCTGCGCTCGCGAGCGCGGCGCCGGTGAGACCGCCCAGGCTGAAGAGCCCATGGAACGACGACATGATCGGCCGCCGGTAGTCGGCCTCGACCAGGCCGGCCTGCGCGTTCATGGAGACGTCGAGCGTCCCGTTGCAGGCTCCGAGGACCGCGAGCGCGAGGCAGAGAAGCCCGACCGTCGAGCTCAGCACGGGCAACAGGAGCGCCAGGCAGAGCGCGACCGCCGCGACGGCCGTCATGGTACGGCTCCCGAGCCGCCCGACCATCCAGCCGGCCGCGGGGAGCGCGAGTACCGCCCCTGCGGCCATGGAGAGCAGGACGATCCCGAGCCCGCCGTCGCTCAACCCGTGCCGCGCCTTGACTGCGGGCACGTGCGGCACCCAGCTCGCGAGCACGACGCCGTTCACGAAGAAGACCGTGGAGACGGCGAACCGGGCGCGGGACGGAGGCCGATGCGTCACGAGCCGACCAGCTCGCGCTCGAGCAGCGTGCGAAGCGCCTGCCGGGCGCGGTGGAGCCGGATCTTGACCGTGTTCGGAGTCGTCCCGAGGAGGTCCGCCGATTCCTGCGTGTCGAGCTCCTCGATGTCGCGCAGGAGGAGGACGGTCCGGTAGCGCTCGGGGAGCCGGTCGATGCACCGGCGAACCATGACGCGCGTCTCGCGCCGCTCGAGCAGGACGTCGCTCGGCGTTTCCCACGTGGCGACGGCGCCGATGCGAAATCCGTCTGCGTCGAAGCGCGGCAGGAGATCCTCGATCGGCTCTTCGGCCCGCCGCTTGCGTGTCCGGAGCTTCATGAGGGCCGTGTTGATGACGATGCGGTGCAGCCAGGTCGACACCTTGGAGCCGCCGGCGAACCCGTCGATGGCCCGTGCCGCGGAGAGGAAGGCCTCCTGCACGGCGTCCTGAGCGTCGTCGTCGTTGCGCAGGATCCGGCGTGCCGTCGACAGCATCCGGCCGGCGTGCTGCCGCATGAGGGTGGCGAAGGCCTGGTCGTCACCCCGACGAAGGCCCTCGAGAAGTTCCGTGCTCTGGTCTGCGAGCGCGAGCTCCATCAGCTCCCTCCTCGGTGATCGCGTAGCAGCTCGTCCAGGAACGGCGAGCATCCCCCGAGCGCGGCACCGCGGCGGACCACCGCCTCGAGCAGGCCGAGGCCCTCTCGATCGACGAAGGTCACGTCGGCGACGTCGAGCAGCAAGGGATGTCGCGCCGCCAGATAAGCCTCGCACGAGGCGGCCAGCTCCTTCACCCCGTCGCCCGTCAGGCGGCCCTCGATGTGGAGCCGCGCTACCCCGTCGGTCCCCGGCACGCGTGTGATACGCATCATGGTTGGGAGCAAGGTGAGCAACGCTCGTGCCGTCGCTGGTGCGCGGGTGCCGGCGCACGAGAAGCGCCGTCGCGACGGGCACTTGCGGTCATGTCGCGGGTCGGCCCACGAGGCCGGAGGCGCCCGCGACATTTCGCGGATCTACGAAGCCTGCTCCTCGCTTCGCCGGATGCCGAGCTTCTGCATCCGGCTGCGCAGCGTGCTCGGGTGCATGTTGAGGAGGCGGGCCGCGCCGCGCGGGCCGTCCACCCGCCAGTTCGTGCGCCTGAGGACCGAGACGATGTGCGCGCGCTCGACCCGCTCGAGGGGGACGGCGTCGGCTGCCGCCGGGCGCTCGGGCAGGACCTCGGGAGCGATCGCGGGCAGTGCCTCCGGGGCGACGACCAGGTCCGGCCCCGGCGAGAGGATCACGGCCCGCTCGACGACGTTCTCCAGCTCGCGCACGTTGCCTGGCCAGGCGTAGGCCACGAGCCGCCCCATCGTCTCCTTGGGCACCCGCGAGATGCGCCGGCCGATCTTCGCCGCATAGCGGGCGACGAAGTAGTGCATCAGCAGCGGGATGTCCTCCGGCCGCTCCCGCAGTGGTGGCAGCGTCACGGGGAAGACGTTCAGCCGGTAGTAGAGGTCCTGGCGGAACGTGCCGGCGCCGACGGCGCCCGGGAGATCGCGGTTCGTCGCCGCGATGACGCGGACGTCGACCTTCACGGTCTGGCTGCCGCCCACCCGCTCGAGCTCCCGCTCCTGCAGGACCCGCAGGAGCTTCACCTGCACGTCCGGCGGCAGCTCGCCCACCTCGTCCAGGAAGATCGTCCCTCCGTGAGCGAGCTCGAAGCGGCCGATGCGGCGCTCCGTCGCCCCGGTGAACGCGCCCTTCTCGTGGCCGAAGAGCTCGCTCTCCACGAGCCCCGCGGGCAGTGCGGCGCAGTTGACCTTCACGAGCGGGCGGGCCTTGCGGCCGCTGCGCGCATGGATCGCCCGCGCGATCAGCTCCTTGCCGGTGCCCGTCTCGCCGTAGATCAGCACCGAAGAGTCGGTGGTCGCCACGAGATCCACCTGCTCGAGCACGCGTCTCAGGGTGGGGCTCGCGCCGACGATCTCCTCGAAGTTGTGGACGGACCGGATCTCCTCGCGAAGGTAGGTGTTCTGGCGCTGCAGCTCGTCCATCTCACGCGCCGCGTTCTTGCGCTCCTCGAGGTCCCGGAAGATGACGGTGTAGAGGGGGCGCCCCCCCACCTCGCAGCGCGAGAGGGATGCCTCCTGGATGAAGACGCTGCCGTCGGCGCGGCGGGCGCGGAGGGCGTCGGCCTCGCCGACGAAGATCAGCGCGTCGGGCTCGGTCTTGAAGCGCTCGATCGCGTGCCGCACGCGCTCCAGTCCCTCCGGCATGGCGAAGCGGTCGACCGACGTCCCGATCGCCTCGGCGGCGGGGCAGCGGAGGATGCGCTCGGCGGCAGCGTTGAAGAGCTGGATGCGGAGATCGTCGCCGTAGCTCAGGATCCCGTCCGACGCCGATGCGATGATGTGCCGCAACCGCTCCTCGCCGGCGCGCAGCGCGGCCTCGGTCGCGAGGCGCTCGATTTCGGCGCGCACGCGCGCGGCGAAGATGCGCATCACGGCAAGGCCCCGCGTCCCGTCCGGCATGGGCTTGTCGTCGAGGATGGCGAGATGGCCGACCACCGTGCCGCCGGCGTCGAGCAGCGGCACGCCGCAGTAGCTGTGCACCCCCCAGTCGACGAGCCCCCGGTCGGTGGGGAAGAGCTCCTGGAGGCGCTCGGGGTGGTGCGACATCTCGCCGTTCAGTACCGCCTCGCACGGCGTGCCTGCGACGGGGAACTCGAGGTTGTCGAGCAGAGCGCCGCGCCCCCATAAGGCCAGCGTCCGGAACCGCTGGCGGTCGTCGGACAGCTCGGAGACGAAGGCGTACTGCACGCCGAGCGCCACCGCCAGGTGCTCGACGAGGGACGCGAAGAACCGCTCGCCGGTCGCGGACTCGACGCCTTCGACGATCGTCCGGAGCGCTGCGTCCTCCGGGAGTGCCTGCCTGTCCTGCCGGTCGCTCACGCTGACTGCTCCGCGTCGAATACCACCTCGAGGATGACCTCGTCGAGAGCGTGGAACGGGTGGCCGTGCGCCCGTTCGCACCCAGGTGGCGCGAGGCGCGGGGAGTAGCAATTGACCGGGTAAGACCTGAGAAGTAATACTGGCGTCCGTGAAGACCAGCACCATGACGGTGAAGGGGCAGGTCACGGTTCCCAAGGAGCTGAGAGACGCGTTCGGCTGGAAGGTCGGAGACGAGGTAGCCTTCCTGCGCGAGAAGGACGGCGTCAAGATCGTGCGTGCCGAGCGGCAGCGGCGCGGGCGTGCCATCGTCGAACGGCTCAAGGGAGCTTCCTGGAACCGCAAGCTCACGACCGATCGGCTCATGGCCCTGACACGCGGCGAAGGACGGTGATCCTGGTCGACACGAATGTCTTCGTCGATCTCTGGACCCGGGACCCTGTTTGGGGGGTCTGGTCGGAGAAGGCGCTCGCCCGCGCGGCCGAGCGTGGCCCGATCGCAGTGAACCCCATCATCTATGCAGAGCTCTGCCTCGGCTTCGAGCGAGAGTCGCTGCTCGAGGAGGCCCTTGCCGACGCCGGCGTGCGGCGGCTGGCGCTACCGTATCGCGCGGCCTGGCCGGCGGCCCGCGCCTTCACGGCCTACCGCAAGCGCGGCGGCAAGCGGCCCGCGCCGCTCCCGGACTTCTTCATCGGGGCCCACGTCTTGGTCGAGGGCCTGACCCTCCTCACCCGCGACGCCCGGCGATATCGGACGTACTTTCCCCGTCTCCGCCTGATCGCGCCGACTTGAAGAGCGTGGCCTTCACGCTCCCCGTCTCCTTCCCTGAAACGACAGGCCGGCTTCCGGCATCGAATGGGCAGGACGGGGTCGGCCAACCCGTCGACGGACTACCGATGCGCGCCTTCGCCCCCGCCCCCACGGAGCCTCACCGTGTCCTCATCCTCGGAGGAGGGTTCGGCGGTATCTACGCCGCCCTCGAGCTCGAGAAGGTGATCGCCCGCCATGGGAATGGGACGCTCGACGTCACGCTCGTCACCCGCGACAACTTCTTCCTGTTCACGCCGATGCTGCACGAGGTGGCGGCAAGCGACCTCGAGCTGAGCGCGATCGTGAACCCGCTCCGCAAGCTCCTCCGGCGCGTCAGCACCTTCGTCGGCGACATCGAGGCGATCGACCTCGAGGCCCGCCGCGTGACCGTCTCGCACGGGCTCGACGGCCACACCCACGACCTGCCCTACGATCACCTCGTGCTGGCGCTCGGCTCGAGCACGAACTTCTACGGGCTCCCCGGGGTGGAGGAGTGCGCGCTCACGATCAAGTCGCTGGGCGACGCGGTCACGCTGCGTAACCGGTTGATCAGCCACCTCGAGGAAGCCAACTCCGAGTGCGCGGCGGGGGAGCGGCAGCCGCTGCTCACCTTCGTGGTCGCGGGGGGCGGCTTCGCCGGCGTCGAGACGCTCGGCGGCATCAACGACTTCGTGCGCGAGGCGCTTCCCTTCTATCCGAACCTGCACGAGGACCACCTGCGGATGGTCCTGGTCACGCCCGACCCGATCATCCTGCCCGAGCTCGGCCCGGAGCTCGGCGCCTACGCGCAGCGGAAGCTCGCAGCCCGCGGCGTCGAGATCATCACGGGCGCGAAGGTCCGCGGCATCCGGGACGGGGTCGTGGAGCTCACCGACAGACGCATCATCCGCGCCAGCACGCTGGTGTGGACGGCGGGCACGGCGCCGAACCCTCTGATCGCCGGGCTGACGCTGCCCAAACGAGGCGGGCGCGTACTGGTCGACGAGTGCCTCGCCGTGCCCGGCTGCCCGGGTGTCTGGGCGCTCGGCGACTGCGCGCTCGTGCCCGACGGTCGCGGCGGCTTCCACCCGCCCACCGCCCAGCACGCGCTCCGCGAAGGCCGCACGGCCGCGCGCAACGTGGCGGCGGCCATCCTCGGGCGGGCGCAGAAGCCGTTCCGGTTCCGGACACTCGGCCAGCTCGCCGCGATCGGCCGGCGCGCGGGCGTCGCGAACGTCTTCGGGATCAGGTTCTCGGGATTCGTCGCCTGGTGGCTCTGGCGGACGATCTACCTCAGCAAGCTCCCACGCCTGGAGAAAAAGGTGCGCGTCGCCCTCGACTGGACCCTCGATCTCTGCTTCGCGAAGGACTTCGCGTGCCTGACGGACGGCGCCTCATGACCTGCCGCGAGGTCATCGATCTCGTGGCTGACCATCTCGCAGGCGACCTCCGCCATCGCACGCGACACCGCTTCGAGGCTCACGTCGCTGCATGCCCCGACTGCGTGACGTACGTTCGCGGCTACGCGGACACCATCCGGCTGGCGCGCGCCGCCTACGCCGAGCCCGACGATCGCGTGCCCGTAACCGCGGCGTCGTGAGGACCATCGAAGGCGCAGGAGGGACTTCGATGATCGTCGCACTCGAGATCGTGGCAGGACTCGTGCTCACCGGCGCGCTGGTGACGGGGACGCTCGTGCTCACCGCGTTCGAGCTCGGCCGGCTGGCCACCATGGACGACGACCAGCGCGACGTGGAGATCGAGACGACCGCCCTCAAGCGCGCGGCCTGAATTCCCATGCGTCTACGCGCTGCCGCGCTTTCCCTGGCCCTCACCCTGGCCGGCTCCTCGGCCACGCTGGCGGACACGAAGTTCGCCGTGGATCCCGAGGCCGGGAACAACACGTTCACCGCGGTCTTCGATGCCGCCGTCGGCGAGCGCATCACGGCGGTCAGCTCGGCGGTCGGCTGCACGCTGACGGTGGACGAGGCGAAGCTCGAGGGGAAGGCCTCGTGCTCGGTTCCCCTCGCCTCCATCCGGGTCGACAACGACGAGACCAAGAGCGACCACTTCCGGCAGTGGGCCACCAACAAGCAGGTGGACCCGAAGAAGTGCGTCTTCAAGCTCGACCTGCCCGCGGTCAAGCTGCAGGGGCCGGTCGAACCCATGAAGCCCGCCGCCTTCGAAACCGAGGGCGCGTTCACCCTCTGTGGCCGCAAGCGTGACGACCAGGGCGCGGAGAAGATACAGGGCACCATCCTTTACCTTCCCGTCAAGGAGTACGACGCCGCCGAGACGCCCCGCACGCCGGCCCGACCGCACGACGTTCCGCGGACGATCCGCATCCGCGCCAGGATCGAGGGTTTCGACCGCGAGCGGTACCGGGTCGGTCCCAGGTGGACGGCCGGCTGGCTGGCGCGGGTGCAGCAGCTCGCCCCCGTCGTCGCGACGGAGGGCACGATCGAGGTGAACCTGTTCGCGATGGAGGCGGGCGGGAAATGACGGCGTCCGCCCGCCACTGGCCGGAGTTTGCGATGGAAGCCGCGTGCCTCGGCCTCTTCATGGTCTCCGCCTGCGTCTTCGTCACGCTCCTGGAGCACCCGATGTCTCCGATCCATCGTGCGATCCCGAGCCCCACGCTCCGCCGTGTGCTCGTCGGGATCGCCATGGGCCTCACGGCCGTCGGCCTCATCTACTCGCCGTGGGGGCAACGCTCGGGCGCCCACATGAACCCGTCGCTCACGCTCACCTACCTCCGCCTGCGGAAGATCGCCCCGCCCGACGCCCTCTGTTACGTGCTCGCCCAGTTCGCCGGCGGACTCTCGGGGGTGCTGGTCGCCCGGACGTTCCTCGGCGGCGCCGTCGCCGATCCGGCGGTGCAGTATGCGGTCACGGTTCCCGGTCCGGGCGGCCGGGGCGCGGCCTTCGCGGGCGAGCTCGTCATCTCCTTCGGCATGATGCTGACGGTGCTCCTCGTATCGAACTCGCGGCTGGCGCGCTTCACGGGCCTGTTCGCCGGCATCCTGGTCGCCACCTACATCGGCGTCGAGGCGCCGGTCTCGGGCATGAGCATGAACCCGGCGCGCACGCTCGGCTCGGCGTTCCATGCCGGGCAGTGGACGGCGCTCTGGGTCTACTTCACCGCCCCGCCGCTCGGCATGCTGGCGGCCGCCGAGCTCTACCGTCGCCTGCCTGGCGCCCCGCAGATATTCTGCGCCAAGCTGCACCACGACAACGACAAGCGGTGTATCTTCCGCTGTCAGTATCCAATGAATCGGAGGACGTCATGAACCGCATCTCCTCGTTGATCACCGCCGTGACCCGGCTCGCCGAACGCGTCGGGACCTCGCTCGAGTGGCTGTCGCCGGCGCTCGCCCGGCTGACGGTGGGGCTGGTGTTCTTCCAGTCCGGATGGGGCAAGCTCCACGACCTCGAGAAGGTCACCAACTACTTCACCGAGCTCGGGATCGCCGCCCCGGCGTTCCAGGCGCGCCTCGCCTCGACGGCGGAGTTCGTGTGCGGCGGCCTGCTGCTCCTCGGCTTCGCCACTCGCTTCGCCGTCGTGCCGCTGATCGTCACCATGTGCGTCGCGATCCGCACCGCCCTCTGGGAGCAGGTCAACGGCCTCGGCAGCCTGGTGGGACTGACGGAGTTCGCCTACATCGCGCTGCTCGTCTGGCTCGGGACGCACGGCGCCGGCCCGCTCTCGCTCGACTGGCTCGTCGCGCGCGGTGCCGGGCGGTTCGGGATCGGCGCTCTCCCTGCCCCGGCGGCGCGCACGGTCTCCTGAGGAAGCCCATGTCGGACAACCGCTACGACGTCATCATCATCGGCACGGGCGCGGGGGGCGGGACCCTCGCTTATCGCCTCGCGCCGTCCGGCAAGCGCATCCTGCTCCTCGAGCGGGGCGACTACGTCCCGCGCGAGAAGGAGAACTGGGACTCGCACGCGGTCGTCGCCGAGAGCCGCTACCACATCAAGGAGGCCTGGCGCGACAGGGACGGCCGGGAGTTCCACGCCGGCGCCCACTACAACGTCGGCGGGAACACGAAGTTCTACGGCGCGGCGCTCATCCGGATGCGGAAGGAGGACTTCGGCCAGGTCCGCCATCACGGCGGCATCTCCCCCGCCTGGCCGATCCGCTACGAGGATCTCGAGCGCTACTACACCGAGGCCGAGCAGCTCTACCAGGTGCACGGCCTCAGGGGGAGCGACCCGACCGAGCCGCCCGCGAGCGCTCCGTACCTCCATCCCCCGATCAGCCACGAGCCGCGCATCCAGGCGATCTTCGACGGCCTCGTCCCCCAGGGGCACCGGCCGTTCCCGATTCCGATCGGCCTCATGCTCGACGAGCAGAACCCGCGGAAGAGCCGCTGCATCCGGTGCGACACCTGTGACGGCTTCCCGTGTCTCGTCCAGGCGAAGGCCGACGCGCAAGTGATCTGCGTCGACCCGGCGCTCGAGCACCCGAACGTCACCCTGGTGACGAACGCCTTCGTCAGCCGCCTCGAGACGAGCCCGTCGGGCCGCGAGGTCACCACCGTGCACGTCGAGCGGAACGGCATCCCGGAGACGTATTCCGGAAACGTCGTCGTCGTCTCGTGCGGCGCCATCAACTCGGCCGCCCTGCTGCTCCGCTCGGCGAACGACCAGCATCCGCGCGGCCTCGCCAACGGCTCCGACGTCGTCGGGCGGCACTACATGTGTCACCTGAACACGATGTTCCTCGCGATGTCCCGGCATCCCAACCCCACCCGGCTCAACAAGACGCTCGGCCTCAACGACTTCTACTTCCCGACCGAGGAGTGGGAATACCCGATGGGCCACATCTCGCTGATGGGCGGCGTCGACGGCAACGTGCTACGCGCCGGGGCGCCGCGGCTCGTGCCGGGGATGACGCTCGAGGTGATGGCGAAGCACGCCGTGCCGTTCTGGATGACGTCGGAGGATCTTCCGGATCCCAGGAATCGCGTGACCGTCGACGGCGACGGCGGGATCCGACTGGCCTACGCCTCGAACAACGACGAGGCGCACCGGCGACTCGCGGCCAAGCTCAAGAGCCTGCTCAAGCACATCGAGTGCGAGGAGCATCACCTGATCCCGCTCCAGGCCTACGTCCCGGGTCGCATCCCGCTCGCCGGCGTCGCGCACCAGAACGGCACTGTGCGCTTCGGCACGGATCCCAGGACGTCGGCGCTCGACGTGAACTGCAGGGCGCACGACGTCGACAACCTCTACGTCGTCGACGCCAGCTTCTTCCCCTCGAGCAGCGCGGTGAACCCCGCGCTCACCATCATGGCGAATGCGCTGCGGGTGGGCGATCACCTGCGGGAGCGGTTGGGCTGACATAATGATGTGCGGCCGCCGGTCCGGCGCCCTCGCCGCGCTCCTGATGCTCGCCGTCGCGGCGCGTGCCTGGGCGGGCAGGGCGCTCGTCCAAACGGTCGACTCCGTCGGGATGACCGTGTCGGACATGGACCGCTCGGTACGTTTCTTCACCGACGTCCTCACGTTCGAACCCGTCTCGGACGTGGAGGTGGCAGGCGAGCAGTACGAGCACCTCGAGGGCGTGTTCGGGCTGCGCATGCGGGTCGTCCGTCTTCGGCTGGGCGACGAGGCAATCGAGCTGGCGGAATACCTGGCGCCGCGTGGGCGGCCTGTCCCCCTGGATGCGCGCAGCAACGACCGCTCGTTCCAGCACGTCGCGATCATCGTCAGCGACATCGACCGGGCGTACCGGCGGCTGCGAGAGCATCGCGTCGAGCACGTCTCGGCCGGGCCGCAGCGCCTGCCCGACTGGAACCCCAAGGCCGGCGGCATCCGTGCCTTCTACTTCAAGGACCCGGACGGCCATCCGCTGGAGATCCTGCAATTCCCGCCCGGGAAGGGCGACCCCAAGTGGCAGCGGCCGACCGACCGGCTGTTCCTCGGCATCGACCACACCGCGATCGTCACCGGCGACACGGACTCGAGCCTCGGCTTCTATCGCGATCTCCTGGGACTCCAGGTGAAGAGCGAGAGCGAGAACTACGGGACCGAGCAGGAGCACCTGAATAGCGTGTTCGGCGCACGCCTGCGCATCACCGCGCTGCGCGCGCGGAGCGGGCCCGGAATCGAGCTCCTCGAGTACCTGGCACCGCGCGACGGCCGGCCGATGCCGTCCGACGAGCGCGCCAACGACGTGGCGCACTGGCAGACCCGCCTGGTCAGCCGCGATGGTGACGCCGCGGGCTCGCTCGGCAAGGCGCGCGCGCGGCTCGTCTCCCCGGGCGCCGTCGCGCTTCCTGGGCGCGAGCTGGGCTTCACGAAAGGGTTCCTGGTCCGCGATCCGGATGGACACGTAATGGAGATCGTCGAGGCGCGATGAGTGTCGTCTCCGTGAACGTCGGGCTGCCGCGCGAGGTCGCATGGCAAGGAAAGATGGTCACGACGGCCATCTTCAAGGAGCCAGTTGACGGCCGCGTGGCAGTGCGCTCGCTCAATCTCGACGGCGACCGGCAGGCGGATCTCTCGGTCCATGGCGGGCGGGAGAAGGCGGTGTACGCCTATCCCGTCGAGCACTACCGTCAGTGGCGGGCCGAGCTGGCGGACGGCGCGCTTCCCTACGGGGCGTTCGGCGAGAACCTGACCACCGGGGGTCTCCGCGAGGGCGCGGTGCACGTGGGTGACCGCGTCCGCGTCGGCTCCGCCGAGCTGGTCGTCACCCAGCCGCGGCTTCCGTGCTACAAGCTGGCCGCCCGGTTCCAGCGTGCGGACATGGTGAAGCGCTTCCTGGCGAGCGGCCGCACGGGGTTCTACCTCGCGGTCCTGCGGGAGGGTGCGGTCGGGGCCGGCGACGCGATCGAGCTCCTCGCCCGCGACGAGCTCGGCGTGACCATCGCCGAGATCACGCGATTGTACGTCGGCAAGGATCCTGACGACGCGGCCCTGCGGCGAGCGATCCGGGTCCCGGCCCTCCCCGCGAGCTGGCGGGCCCACTTCCTGGAAAGGCTCGGACACCATGGCTGAGCAGCTGAAGACGCCGGAAGAGCGCCGCCTCGAGGAGGACTCACGCCGCGCCCACAACTGGAAGCGCTGGGGCCCGTACCTCGCCGAGCGCCAGTGGGGAACGGTGCGCGAGGACTACTCGCCCGACGGGACCTGCTGGGACTATCTTCCCCACGACCACGCGCGCAGCCGCGCGTACCGCTGGGGCGAGGACGGGCTGCTCGGCCTCACGGACCGCGAGTGCCGCCTCTGCTTCGCCGTCGCGCTCTGGAACGGTCGCGACCCGATCCTGAAGGAGCGGCTGTTCGGCCTCACCGGCCCCGAGGGCAACCACGGCGAGGACGTGAAGGAGTGCTACTTCTACCTCGACGCGACGCCCACCTCCTCGTATCTGCGGGCGCTCTACAAGTACCCGCAGCGCGAGTATCCGTACGCCAGGCTCGTCGAGGAGGGCCGGCGCCGCGGAAAGCAGGACGGCGAGCTCGAGCTGGTCGACACCGGCGTCTTCGAGGACGGCCGGTACTTCGACGTCACCATCGAGTACGCCAAGGGGTCGCCCGACGACGTCCTGATGCGCCTGACGATCGCCAACCGCGGCCCCGAGGCGGCACCGCTCCACGTCCTCCCGACGCTCTGGTTCCGCAACACCTGGTCGTGGGGCCGCACCGGCGAGGGCTACTGGCCGAAGCCTCGTCTCGCGCGCGCCGGCGACGCGGCGATCACGGCCGAGCACGCCTCCCTCGGCCGGTTCCGTCTGAGGGCCGAGGGCCGTCCCGCGCTCCTCTTCACCGAGAACGAGACGAACGTCGCCCGGCTCTTCGGCGCGCCGAACGCCTCGCCGTACGTGAAGGACGCGTTCCACGAGTACGTCGTCCGCGGCCGGACCGACGCCGTGAACCCCGAAGGGATCGGCACCAAGGCCGCCGCCCACTACGTCCTCACGCTGCCGCCCGGCGGCGAGGCGAGGCTTCACCTGCGGCTCTCCGCCGAGGCGGAGGCGGGCGGGCCGCCCTCGGGCCCCGACGTCGACCGTATCTTCGCCGACCGCATCCGCGAGGCGGACGCCTTCTACGCTCGCCACATCCCGGCCACACTCGGCGAGGGCGAGCAGGCCGCCGTCCGCCAGGCGTACGCGAGCCTGCTGTGGTCTCGGAAGTTCTTCCATTACGTCGTGAAGCAGTGGCTCGAGGGCGACCCGGCGCAGCCCCCGCCCCCGGCGAGCCGGTGGAGGGGGCGCAACGCGGACTGGCGGCATCTCTACAACCGCGACGTCATCTCGATGCCCGAAGCCTGGGAGTACCCGTGGTACGCGGCCTGGGACCTCGCCTTCCACATGATCCCCTTCGCGCGCATCGACCCGCAGTTCGCCAAGGAGCAGCTCGTCCTGTTCACGCGCGAGTGGTACATGCACCCGAACGGGCAGCTGCCGGCGTACGAGTTCGCCTTCTCCGACGTGAACCCGCCCGTCCACGCCTGGGCGGCGTGGCGCGTCTACAAGATGACCGGGCCGCGCGGCGCGCGCGACCGCCTCTTCCTCGAGCGCGTCTTCCAGAAGATGTGCCTCAACTTCACCTGGTGGGTGAACCGCAAGGACAGCGAGGGCAACAACCTCTTCGGGGGCGGCTTCCTCGGCCTCGACAACATCGGCGTGTTCGACCGCTCGCGCCCGCTGCCGGGGGGCGGCGTCCTCGAGCAGGCCGACGGCACGGCGTGGATGGCCTTCTACTGCGTGACGATGCTCGAGGTGGCGCTCGAGCTGGCGCGCGAGGATCCCGCCTACGAGGACATGGCCTCCAAGTTCTTCGAGCACTTCGTGGCGATCGCCGACGCCATGAACGCGTTCGGCGGCACGGGGCTCTGGTGCCCCGACGACGGCTTCTACTACGACCAGCTCCAGACGAGCGGGCGGGTGGTCCCCCTCCGCGTTCGCTCGATGGTGGGGCTGCTCCCGCTCCTGGCGTGCACGGTGCTCGAGGACGACACGCTCGAGCGGCTGCCCGGCTTCACCAAGCGCATGCGCTGGTTCCTCGAGAACCGGCCCGATCTCGCGGGCCACATCACCTGGGCCGAAGCCGGCCACGGCCACCGGCTCCTCGCGCTCCCGTCGCGCGAGCGGCTCGAGCGCGTGCTCCGCTACATGCTCGACGAGAACGAGTTCCTCTCCCCGCACGGCCTCCGCTCGCTCTCGCAGGTGCACCGCGAGCGGCCCTTCGTCCTGGCGCCCGCGGAATCCGACACCGGCCTCTTCGGCGGCAACTCCAACTGGCGTGGGCCGGTCTGGTTCCCGGTGAACTACCTGGTCGTCGAGGCGCTCGAACGCTATCACCACTTTTACGGCGACTCGCTGCGCGTCGAGTGCCCGGTCGGGTCGGGACGCCTGGCGACGCTCGGCGAGGTCGCGCACGAGCTCTACAGGCGGCTCGCGAGCCTCTTCATCCCGGACGCCACTGGGCGCCGGCCCTGCCACGGCGCCGATCCGCGCTTCCGCGACGACCCACACTGGCGCGACCTCCTCCGCTTCTCCGAGTACTTCTGCGGCGACACCGGCCGGGGCCTCGGCGCCAGCTTCCAGGGCTGGACGACGCTCGCCATCCGTTGCTTCGAGGATCTCGCCCGGATGCGTGCGGAATGAGACGCACGATCATCCTTCTGTCGCTCGTCGCGACGGTCGCCGGGGCCGAGCGCACCGTCCCGCCGCGCCGCGAGAAGGCGCTGCTGGACTGGCTCAAGGCCGGCACCTACCGCGCCTCGTACACTGCCGAGCCCGCGGTGCACACGTCCAGCGCCGGGGCGCATGGGCTCAACGTCCGCACCTATTACAGTCCCATCCTCGTCGAAGATCTGCGTGCCGGCCGGACCGCGTTCCGCAAGGGCGCCGCGATGGTGAAGGAGCTGTACTTCGGGGGGCGCGAGCAGGTGATCGGTTACTCGCTCCTGACCAAGGTCCGGCGTCGCAGCGGCGCCACGGGGCGGGGGTGGATCTTCTACGAGACCGCCGACGGTACCAATCGTGCGGCGTTCTTCGGCCGCGGGCTTCCCGTGTGCATCGGATGTCACCGGTCGGGCATGGACTTCCTCCGCTCGGAGTTCCGCCCATGACGGTCATGACGTGCCGCGACGTCATCGAGTTCCTGTCGGCCTACCTCGACGGCGAGCTTGCCGCCGAGGAGCGCGAGACCTTCGAAGCGCATCTGGCGGAGTGCCCCGACTGCGTGCGCTATCTGCGGACCTACGAGGATGCCGTGACCCTGGCGAGGGGAGCCTTCGACCCCAACGATGCCCTCCTCGAGGATGTTCCGGAGAAGCTGGTACAAGCGATCCTCGCCGCCCGCCGAAAGGGGTAATGGCTTGACAGGCCATCGCGCCGGGCGTAGTTAGCCTATCGGTTACTTAACCGGACGGTTCACGCGACGTGTCTCCCGATCGCCTCGACACCACCTTCGCGGCCCTGGCCGATCCCACCCGGCGGGCGATCCTTGCACGCCTCGTCTCGGGCGAGGCCTCGGTCACGGAGCTGGCCAGGCCCTTCGAGATGAGCCTCCCCGCCATCTCCAAGCACTTGAAAGTGCTGGAGCGCGCCGGTCTGATCGCGCGCGGGCGCGAGGCGCAGTGGCGACCCTGCCGGCTCGAGGCGGGTCCGCTCAAGGGCGCCGCAGACTGGCTGGAGCACTATCGCCGTTTCTGGGAACAGAGCCTCGGCCGCTTGGACGACTATCTGCGCGAGTTCCAAAGGAAGGAGAAGAAACGTGGTCGCAAGAAGTAGTGCCGCCCCGGAACCGGCGGAGCAGGTACTCGTCATCACGCGCATCTTGGATGCGCCACCCAGCCTCGTGTTCAAGGTTTGGACCCAGCCGGAGCACCTTGCGCGCTGGTGGGGCCCGGAAGGCTTCACGCTGCCTTCCTGCAGGATGGACGTCCGCCCGGGCGGCGTCTATCGCTTCCGCATGCGCTCGGCCGAGGGCACCGACCATTGGTTGCGGGGCGTCTATCGCGAGATCGTGGAGCCGGTGCGGCTCGTCTTCACCTGGGCCTGGGAGGATTCGGAGGGCGAGCCCGGCCACGAAACGCTGGTGACGGTAACCTTCGCCGAGGACGGTGGAAAGACGAGGCTCACCATGCGTCAGGCCGTCTTCGAGTCGATGACGGCGCGCGATGCGCATCAGGGCGGCTGGGCGAGCTGCCTCGACCGTCTCGCCGAATACGTGGCGGAGGCCTGAGCGCGTGGAAGCCCACCGCCGCATCGCGCAAGGTCAGGAAGGAGCGCGGAATGAGCCGGGTACGGGTACTGGTTGGTACACGCAAGGGCGCGTTCGTCCTCGAGTCGGACGGGAAGCGCGAACGGTGGGACATCAGTGGTCCCCTCTTTGCGGGCTGGGAGATCTACCACCTCAAGGGATCACCTGCTGACCCGAATCGGCTGTACGCGTCGCAGGGCACCGGCTGGTTCGGGCAGCTGATCCAGCGCTCCAACGACGGCGGCAAGACCTGGGAGCCGGTGGGCAACCGCTTCGTGTACGACGGCGTCCCCGGCACGCACCTGTGGTACGACGGCACGCCCCATCCCTGGGAGTTCGCGCGCGTCTGGCACCTCGAACCGTCGCTGACCGATCCGGACACCGTTTACGCCGGGGTCGAAGACGCTGCCTTGTTTCGCTCGACCGACGGCGCCCAGACGTGGCAGGAGGTCGCCGGATTGCGCTGCCACGAATCGGCGCCCTCCTGGCAACCGGGTGCCGGTGGGATGTGCCTGCACACGATCCTTCTGGATCCGAGCGATCCGGAACGGATCTTCGCCGCCATCTCGTCTGCGGGCGCGTTCCGGACCGACGACACCGGCAAGACATGGCGACCGATCAACCGTGGCCTCAGGTCCGAGCAGATCCCCAACCCGACTGCCGAGGTCGGCCACTGCGTGCACCGCATCGCGATGCACCGGTCGCGCCCGGGCGTGCTGTTCATGCAGAAGCACTGGGACGTCATGCGCAGCGACGACGCCGGCGAGTCGTGGCAAGAGGTCAGCGGGAACCTGCCGAGCGACTTCGGGTTCCCGATCGACGTGCACGCGCACGAGCCGGACACCATCTACGTCGTCCCGATCAAGAGCGACTCGGAGCACTTTCCGCCCGAGGGGAAGCTGCGCGTGTACCGCAGCCGCACGGGCGGACACGAGTGGGAGCCGCTCACCAAGGGGCTGCCGCAGCGCGACTGTTACGTGAACGTGCTGCGCGACGCGATGGCCGTCGACTCGCTCGATTCGTGCGGCGTGTATTTCGGCACCACCGGCGGGCAGGTGTACGCGTCGTCCGATGCCGGAAACAGCTGGGCTCCCATCGTCCGAGACCTTCCGGCCGTGCTGTCCGTCGAAGTCCAGGCCCTGCCATGATCCGCGTCGCGCTCCCGGCACATCTGCGGAAGCTGGCGCGCGTCGACGGCGAGGTGAAGCTCGACGTCGAGGGTCAGGTCACGCAGCGCTCGGTCCTCGACACGCTGGAGGCCTGCTATCCCATGCTGCGCGGGACGATCCGCGACCAGGTCACGCAACGACGCCGACCATTCGTGAGGTTCTTCGCCTGCGAGGAGGATCTGTCGCACGAATCGCCGGACGCTCCGCTGCCCGACGCAGTCGCGACGGGGGCCGAGCCTTTTCTGGTCGTGGGAGCCATGGCCGGTGGTTAGGGCCCATGCAAAAGGCGGAGAGGAGCACCGCTGGCTCGGTCAGGTCAGTGGCACCCCGAAGAGAGTGGCGATGATCCAGGTGGTGAAGCCCACGAAGACCGGTATCGTGAGGTTGTCGTCGATGCGAAGGGGCAGGAGCTCGCACACCGCCGCGGCGAGCCCGATCGTGGCCGAGGCCCCGGCGATCGCCAGCGCTGGGGCGTCGGTGCCCCAGCCGAGCACGAGCGACGCGATCACGAGCGTCGCCGCGAAGAAGGCGAGCGAGCCCTCGAGGCTCCGGTTGTTCGCGATGCGCCGGCGGCCGTACTGGATCCCGACGACGGCGGCGAGCGGGTCGGCGACGGCGAGCGTGTAGATGGCGACGAGCGCCGCCAGCTTCGGCACGCTGAGGATCGTCAGCAGCACGGCGATCGCGTAGGGGATCATCGCCGACTCGCGAAACTGCTCCTCGGCACGGACGAAAAAACGGTTCACCCACGCCGCGCGGCGCGCGACGGCCTCGGGATACGCGATCCGGACGCGATCGACGACATAGACGATGCACGCAATCGTCCCGAAGATGTGAATCACCTGCTCGTGCGTGAAGAGCAGCGCGTACGCCGTGGCGGTCGACACGCCGTTGACGACGTGAAAGAGCCGCCGCCCGAGCTGCAGGTCGTGCCGGGTGGCCGACGGCGCGCTGTCGGCGAGAGCGGTACCTGGCTCGTGCGGGGCCACCGGTCTCGGTGGTGCAGGACCGATGAAGAGAAAGCAAGCGCTGCGCCAACGCGCCTGGACGGCCCGGTCACCCGAGCCGCGCGATGATCCCGTCCTCCACCCAGCGCGCGAGCAGGGCCGTCATCTCCTGCGCCGCCTCGGCAGGCGGGCGGTCAGCGAAGGCGTCGCAGACGACCACGAACGGCGCGCCTGCCATCAGCCGGCGAAGCGCCTCCGTCGCGCGTGCGTCCATGGCGGCGTGAAACACCGCGTAGTCCACCCTACGCCAGACCCGGACGGCGGTGGGAACCGGGGTCAGACCCGCGGGATCGGCGCCGGCCCATAGCTCGTGCACGGGCCACGAGGTGCGGACGACTTGGAGCGCGGGAATGGGGACGAGGTAGAGGTGCGGCCAGTCCTCGGCGCGGACGGTCCGCAGGGCGTCTACCGCCAGCGGCTCGGCGTCGGGGGCGTCGAACACGTCGATGCGGGCCCATTCGAGGCGGGCCAGCTCGGCGAGGTAGGGGGGCAGGTCGGTCCGTTGCTCGAGGAATCCCGCCATCGCCCGGCCGAGGTGGCGGACCGAGGGATGCTCGGAGGGATGGCTCTTCAGGTAGTCGCGCGCGATCTCCTCGAATCCGTCGTGGCCGAGGAGCGCGGAGAGGCGCGGAAAGTCCTCGCGCAGCACGTCGAGGAGTCGTGAGGAGTAGGCGTCGGCATAGACCTGGACGCGCGCGGCCGAGTCGAGGGTCGAGCTGGGCCGAACGGCTTCGACGAGCGCGGGGGCGATCGTACCCGGCTCGTCGGCCAGGGAACGCCAGAAGAGCTGCTGGAGCTCACGCAGGCTGGCGACGGGCACCGAGCGCCTCCGCCTCGACCGCGCGCGCACGGTCCGCCTCGGCGACGAGCTCCTCGAACGAGGGGATGTGGTCGTCCCACTCGACCAGCGCCGAGACGGGACCGAAGCGTCGCACGGCGTCGCGGTAGAGGGACCAGACGGGCGACGGCACGGGGTGATCATGCGTGTCCACCAGGTGCGTGCCCGCGTCGCTGTGGCCCGCGAGGTGAATCTGGCCGACGCGCTCCGGGGGCAGGCCCGCGAGGTAGTCGTCCGGCGAGAAGCCGTGGTTCACGGCGCTCACGTAGATGTTGTTCACATCGAGCAGGATGCCGCAGTCGGCGGCCTCCGCGACGGCGCCGAGGAAGGTCCACTCCGGCATGGTCGAGTGCCTGAAGGTGACGTAGCTCGAGACGTTCTCGATGAGGATGCGCCGGCCGAGCCGATCCTGGACCTGACGGATCCGATCCGCGACGTGCACCAGCGCCTCCTCGGTGTACGGAAGCGGGAGCAGGTCGTGTGCGTAGTGACGTCCGAAGACGCCCCAGCACAGGTGCTCGGAGACCCAGGCCGGCTCGAAGCGGTGGATCAGTCGCGCGAGCTCGCCGAGATGGCTCTCTCTGAGCGGGTCCGTGCCGCCGAGGTTCATCGAGACTCCATGGAGCACGACGGGCGCCAGCTCGCGCGCCTTCTCGAGTACGCCGAGCGGCCGCCCTCCCGGGATCATGAAGTTCTCCGAGATCACCTCGAACCAGTCGACCCGGGCGGTCCCGTCGACGACGCGCGGATAGTGCGGCGGGCGGAGCCCGATCCCGTGGCCCAGGTGGGAGAGGAGCGCCATGACGATGGTGAGGGGCCCCGAGCTCAGGCCCGGGGCCCCGCCCAACTTACTGCTTCTTGGCCTCGGGGGCGACGGTTCCGCCCTTGGTCTTGCAGTCGGCCGCGCTCGCCTTGACGATCCCCTGACCCTTGCACGCGTTCTTGCCCTTGCACTCGTTGTGCGCGCTGGCGCAGGAGCCCTGCCCCTTGCAGGCGTTGATCCCGGCGCACCGGACCTCGTCCGCGCCCGCCTTCTGTTCCGCCCGCGCGGTGACGGCACCCGATAGAAACAGGGCCGCGGCCGCGCTGGCGATGAGCATACTCTTGCCGTTCATCAGTCTCCTCCCTCCGCTGGGGTCGTGCGGCTTAGACGCCGCGCCTGGGAAAAGGTTTCACCGCCTGGCCGGCCGCCGGCCTCGGCGGCGACTGGCGCGATCGCGCCGCCATCTGCGGCGATCACGGTCCGGATGGGGTACGGGATCTCGAGCCCGGCGCGCTGCGCGGCGTACCAGATGCGGGTCCGGACCTCCTCATCGATGGCGGTGTCGTGCTCGAAATCCGCGATCCAGTACCGCAGGGCGTAGACGATGGCGCTTTCGCCGAACTCGTCCGGACCGCCGTCGGGTGGCGGTTCATCCAATATTCCCGGGGCGTCTCGCACGGCGGCCAGCAGCACGCGCCTCACCTCGTCCGGCGGATGGCGATAGTGGAAGCCGATCCGCACCGTCATCCGGTGTGCCCCCGTCGGCCGCGAGAAGTTGATCACCTCGCCCACGACGAGCTCGCTGTTCGGCACGAAGACGGTGTCGCCGTCCTTGGTCACGATGCGCGTGGACCGCCAGCCGATCTCGAGGATCCGACCGACCCGGCTGCCGACCTCGATCCACTCGCCGCGGCCGAGCGTCCGGTCGAGCTGCAGACCGAGCCCGCCGAAGACATTGGCGATGGTCGACTGGAGCGCGAGCCCGATGACGGCCGTCAGCACGGCCGAGGTGGTGACGAGCGAGAAGAGGTCGAGACCCGCGAGGCGGAGAAAGCCCATCACGAGAGCGACCGCCACGGACACCAGCAGGAGATCACGGAGGATCGACGGCACGTCCACACCGACGCGTGCCAGCACGAGGTCGAAGACCACGAGCCCGGCAATCGCGACCAGCCCGATGCCGAGCATGAGGACGCTGACCACCTGGACCAGAGTGCCCAGAGACGCACCGGCCATGCCGCCGAGGAGAATCGCGCTGGCCGACAGCACGACCGACGCCCCGAGAAACAGCACCGCGCCTCCGCCGCGGTGACGGCGTCCGCGTGGCAGGAGCCGCCGCAGGATGGGCACGGCGAGCAGCGCCAGCGCCGCGACGCCGAGGACGATCCACCCGGGGCCGGCGGCCTGCAGGCGATCCGCGATGGTCGTCATGGCGATCGTCCACGCACCCTGGGTTGGGATGCCGCGGGTCCGGTCTCAGTTACGCCGCTTCCCGGCCGCGGACGAGGGCATAGAAGCCGAGCTGGCCCTCCGCCGGGCACGTGCGGATCGTGAGCCGGTGGCGGCCAGGGTCGAGGGCGAGCGTGACGATCACGCCCCGGCCAAGGACGCCCGCTCGGGGCGACGGGATCGCGGCCGCGAGCCGGTCGTCGACGAACACCTGGGCGGTGCCGTAGGGCGAGACCTCGAGCGCGAGGGTGGTGCGCCGATCCACCTCCTCGAGGCGTGCGAACGCGACGCAGTCGGCGACGTCGCCGACACGCCGGCCGTCGACGTATCCCTCCAGCGCGTGCTCCCGCCCGGCGCCGCGCGGGTAGCTCGGCAGGCCGGGGTCGTCGACGAGCTCGAGCGGCGGCGGCAGCGGCGCGCCGCCCGGCAGGACCTTCCAGTCGAGAAGGAAGTCCTGGTTGCGATCCTCGAGGAAGCGGTAGAGGTACGTGATGCCGTCGTGCAGGGGCACCACGCGCGGGTCCGCGGCGAGTCGCGCCCGCGCGAACGGATACTGCCCGTCATCGGCGTAGTAGTCGCTGTCGAAGCGGGTGGCGGCGACCAGCGGGATGTCGGGCACGCGACCCTCGAACAGGTCGAGGTAGAGGTGATAGGTCGCCGCGTCCTTCGCCGCGATGAAGATCGGGTCGAGGACGTCGAGGTAGGTCGCGTGCGGCGCCCAGAAGACGAACGCTTCGGTGGCGGCCCATGGCGCCGCCACCCGGGCGCCCTCCGGCAAGGCCCGCGCGAAGGCCTCCCAGTCCGCGCGCATGTCCGGGCGCCAGCTCCTGAGCGCTGCCTGCATGCGGCCGAGCCCGTAGGCGGACAGGGGAACCGCGGAGAGAAGGCAGAGCACGAACGCCGGTGCGAAGGGCACCCGACCTCGCCACGGGAGCCGCGCGAAGCGCCCGGGGGCCTCACCCGCCGCTTGCATCGTGCGAAGGAGGGCGAGTGTGGCGAGCGGGACGAGGTACGTGATGAAGCGGTACATGAGCGCGTAGAGGAGACCGAAGGCCGCCGTGGCGAGAAGCGTGAAGTCCCGTAGCCGCCGATCCTCGCTCGGTGGAGCGACCGGCACCCGGCTTCGCCAGAGGACGAGGAGACCCGCCCACCAGCCGAGGTTCAGGAGGAGCGTGTCGCGGGTGGTCCGCGACGCGTTCTCCGGGGGCGGGACCGTCTCGTTCCCCAGGTAGAAGCTCACGTTCTGCGCCACCCAGACGCGCACATTGGCCGGGAAGTGAGGATGCAGGAGAAGTCCGAGCGCGACGCCGATCGCCGGGTAGAGGATCATGCGCCAGTCTGCCCGCCGCTCGACCCAGACGTCATAGATGAAGAACAGAACGCACAGCCCGAGGAACGCCTGGAACGCGGTGTAGCTGAGCGCGTACAGCCAGGCGACGACACCGAGCCAGACGGTCCGCCGGCGGCTCGCGAGCGGCACGGCGATCAGGATGAGAAGGAGCGAGAGGATCTCGGGCCGCAGTCGGATCATGCGCAGCATGAAGTCGGCCGAGGCGCCGAAGACGAGCGGCGGGATGGCGACGCCCCAGCGTCCGATGGCGGCGACGGCGCCGTACGCCAGCGCGGCCGCGACCAGCGCGCCGAGAAATGCGAGCGCGATGAACCCGCCCGTGGTCGGGTCCGAGAGGACGGCGAACGGCATGAGCAGCACGTGGAACAGGAGCTCCTTGTCGCCGAAGCCGTCGTGCATGATGCTCAGCCGGGCCCACTCGAGGCGATGGAACAGACCCTGCTCCGCGTACGCCCGCGCCACCGCCAGGTGGTAGTAGGAATCGCCGTCGGGCAGCACCGGCAGGTGCAGGTAGAGCAGGGACAGAACGAGCGCAGCGGCCGCGAAGACCACCCCGACGCTCGCCCAGAGCGTGGAGCGTGACACCACGGCCCCGGACATGGGGTGGTTTCCTACCGATTCGGCGGCCGTGACGGAAGGGCGGGTCGCCGCTTGACGCGAGCCTCCGGCGCGCCGTAGACGGCGCAGGGTGCGCACGGGCGGTGCGGGACGGAAGCGCGGCCTCCTCCTCGTCGTCCTCCTCGCCGTGACGCTCGCCTACCTCCTCTACCCGCTCTCCAGCGCCCGCTTCCGCATCGTCGTCGACGAGGCGAAGCTGCGGGCGCGCGAGCGCTACCTGGCCGAGGCGCCCCGGATCGATCCGTCCCGCGCCCGGCGAAACATCGTCCTCATCCTGGCCGACGACCTCGGCAAGACCGACATCACGCGCTACGACGGCTGGGTGCCGACGCCCCGCATCGACGCGATGGGGCGGGACGGGGCGACCTGTGCGGAGGGCTACATCACGTCGCCGATCTGCAGCCCCTCGCGCGCGGGCCTCATGACCGGCCGCTACCAGCAGCGCTTCGGCCACGAGCTGCAGCCGCACGACCGCTACCCGCGGAATCGGCTCGAGTACTACCTCTTCAAGTACCTCCTCGTGCGCGGTGATTTCCGGGTGGCCAATCTCGTCGCGTTCCCGCGTTTCGAGGACATCCTCGAGCAGGGCCTGCCGGCCTCGGAGGTGACGCTCGCCGAGGTCCTGCGCCGTCAAGGCTACCGGACCGCCATCATCGGGAAGTGGCATCTCGGCAGCTACGGGGATCACATCCCGATCCGTCGCGGCTTTGACTACCACTATGGGTTCTACGAGGCGCACACGCTCTACGCCGACCCCGCCGATCCCGACATCGTGAACCAGCGGCACGACGACTTCACGGACCGCCACATCTGGAGCCAGGGGCGCCACGGGAACTGCGCGCTCCGCCGCAACGGCGACGTCGTCGACGAGACGGTGTACCTGACCGAGAAGATCGCCGACGAGAGCGTACGCTGGCTCGAGGCCAACGCCGCGGAGCCCTTCTTCCTCTACGTCCCGTTCTCCGCCCCGCACACGCCGTTCCAGGTCCCGCGCCGCTACTACGAGCGCTTCGCCCAGATCACCGACCCGAACCGGCGCATCTACGCCGCGATGATCGCCGCCCTCGATGACGCCGTCGGCCGCATCATGGACGCTCTCGGGCGCCTCGGGCTCGACGAGAGCACGCTCGTCTTCTTCCTGAGCGACAACGGCGGCGCGACGTACACGGGGGCGACCGACAACGCGCCGCTGCGGGGTGGGAAGTTCACGAACTTCGAGGGCGGGATCAACGTGCCGTTCCTCGCGCGCTGGCGCGGCACGATCCCGGCCGGTGCGCCGTGCACGCACCCGGTGAGCGCGCTCGACGTGTTCGCCACGGCCGTGGATGCGGCCGGCGCCGAGCTGCCCTCGGACCGGCCCTACGACGGCGTCTCGCTCCTGCCGTATCTGACCGGCCGGACCACGGCGCCGCCTCACGACGCGCTCTTCTGGCGTGCCGAGTACCACAAGGCCATCCGCAAGGGCGACTGGAAGCTCGTGAAAGACGAGATGGGCGGCCGCACCGTGCTCTTCGATCTCGCGACGGACAAGGGAGAGCGCCGGAACCTCGCGCCGGCGCGTCCCGAGGTGGTGCGCGAGCTCGAGCAGGCCCTCACGCGCTGGGAGAACGAGATGGTGAGCCCGCTCTGGCCGCGGGTCATGGACTTCCGCTTCGTCGACGGGGAGGAAGTCTACTTCTTCCCGCTGTGACTGGCCCTTGCACCGGGGTGGCCACCAAGTGTATCGTCCACGTGTACACATGTCGCGAAGCGTTTCGATCGTCGAGGCTCGCCGTCAGCTGGGCCGGCTGGCCGAGGAAGTGAAACGCACCCGCCAGCCGATCGTGTTGACTCGTCGAGGGCGACCCGTCGCCCGGATCTCGCCCGAGCCGGCGGCCGTGAGCCGCGGAGGTCGGGGCTACGACGCCTTCGCGCCGCTGAGAGGCACGGTTACCCTCGAGTGCAGTTTCCGCGAGCTCCAGCGCGCGATCCGCGGGCTACGGGGAGAGTTCGCACGGAACCTCGAGCGTCGCGCGGCTCGCATTGCACCGAACCGGGGTCGGCGTGGCTGACGACCTCCGGTGGACGATAGATACCGCGCCGTTGCTCGCCTACCTCGCTGGCAGCCCGCAGGTGCTGCCGCGGCGTGCGCGGCGTGCGGTGGAAGCGGCCAGGACCGGCCGCGGCCGCATCGGGGTTTGCACGGTCTGCCTCTTCGAGGTTGCGCTCCTAGTGGAGAGGAGGCGCGTCACGCTCGGTCAGTCGTTCGACGACTGGTGTGATCTTCTCGAGCAGACCCCGGGCCTCGGCTTGCTCCCACTCGATCGCGCGCACGTCTCCGAGGCGCGCGCTCTTCCCCTACTCCGCGACCCTTTCGACCGGCTCATCGCCGGGACGGCGGTGGCCCTTGGGCTGCCGCTCATCACGCCGGACACGCGTATCGCCGGCGCCGGACGCTTGAAGGTCGTGTGGTAATCCGGTCGGTGGTCGAAGCTCAGTGATCGTGCCCCTGCGGACGCGCCGCGAGCTCGCGCACCCGCACGTCGACGGCGGCCGTCCGGCACAGATTCTTGTCGGCGAGCAGGTCCTCGAACGCGCGCAGCCAGCACGCGTAGTAGCTCCACTCGGCCTCGCGACGCTCGTGCTGGCGCTCCCACGCGGCGATCTCGCCGATCAGCCGCTGGCGGAACTCCTCCCACTCGAACGCGCCCGCCGCGTGCAGCGCCATCGTGAGGCCGAAGACGCGGCTCTCCCACACCTCGGCGAAGACGAGCTCGCCGTTCTTCCGCGGTGGCGCCGCGGGGTCGCTCTCGTCGAGCGTCGCACGGCGCGGCGGCGCGGCGTCCAACGCTGCCGCCGGCGTACGGCCGCGCAACGCGTCAGCCGCCACCGCTTGCCTCGCATGGCCGACCCGCCCGCGCGACGCCGATCATCGCGTCACGCGTGACCAGCGCCGCCAGCTCATCCTCGCTCATGGCGTCGGTGCCGGCCGGCCGCTCCGGTAGAACCATGTACCGCATCTCGGCACTCGAGTCCCACACGCGCACCTCGACGTCCGCCGGCAGCACGAGACCCATCTCGGCGAGCACCGCGCGCGGTTCCCGCACCATGCGCGAACGATATGCGGGGCTCTTGTACCAGGCGGGCGGGAGACCGAGGAGGCCCGACGGGTAGCAGGAGCAGAGCGTGCAGACGACGACGTTGTGGACCGTCGGGCTGTTCTCGACGACCACGAGGGGCGCATCCGTGATCGCCGTCACGCCGAGCTCTGCGATCGCCGCCCAGGGGTCGGCGAGGAGGCGCGCGCGATAGCCGGGATCGCTCCACGCGCGGGCAACCGCCTTCGCGCCGTTCATCGGCCCGATGTCCTGCTCGAAGCGGCGGATGATCGCGTCGACGACCTCCGATCGCACGAGCCCCTTCTCGACGAGGAGTGACTCGAGCGCCTCGGCGCGGAGCGCGTTGGCGTCCCTCACCGGCGATCGCGGATGATCCGTCATGCCAGGTATTCCTCGAAGAGGTCGAGGTGCACCGTGCTCCCGGGCTCGGCGTCGGCGCCCCAGAGCTCGACCGCACCGAAGCGCACGCCGTACACGTACTGCGGATGCTCGCCGAGACCGTGGGCATGCGTGTCGGGAAAGACACAGGCGGGATGCACTCGATGCACGACCCCTCGCTTGCCGCGCACGTATCGCGGTAGTCGCGTATGCCCGGGCGGGTGGACGTTGCGCGCAACGACCTGATCTCCCACGCTGAACCGCGGGGTTGAATCGATCGGCCGGAGGACGCCGCCGAAAGCGCCGTGGCGAGGAGCAGCAGGCGGTATCGCTCCGGCACGCGCCGGGGCGCCTGCGAGACGCGCATCGAGCTCACCCGGCTCGAGCACGTCCGCCTCGACGAGAATGGTCTCGAGCGCCCGAAGCCACCGCCCGTAGTATCCGACGCTGAGGTATGTCGCCGGCTCGAGGCGCTCGATCGCGTGGCGGAAGGCGTCGATGTTGCTCCATCCCGCCGCCACCACCTGGAAGGCCATCCCGAGCACCCGGCTCTCCCACGGCGCGTGAAAGAGGGGCTCGTTCACCTCGACGGGCACGGGGCCGAACCCGTGCATCCCGCCCATATCGTGAATGCCGTTCACGACGAGGGTGAGCATAGCCTCCGAACCTTCATCATTGTCAACGAAGGTGGTACGCCATGCACTCGATGGGGGTGTTGACCGACTGGGGCTTCCCCTCCGACCTGGAGGACGTGTCCGGCGAGGTCACGATCGCCGGTGTCGGGGAGGCGGACCACACGAAGGCCTCGGGGCGCACCGCCAAGCAGATCGGCGCGCAGGCGATCGAGCGCGCGCTCGCCGATGCGGGCCTCACGCCGCGCGACGTCGACGGGATCATGTACACGCCCTTCGACGGCCAGCAGTTCGGGGCCGACGACTACCGGGAGCACTTCGGCACGACGCACGACATGTGGGTCTCCACCGCCGGCGGCGGCATGGTGTGGGCCGGCTCCGCGCCCTACGAGGCGGCGCTCGCGATCCGCACGGGGAAGGCGCACACCATCGTCAACGTGTTCTCGGTGGCGTGGGCGACCCAGCGCGCGGACATGGTGGGCGGTCCTGGCGAGGTGCACGCGGCGGAGCTCTTCAAGCAGAACCTCGAGGTGCCGTTCGGCTGGTTCCCGCAGCCCGTCTACTTCGCCACCATCGCACGCCGCCACATGCACGACTACGGCACGACGCCCGCCCAGCTCGGCGCGATCGCGGTCGCCTGCCGGCGCCACGCGAACCTGACGCCCGCCGCCGTGCTGCACGACAAGCCGCTCACGCTCGAGCAGTACCTCGCGAGCCCGGCCATCTGCGATCCGTTTCGAAAGGAAGACTGCTGCCTCATCTCCGACGGCGGCGGCGCCTACATCATGACGTCGGTCGAGCGCGCCCGCGACCTGCGCCCGCCCGTCATCGAGGTGGCGGGCGTCGGCGTCGGGAACTCGAAGACCCGCGTCTACTGGAGCCAGCAGGCCGACTTCACGGCGACGCCGCAGGTCTTCGCCGGGCCGGGTGCCTTCCGCATGGCGGGCATCGTCCCCGCGGACGTGGACGTGCTTGCCTGCTACGACCCGTTCACGATCGTCTCGCTGATGCAGATCGAGGACATGGGGTTCTGCAAGAAGGGGGAGGGCGGCCCGTTCGTCGAGGGGACGGCGCTCCACTTCGACGGCGGAGGGCTCCCGTACAACACGCACGGCGGCATGCTCTCGCACGCCTACGTGCTCGGCATCGCGCACGTCGTCGAGGTCGTGCGCCAGCTCCGGGGCCAGGCGGCCGCGCAGGTGAAGGACGCCGAGATCGGTGTCTACGGCGGCTACACCGGGCCGCAGGCGAGCACGCTCATCCTGAGGCGCGGGTGAGATTCCGTAGCGAGTTCCCGCTACCCGATACCGACTGGCCGCCGACGCGCGAGTTCTGGGCCGCCGCGGCGCGCGGCGAGCTCGCCGTGCCCCGCTGCGACGCGTGCCGGCGCTACGTCTGGTATCCCGACGGCATGTGCCGGTTCTGCGGGTCGCCGTTCTCCACCTGGACGGTGGTCAGCGGCCGCGGGCGGCTCTTCTCGTGGTCCGTCGTCCGCCGTGCGTTCATCCCGCAGCTCGCGGCGGACGTGCCGTACGTCGCCGGTCTCGTGGCAATCGAGGAGGATCCTGCCGTGCGCATCGTGACGCGGATCGTCGACTGCGACCCCACGCTGCTGCGTGTGGACATGCCGGTGCGCGTCGTCTTCCGGCCACTGCTGTTCCGGGGCGTGCAAGGCGAGGTCACGGCGCCGATGTTCGTGCCGGTGTAGTGAAGACGGCGCGTCAGAGGGACCCTTTGTTGAAGCGCGCGAGCACCCTCAGCAGACCGGGCTGGCTGGACAGGCTCTGCCCTGCCCAGGTCCAGGCGAACACCACGTACCCCGACTGGCGGGAGGTAGCCCATTGGCAGAGCATGTGCCGCTCCTCGCGCCCCGTCGGCCAGCGCCACGTCGAGTCGGCGAACGCCTGCAAGACTCCCCAGTAGGCGAGCCCGGCGGGGTCCGGCGCCTCGATGATGGCATCGATCCAGGCGAAGTTGCCAGGTGCGTTCTGGCGGCACGGGTACGGATCCAGACCGACGTAGTCGGCCACCCCCACCCACAGCGGGATCTGGTCGAGGCTGGCCTGGGCGGAGTTGGAGTCCATGGTCATCACGGTCATCTTGCCCGGGCGGGTCAGAGACAACCGGATCACGGACAAAATTCCGGAGCAATACATCCCCGCCCAGCCCTACGAGGAGCTCTTCTCCGAGGGCGGGAGCCGCAGCGTGCGGCACCTCGGCAACGGCTCGCGTATCTGGGAGAAGATGAACGCCGAAGAGCGGACAGTCATGCAACGCGAGCGGGGGTGAGGAGGAGGGATGCGGGGGGCCGAAGCCCCCCGCACGCCGGACCTACATTGTAACGACCGTCGATACCTGTGAAGCCGTCAGCTTGATGTCGAATGCCGACGTGGTGCCGCTGTTGGTATCGAGGCGCTGGCAGTTCAAGCTCACCGTGATCGAGGTGGGGAAGGTGTTCGCGATCACGAACGGGAGCGCCGTGGCGCCCGGGATGCTGCTGCTGATTGCAGACACCACGGTAACCGTCGTGCTGTCGGAGTCGACGACGTTGGCGCTCGTGTCCTGCGCCACGAGGCTGCACTTCACATAGTGCGTCTTCGCGGTCTGGGTATTCGAGAGCCACATCTTGGCGTTGATGAGGTACGTTCCGCTGCTCAGGTTCACGCTGGTCAGCGTCACGCTGGCGCCGGTGTTCGGAATCGTCGTGGCCCCTTGCGCCAATGCCGAGCGGTGGACCTCTGATACGCCCGCATCACCCTTCGGGCCTTGAGAACCTTGCGGACCGGTCGGACCGGTGCCGCCCTGCGATCCCTGCGAGCCTGTCTGGCCCGGGGCCCCTTGCGGACCGGTCGGACCGGTGCCGCCCTGCGATCCCTGCGGGCCTGTCTGGCCCGGGGCCCCCTGCGGACCGGTCGGACCTAGGGGGCCCTGTGCCCCCGCCGCCCCCTGGGGTCCCTGCGATCCCGTATCGCCCTTCGCACCCTGAGCACCTTGCGCACCCTTACAGTCCAGCACGCTGCAGGCGCCGTCGTGGTTCACGTCCTCGGTGGCGAGCTCGCACAAGCCATCGTCGTTCAGATCCCAGCAGTTCGAGCCATGAGCACCCTGGGGGCCCTGCGCACCGGTGTCACCCTTGGCCCCCTGCGCGCCGGCGTCACCCTTCGGACCCTGCGCACCGGTGTCACCCTTGGGACCCTGGGGACCGGTATCACCCACGTCGCCCTTGGAACCCTGAATGCCGGGCTCACCCCTGCAATCCAGCGCGTCGCAGGCGCCGTCGTGATTCACGTCCTCGGTGGCGAGGTCACACGCGCCGTTCTCGTTGAGATCCCAGCAGCTCATGCCGGAGTGACCCTCCGGCCCCTGAGCGCCTGGGTCACCCTTGGAGCCCTGTCCACCCTGCGCACCGGTGTCACCCTTCGGCCCCTGGGGACCGGCATCGCCCGTGTCGCCCTTGGGCCCCTGCGCGCCGGTGTCACCCTTCGGACCCTGGGGACCAGCATCACCCGCGTCGCCCTTGGAACCCTGAATGCCGGGCTCACCCTTGCAATCCAGCACGTCGCAGGCGCCGTCGTGATTCACGTCCTCGGTGGGGAGGTCACACGCGCCGTTCTCGTCGAGATCCCAGCAGCTCACGCCGGAGTGACCCTCCGCGCCCAGAGCGCCTGGGTCCCCCTTGGGGCCCTGCGCACCCTGGGCACCGGTGTCACCCTTCGGACCCTGGGGACCGCCATCGCCGGTATCGCCCTTCGGACCCTGATCGCCCTTGGGACCCGGGGCACCGGGGTCCCCCTTGGGCCCCTGCGCACCCGCCGCACCGGCTTCTCCGGGGTCGCCCTGGGGGCCCTGCGCGCCGTGGACACCCTTGCAATCCAGCACGCTGCAGTGACCGTCGTGATCGACGTCCTCGGTTTCGAGGTCACACTCGCCATCCTGGTTCAGGTCCCAGCAATGCAGGCCGTGAGGGCCCTGCGCACCAGGATCACCTGCGGGGCCCCGAGGTCCCACCGGACCTCGGCAATCGAGAACGCTGCACGCCCCGTCTCGATTCACGTCCTCGGTGTCCGGGTCGCACCTTCCGTTGGCGTTCAGATCCCAGCAGTCGACCCCGTCCTCACCCTTCGGCCCCTGTGGTCCCTGTGCACCGTCGTTACCCTTCGGACCCTGCGCACCGGGATCACCTGCGGGGCCCGGCACGCCTGGATCGCCCTTGGGGCCCTGCGGACCCGGGGCACCTGCGTCGCCCTGGTCACCCTTCAGACCCTGGGGACCCGGGTCACCGTTGGGGCCCTGCGGTCCGGCCGCACCTTGGCAATCGAGAATGCTGCACCCCCCGTCTCGATTCGCGTCCTCGGTGTCCGGGTCGCACCTTCCGTTGGCGTTCAGATCCCAGCAGTCGATCCCGTCCGCACCCTTCGGCCCCTGTGGTCCCTGTGCACCGTCGTTACCCTTCGGACCCTGCGCACCGGGATCACCTGCGGGGCCCAGCACACCTGGGTCGCCCTTGGGGCCCTGCGGACCCGGCGACCCTGAGTCGCCCTTGGGGCCCTGCGGACCGAGCGAGCCTGGGTCGCCCTTGGGACCCTGCAGACCGAGCAAGCCTGCGTCGCCCCGGTCACCCTTCAGACCCTGGAGGCCGGCGTCACCGCTGGGGCCCTGAGGTCCCGCCGGACCTCGGCAATCGAGAATGTTGCACGCCCCGTCTCGATTCACGTCCTCGATGGCCAGGTCGCATCTTCCGTTGGCGTTCAGATCCCAGCAATCGATCCCGTCGGCACCCCTCGGTCCCTGCGGTCCCGGTCCACCGTCGTTACCCCTCGCGCCCATCAGCCCGGGCGGCCCCGCTGGTCCCCCGGACCCCTGTGCGCCCATCGGTCCCTGTGGGCCCAATGACCCCTCCGGACCAGTGGGTCCCTTCGGGCCCGCCGGACCCTGCGAACCGCTGAGGTTAACCTGTACTTCCCCCTTCTTGCACTGCGAGCGCTGGATCAGCGCACCCTTCGAGTCGCGGCAAGTGACGAAGCTGCTGGTCGCGGAGCTGGCCGACGTTGGCCCGGCCCAGAGCCAGATCACGCCGAGCGCCAGACTATACCTCAATTTCATGCTATCTGTCCTTTCTCCATCGTGTGACGGGGGCGAACTCGATGCCCTAGCGTCTCCCGGCGGAAGACGCTCGCAGGGTCGCCGTCGTCCGATCCAGCCCGCGGCCGGCGTGGCGACTGACCGCGATGATCCCGCTTGCCACGCCTTCGCATGCGCTTGCCATACCGCTCAGGAGATGAGTACCGTAGCTGCTTCGACAATGTCAAGGGAAAGCTACATATCACGCGACACCGCGCCCTACTTGAAATGTCACCTAAGCTATGTCGCAACCTCCGTCCTCACCATTGCCATGCCGGCGTCCATGCACGCTCGCGTGCACTGCGCATTGCCGTCCGCCAATTTTCGTGCCGTTTGCCGTGCGCCCTGCGTCGACCTCGCAGCGGGCGACGCCCGTCACCGGACGTCTCGCAAGCCGTTGCGTGCCTTGAAGTCATCCGGCGGCTCCAGCGCCGCCGCCCGTGCGGGTGCCATCTGCGGGTCCGCATCTACTCGTGGCGGCACCGGAAGCGGCTTCGAAGTGGTCGTCGCTAGCGCGTGGCGGTCGAGTGACGGCTCCGGGGGCATCCGACGAGCGCGGCGCGGCAGAGCCGCGCGGAGCGCGGCATGCGCCCGCGGAATCCATCTGCGGAGGGGCGGCCCGAGCCCGGCGCCGCCGTCGACCGAGTCACCCGACTTCACCAGCGCCGCACCGTCGGTGGCGGGGGACCAGTGGTCGCGCCGCTCCGCGGCCAGCTCAGACGAGACCGAACACCGTTCGCAGAGCGGATGCGAGCGCGGCCGCTGGATCGGCAGGCGCCGATCGTGCTCGCCACGCCACGTGTTGATCGGGGCGCACGAGCAGCGCTCCGTCGGCGGTGATCTGGCACACCGAGGCCCAGTGTCCCTCCGGATCGGTGAAGTCTCGACCGGCGATCAGACACCGGATCGGCAGCTCGCGAATGCCGGCGCCGGCCGCGGCCCACGCCCACCCCTCGGGCCCTGCGAGCACCGTGAACCCGTCGTAGGGGAGGAGGTCGAGTATCGACAGGCGCTCGCCCGCGCGTTGCACCTACGCGTGCGGGACGCGAGACCCGGGCCGCGTCGTCGGAACGAAGTCACGCCCCGGCGTCGCACCCGTGGGCGTCTCCGGGGCGCCGGCGACCAGCGCGCCCGTCGCGTAGCTGAAGCCAAGCTGCAGACCGAACGTGTCGAAGTGCTCTTGCTGGTTCTGGATCACCACGCGCAGCCGTTCACGGCCTGCGCGATCGGCGAGGGTGGCCTCCATGCGCTCCTTGGAGCCGCTACGGTCGCCGGGGAGGATGCCGAGCGCCTGGAACACCTCCCACATCTTCATGGCATTGTTCAGGCTGTGATCGGCGTTGTGCTGTGCGACGGGGCGGCGTTCGCTCTCGTAGGTCTCGAGGAGCGACCCCGGAACCAGATCAGGTAGAGGTTGGCCAGGCCGGAGAAGAACATGAATCCGAGCAGCCACACCAGGTGCACGCGCGCGTGCCCAACCCACGTCGGGTTGAACGCATGGCTCGGGCTGTAATCGCGCAGGATCGGACCGAAGAACTCGAGCGACGTGATGGTGAGCAGCACCTTCACGATGCGGACGGCGCCTCGTGGCTCGCTCATCGTCTCTCCCCGACACCCAGGGGGCGGACGTCGTCGTCGCTCTTTAGCGCAAAGATCGGGCCGGCGACCAGAGACGGGCTGTCAAGCGCCAACCGCGCTCAGGTCCGCTTCAGCTCCTGGCGGGGGTACGCACGCTCGGCGCGGCAGCCGGGCCGGCGAGCGCCTTGCCCGGGCGCGAGCCACCGCGCTATGGAGCCGCCATGTCGGACATCTTCCACGACGTCGCGAGCATCGATTACCCGATCCTCGACGCCGACGCGCACGTGAACGAGCCGCCGGATCTGTGGCAGACGCGCGTGCCGCAGCGCCTCCGCGGGCGCGCGCCGAAGGTGCTGCGCACCGACACGGGCGACGTGTGGTCGTTCGACGACGGCAAGCGCCTCCGTCCCCTCGGCCTCACCGCGACCGCAGGGCTCTCCTACCTCCAGTTCCGGCCCGAGGGGTATCGCTACGAGGAGATCCGACCGGGCAGCTTCGATCCGAAGGCGCGCCTCGACGACCTCGACGCCGACGGCATCTGGGCGCAGGTCCTCTATCCCAGCGTCACCCTCGCGGGCGCGCGCACGTACGCCGACGACCGCGAGCTCCAGGTCGCCTGCGTGCGCGCGTACAACGAGTGGCTCGCCGACTTCTGCGCAACGGGTCAGGGACGCCTCATCGGCCAGACGATCATCCCGACGACGGGCGTCGCCGACGCGGTCGCCGAGCTCCGCTGGGGGCTCGAGCACGGCATGAAGGGCGCGCTCATCGCCGCCTACCCGAACGGCACCTACGACGACCCGGGACCCGCGAACGATCCCTTCTGGGAGCTCGCGCAGGAATCGGGCACGCCGCTCGGCGTCCACATCGGGAGCTTCAACGAGCTCGGCCTGGCGGCCGGCAAGATGAATCTCTCCACGGTGGGGTTCATGGCCGGCGCCGGGGCGTCGAAGGCCGGCTCGCAGACGATCCCGGTCGCGGCCCAGCTCGTCTTCTCCGGCATCCCGCAGCGGTTCCCGCGCCTGCGCTTCGTCCTCGTCGAGGCGAACATCGGCTGGATCCCCACCGTGCTCGAGCAGCTCGACGACATGTTCCTGCGTTACCGCTGGTTCAGCGGTGCGGTCGAGCTGATGAAGGAGATGCCGAGCCGCATCTTCCACCGCAACTTCTGGGCGACCTTCATGATCGACACGGTCGGCATCGAGCTCCGCCACCGCCTCAACGTCGACCACGTCATGTGGTCGACCGACTACCCGCACACGGGGAGCGACTGGCCGAACCACCGCGTCACGCTCGACCGCCTGTTCCGCGGCGTGCCGAAGGTCGAGGTGAAGAAGATGCTGCACGGGAACTGCAAGGCCCTGTACCGCCTCGACCACGTCCCCGACACGCTCCCGTGACCCACCCCCTCGCGGGGCTCCGCGTCGTCGAGCTCGCGACCGACGTGGCCGGCCCGTATGCCACGAAGCTGCTCGCCGACGCCGGGGCCGACGTCGTCAAGGTGGAACATCCCGAGGGCGGGGATCCGATGCGGCGCTGGACGTCCAGCGGCGTCGAGGTGCCACCGAGCGAGGACAGCGTGCTCTTTCGCTTCCTCAATACGTCGAAGCGGTGCGTCGCGATCGACTGGACGACGGCGGCGGGGCGCGTCGAGCTGCTCGATCTCGTCGCCGGCGCCGACGTCGTCGTCGAGAGCCTCGGGGGCATCGAGTGGCCCGCGATCTCGGCACGGAACCGGGCAACGTCGCTCGTCTCGATCTCGTGGTTCGGCCGGACTGGACCGTGGAAGGACCGACCGGCCACGGAGTTCACCGTCCAGGCGTGGGCGGGATCGACCGGCATCCGGGGAACGGTCGAGCGGCCGCCGCTCGCGGCGGGCGGGCGGCTCGGCGAGTGGCTCGGCGGCGGCTACGCGGCGATCGGGGCGCTCGCGGCCGCGATCGGGGCCCGTCGCACCGGCCGCGGGCAACACGTCGACCTCTCCCTCCTCGAGGTCGTCCATCTCTCGATGGCGCCGTTCACCACCGTGGTCGCAAGCTTCGGCGGCCCGTCCGCCGCCTACGGACGCACCGTCGAGATTCCGTCGATCGAGCCGGCGGCCGACGGCTGGATCGGCTTCTGCACGATCACGAACCAGCAGTGGCGCGACTTCCTCGTGCTGGTGGAGCGGGGCGACCTGGTCGACGACCCCGAGCTCGCGCACTACTTCACGCGCGAGCCGCGGCGGCGGGAGGTGTACGGGTTCATCCATTCTTGGACGCGGAAACATGCGGTCGCGGACATCATCGAGCGAGCGACGCTCCTGCGCATCCCCGCGGCGCCGATCGGCAACGGCGAGACGGTGCGAACGTTCGAGCAGTTCCGCGAGCGAGGGGTTTACGTCCCCGCTCCGGACGGTCGCGTCGTGCAACCGCGCGCGCCGTACCGGCTCGGTCGCGGGGCGTTGCGCCCGTTCACGCCCGCGCCGCGGCTCGGCGAGCACGCGGCGGGGTGGGCGTCGTCGCCGGCGCCGTCATCCGGCGACGGCAGCGCCCTGCCGTTCGCCGGGCTTCGCGTGCTCGACTTCACGATGTTCTGGGCGGGCCCGTTCGTGGGCCACTTCCTCGCCGTCCTCGGCGCCGATGTCATCAAGGTCGAGGCGATCCAGCGCCCGGACGGCATCCGTCTCGCGAGCACGCAGCAGCCGGCCGCCGACCGCTGGTGGGAGTGGTCGGCGATGTATCACGGCATCAACGCCGGCAAGCGCGGCATCACGCTCGATCTCTCCCGGCCGCGCGGGCTCGCGCTCGCGAAGGCGTTGATCGCGAAGGCGGACGCCATGGTCGAGAACTTCTCCCCCCGGGTCCTCGACAACCTCGGTCTCCGCTACGAGGACCTCGCGCGCGAGAACCCAGGCCTGGTGCTGGTACGCATGCCCGCCTTCGGCCTCGATGGCCCGTGGCGCGAGCGGACCGGCTTCGCGCAAACGATGGAGCAGATCTCGGGTCTCGCGTGGGTGACGGGCTTCGCCGACGGGCCGCCGGTCATCCCGCGCGGGCCGTGCGATCCGCTGGCCGGCATGCATGCGGCACTTGCACTCCTCGTCGCCCTGGAGCACCGCCGCCGGACCGGCGAGGGGCAGCTCGTCGAATCGACGATGGTCGAGGCCGCGCTCAACGCAACCGCCGACGAGGTGCTCGAGTGGCAGGCCTACGGGCGGCTCCTCGGGCGCGACGGGAATCGCGGTCCGGTGGCCGCGCCGCAGAACGTCTACGCCTGCCGGGGCGCGGAGCGGTGGATCGCGCTCGCCGTGGTGACCGACGGGCAGTGGCGGGCGCTCGTCGATCTGCTCGGCCGGCCGGCGTGGGCGGCGGATCCCGCGCTCGCGACGTGCGCGGGTCGGCGTGCCCGGCACGATCGCCTCGATGTCGAGCTGTCGGCGTGGTGCGCCGCCCGGGAGCGCGACACGCTCGTCGACGAGCTCCTCGCCCGCGGCGTCCCCGCCGCCCCGGTGCTCCACCCGCGCGAGGCAGCAGCGAACCCCCAGATGCGCGCGCGCGGGTTCTTCGAGATGGAATCGCATCCCGTCACCGGTGCGCACGAGCTGCCCGGGCTGCCGATGCACTTCTCGGGGTTGGAACGCTGGTACCGGTCGCCCGCGCCGACGCTCGGACAGCACACCGAGGAAGTCCTCCGTGAGCTCCTCGGCCTCCGCGACAACACCATCGCCGAGCTACGGGCCGAGGGAATCATCGGTGTGCGTCCCGCCGGACTCTAGCCCGACACACGTGGAAGCGCCGGGTTTGACCTTGAAGGCATCGGCCCCGATAACGGATCGCGCGATGGCGGCCGACGATCCCGACTTCGGGCCACGGGGCGACCCGTCGTGCCATCTGCCGCTCCGTCAGCTCGAGGAACGGCTGCGCGCGTTGCCTGCGGCTCCGCGCGACGCCGGCCGGCTGGCGCTCCTGGTGAGGAGACGTCCGGACAAGGCTCGTGAGGCGCCCCAGCGCGTGGAGGTGCGGCCCGAGACCGGCGTACCGGGAGACGCGTGGGGCCGGCAGCAGAAGACGGACCCCCAGGCAGAGCTCACGGTGATGCAGGTGGACGTCGCCGAGATGATGGCGAACGGACAACCGCTCACCGTGTTCGGGGACAACCTCTTCCTGGAGCTGGACCTCTCCACCGAGAACCTTCCGACGGGAAGCCGCGTGCGCGTCGGACGCTCGATGCTGGAGGTGACGGCCAAGCCGCACAACGGCTGCCGCAAATTCGCTGCCCGCTTCGGGCAGGACGCGCTGCGGTTGGTGTCGAAGCCCGAGCTGCGGCACCGCAACCTGCGCGGCATCTACATGCGGGTCGTCGAGGCGGGCGAGGTTGCCGTGGGGGACGCGGTCGAGGTGCTGTCGCGGCCGACTCCGGTGCAGCAGCGGCCGTAGTCGGCTGAGGCACGGCGGGGCACTCTCCGGAGCCTCGGATGCCGACCGGGTCCGCCCACGACGGCGCTATTGAGTTTCCCCGCTCAGGGAGAAGCTCCCGTTAAACGTCGGCGGCGACGCGCCGTCGACGATGTCGGTGCCGACCCGCAGCCAGTCCGGATCCAGGTTCGCGTTGCGAATCCACATCTGCAGATCGCCGGGGAACTGCGGGCCCGGGCGGGGCGCGGACAGCCACAGAAAGTTGCCACCCTGGCCTTGGAGCTGCACCTGGGGCACGAAGAAGAAGTGATCGGCAGAGAGGTCAAACGGCGGGTCGAACTCCACGTCGAAGCGGATCTCCTGCCCCGCGACTGCACCCTCGCCGCCCGTGAACTGATCCGGAGACGGACGGATGCCATTGATCACGGAGTTGGCGACCGGGAAATGGGAATCGAGGACCGTGGCCGTGAACTGCAGGTTTCCGTCTGCGGTGCTGCGGTCAGCAAGCGCAACATCTGAAGGCGAGTTTGTCCGGGTGGGCACCTGGATCGTGCGTGTCGTGTCCGAGTCGTTCGGGAACACGCGATAGATCTCCACGCGCACTTGGCGAATCTCCCCGGGTCCCCCGTGGAACAACAGCCCGGTAAAGGTGGCGCGGTCGAGGAGCGTTGGCGCCGCGAGGATGAAGTCGTCGGCCGCCTCGATCTCGATCTTGCCGCGGCTTTCGGGGCGGGATGCGGCGGCCATCAGGCCATCCGGTTCGCCCGCGCTGAAGAAGAAATCATCCGCGGAGGCTGGGGCTCCCAGCGTCAACGCGAGCGCGCAAGCTCCCAGGAAGCACGGTATCCGTCGCATGACCATTCTCCTCGTGTCGAGCCAAACCTTCATTCTGCGGCTGCGAGACCTGACGTTGCGAAACGGCTGTCCGGGCGCTCGCTACCGCGTGTGCCCGTTGCTTGTCAAGGCACCTTGCTTGCTTGCGGTGTGCCGCTTGCGCAGTGCCATAGCATGTGCGCGGGGAAGGCCCTCTGCGGGGCCGCGCCTCCGCCGCCGCTCAGTGCGCAGACGAATCGGCGCGAGCCCGGCCGCGGGCCCCTGGGCCATGCTGGCTGCGACCGAGCGGTTGAGCTCGATCACGGGCGAACGGGGAGGACCAGGGTGCCCTCGGTGTCGGTGCGGGCGCTGCTCCGGGAGGCTCACGATCCCGCATGCAACCCGCCCACGTCGTCGGCAGCGTGTGTCTCGCTCCTCGCGAACTTCCGCAATGCCGCACGATAGCGGCGCAGCTGGACATGCGCCTTGCGCGTCTCGTCTCGCCGCGGCGCGCGGCGGTCCAGCGCCCAGTAAGACCAGAGTGGCTGCACGACCTCGTCGAGGTAGTGGGACAAGCGAAAGACCCCGCACGCCGCCAGGCAGGCTCGGCGCTCCTCGAAGTCCCGCAGGACCGCTGCCGACCACGGCATCTCGAAGCGGAGCATGACCGCAGCCAGCGGACGGAGGTAGTCCGGGTCGAGATCGAGGTGGGCCTTCACGACGTCACGATAGAACGCCATGTGCAGCGTCTCGTCCTTGGCGATCCGTCGCAGCGCCGCCCCCAGCGTCGGATGTTCTTCGCCGCAGGCACGGGCCGCGCACAGGTAGAAGGTGCGGGTCGCGGCCTCTTGAATGGCGGTATACACCATCCCTTCGAATGGTCCGGCCAGCGCGTGGCTCCAGCCGGCCGCGATCATCGCCTTTCGTGAACGCGCCCGCGCGCCGGGATCCCCGCTCGCCGTGAGCAGCAGGTAGCTCTCGAGCAGAGTCGCGTGCTGATCCTCCTCCGAGGTCCAGACGCGCACGAATTCCTGGATCGGGCCCGGGCAGCCCGCGAGGCCTTGCGAGAGGCCGGCCGTGTACCAGGGCAGGTTCACCTCGGTCAGCAACGCGGTCTCGACCGCCATGTAGGCGGTCGGCGACAGCGGAGCCCGCTCGACCGCGTTGGCCCGGAGCGCTTCGACCGGCAGGAACTGGTGGTACGACCATTCGATCTTCGCCGCGGCCTCCCGGTGACGGGCGAGAAGAGATGCGAAGTACGACTCGAGGGACGGGTGGAGATCGCGGTGGGGGTCGTCAACGAGTTGGCGAGGCGTTTCGTTGGTAGCCATGTTCCCTCCCTTTCCTCTTCCTCCGACGGCGTCGTGCTACCGCATAGAGCGCGGAGGGGATGGAGGCAAGCGCATACCGGAACCGGCCTCAGAGGATGAACCGCGACAGGTCCTGGTCCTGCAGGATCGGCTCGAGCCGCTCGCGGACGTACGCGGCGTCGATCGTGACCTCGCGCCCGCCCATCTCCGGCGCATCGAAGGACACCTGATCCAGCAGCCGCTCCATCACCGTGTGCAGGCGGCGGGCCCCGATGTTCTCGGTCCGCTCGTTCACCTCCGCCGCGATGCGGGCGATCTCGGCGACGGCGTCCTCGCGGAACACGACCCGCACGCGCTCGGTCTCGAGCAGCGCCGTGTACTGGCGCGTGAGCGCGTTCTCGGGCTCGGTGAGGATGCGGACGAAGTCGTCCTTGGTGAGCGGCTCGAGCTCCACGCGGATCGGGAAGCGGCCCTGGAACTCCGGGATCAGGTCCGACGGCTTGGAGATGTGGAACGCGCCCGAGGCGATGAAGAGGACGTGGTCGCTGCGCACCGGCCCGTGCTTGGTCGACACCGTCGACCCCTCGACGATCGGCAAGAGGTCGCGCTGCACGCCCTCGCGCGAGACGTCCGGGCCGTGGATGCCCTCGCGGCCGGCGATCTTGTCGATCTCGTCGATG
>Ga0209056_10000537_pt1 | contig 41943 bp, 34 predicted proteins | sample GraSoiAngelo_114_FD_185876 | JGI IMG/M metagenome (GOLD analysis project Ga0209056, IMG submission 185876) | Grasslands soil microbial communities from the Angelo Coastal Reserve, California, USA - 14_0903_13_40cm (SPAdes) (version 2) | ecosystem: Environmental > Terrestrial > Soil > Grasslands...
CGCGCACATGACGCGGCAGCCCGTGTGCGCCGCCCCGATCGCCATGTTGATCACGCCGATCTCGTCCTCGACCTGTCGAACCATGATGCCGAGCTGACGCGCGTGCCGCGCCATCCAGTGCAGCACACCTGACGACGGGCTCATCGGATAGGCGCAGTAGAAGCGCACGCCCGCGGCCGCGCCGCCCATTGCGAGGGCCTGGTTGCCCTCGAAGAACGCCAGTGGCTTGGCCGTGTCGGGAAGCGAGAATGGCAACGCCGTGAAATGCGCCGCGGCGTGGTCGTAGCCCGCGCGGGCGACCCCCACATTTTCGGCGACGGCTGCCGCGCCCTTCCGTCTGAACTGGAGCGTCAGGATCTCTTCGAGGATCTCGAACTCGACCCCGATCAAGCGCAGCACGGCGGCCAGCGCGATGGTGTTCTGAACGAGATCTCCCCGGATCGTCGGCGCCAGCGCTTTGACCGAAAAGGGGCAGAGCTGCACGCCCTCAGACACGGCCCCTGGCTTGATCGTGTCGCTGTTGAACAGCACGGCCGAGCCTGCCCGCATGAGCCTCAGGTGGCGATTCATCGTGTCCTGATTCAAGGGCATGAGCACGTCGAGCTTGTCGCCGTGACTCAGCACCGGTTGGTCACTCATACGGAGGGTCAGGAAGATATGACCGCCACGAATGATGGACTGGTAAGCGTTGTACGCGTTGACGTGGAGCCCGCGGCGGACGAAGATCCGCGCCAGGACGTCGCCGGGAGTGGCGATACCCTGGCCCGCCGCGCCGCCAATGCCGATGGCAAGGTCGATTCTCTTCAAGGCTCGTCTCCTGTCAGAGCGCTTCGGCGACAGTCCCAGCGCTGCAACCAGGCAATTTTGCGCCGTTCGCTGGCTTCGGTCAAGAAGCGTCAGACCTTCCTGGAGGGAGCCTTCGCCGCCGGCCGTGGCCTCGTGAGCCTTCACTTCGCGCCGCGAGACGTGGGAGCGGCGCTCTGGCGGGACGACCGTCGAGCGTGCGTGCTGCCCACGAGTGGGGCATCGCTTGATCGCGCTGCCACCACGACCACCGGCAGGAGCCGGGATGCTACGCGTGGAGAAGCTCGACCGCCTCCTCGTAGATCTCCATGTTCTTGCCGTAGGAGATGGCCGACGCCTGGGCCGCGCTCACGAGATGGCGCCAGCGCCACGGAAGGCGGGTGGCGTGGAACTCCTCGAAGGTGGCCTGATGGTGCTTGAAGGCGTGCATCTCGGTGAAGTTGTCGTGCACGACAATCGTGGCCAGACGGCTGATGAGCGCATCCGGGTCGTACCCGAGGTCGGCATACTGCTGCGCCAGGTTCACCGTGTTCTTCACCTCGGGCACCGCGCGCATCTGCCCGAGGTTGGTGACCTTCGACCAGTCGGTCGGCGGCTGCGTGTAGATGCTCTGCTCGAGCGCATCCAGCAACGCGGCCTGGGTGCGATGGGGCAGCGCCGCGACGGCCTCCGGATTCGGTTGGGGCGGTGGCTCCATGCGGTTCTGCGTCGAGCGCACCTCGGGGCCCGTGTGCCACGTCAGCAGCGCCAGCAGCTTGTTGCGCAGGCTCACACCTTCCAGCTTCAAGAGATACCGGCGCAGGTTCGCGCCCGTGTGCAGGTGCACGTCCATCGGATTCCCCGTGAGCGATCGCATGAACAGGCCGGCGGCCCCGACCGACAAGGCTTCGCCGGTGCCCTGGAGCGACAGACCGTCCGCGAGGGCCTTCGCGAGCATCCTCGGGATCTCCGCATAGGCATCGCACGCGGTGATCGCCTCGCCCAGGAGGCCGATCGCCCCTGTTTCATGGGGGCTCGTGTGGAACCCCAGCGGACGCTTCAGGAGCTCGTACTCCTCGAGCAGCGGCTCGATGTCTCGCAGCGGAGGCGGCGTGGGGAACCGGCTGACGTACCGGACGGCGGGGCGCATCAGGAACGGCGTGTACTCGCGTCCCAGCCAGTCGAGGGCGCGCCACGTGAACATGGGGAAGATGAAGTAGTGATCGTCGAGCGTGTTCTTCGGGATCGCCACGGTCAGCAGCAGGTCCAGCGCCTCGGCATGCGGGATGTTGTCCCAGAGCCAGAGGAAGGCGTGATCCGCGGCGTTGTACAGGCCGCGATCCACGGCCGCGAAAAACGCCTGCTTCGTGCCTTCGACGCCACCCGAGTCCACGGGCTTGGCATCCGCCAGGATGTACGGGCCCATGCCGGGGTGATTGATGTGCTTGTTCGACAGCGCGACGTGCTGAAGGATCGGCAGGAACCGCTGTTCGCCCGACACACGCTCCACGGTGTGGTGGAGTGCATGAAGCCCGACCAGCGGGTGCAGCGGCCCGCCATGGTGGCCGGGCGGCAAGTCCGAGGAACGAGTGACCGCGAGCGCCGACGCGGTCAGGAGCTTCTTGACCGACAGGCCATCGCGCAGCTTGCCCAGGGTGGCTTCGAGGATCCGGCTGGGGTCGGTCTCCTCGATGAACTGCACGAGCGGCTCGATGTCATCGGCAAACCGTACGGGCGTGTGCATGATCTCTCTCCTCTCGTTCCATAGAGCGCGCGACGCCTGAATCCTACCGCGTCGCCGGATCCTGCGCAGCAAGTTTGAAACGCCCTTCGCCGTCGCCACCCCTTCCCCCCTGCCCCCCGCCGGGCGCCGCGATCGCAGGTTACGTCACGGTGCGGGGGGCCCACGGACGGGACGACCGCCGCCGGAGGGTGCTAAAGTTGCCTCCGTTCGATGGGGTGAGCTGGCCTGCAGCCTCGCCGTGACGCTTGCTGGGAGGGGGTGCTCGGTCGCCGTTGCGCTCATTGCGGTACCGTGCCATGACGAGGAGTGTTGCGTAAGCCGCTGAAGTGGAGGAGGAGGCGATGGATTTCGGGATCTTCAATCTGATGGGGTCGCGCGAAGCGGACAAGCCGACGGCGCAGGTGTTTGGCGAAGTCGCCGAGCAGACGAGGCTGGCCGACGCGCTCGGCTACACGATCGCCTGGTTCGCCGAGCACCATTTCTCGAATTATTGCCTGTGTGCGTCGCCATTGATGATGGTGGCGCATTGCGCCTCGATCACCCAAAAGATCCGGCTCGGCACCGCGGTCGTGGTACTGCCCTTGTACAACCCGGCTCGGCTCGCCGCCGAAATCGCCACCGCCGACGCATTGTCGAATGGCCGACTGATGCTCGGCATCGGCGCCGGTTATCAGCCCTACGAATTCGAGCGATTCGGCACCGACATCGCCCAGAATCTCGAAATGACCGACGAGTTCTGCGACATCCTGGACCTGGCCTTCAGCCGGGATTTCTTCAGCTACAGCGGCAAGCACTACCAGATGCCGAACACTCATATCCCGGCCCGCACGGTGCAAAACCCGCTGCCGATCTACGTCGCCGGCCATACCCAGGCGATGTTCCGCGCCGCCGCGCGGCACGGATATCGGGTGCTGACGTCGGGCCGGGTCGGCGGCGCCAAACTGCTGGCCGCGCAGTACGCCGACATCGTCGCCGCGTTTGCCGCCGAGAATACGCCCTTGTCGCGGGCGCATATCACGGTCAACCGCTTCGCCCACATCACCGACAGCCGCGAGGAGGGGATGCGCTTTGCCGAGAACGCGCGCTATCAGTCGCGGCTCGCGTCGAGCCTCAGGCGCCGGCAGGAGGTCATGCAGGGCACGGTATTGGTCGATGTGCCGTTTCCCGACGAACCGCCGCTCGAAACCATCTACAAGGATCTGCTGATCGGCGATGTCGAGACGGTGGCCGAAAGGCTCGTCGCCGAGATCCGCGCGACCAAGCCCGTGCACGTGTGCTTTTCGTTCAAGGTCGGCAACACGCCGCACAAGGCGGCGATGCGCTCGATGGAACTGATGATCGGCGAGGTCAAGCCGAGGGTCGAAAAGGCGCTCGGGCCGCTCGGACGAGTCGCGGCGGAGTGAGTGGCCGTCGACCGCCTGGTCATCTCGTTGACGAAAGGAGCTCTCGCATGAAGACGAATCGTGTCTTGCACGTCTCCACCTCGCTCGTGGGAATGGCAGTCGCGTTCTGGCTTGGCACGGCACTGGGCCAGCAAAGCCCACCGGCTGACAACAAGGGCCTCAACGTGGGCCAAACCCTCGTGAATGACCTCGGACCCCAGTTCGCGGGGTATCAGCTCCGCCTGCGGAAGCTCACGTTTGAGCCCGGCGGCGTCGCGGGGATCCATTCCCATAAAGAGCGACCGGCCTTCGCCTATATTCTTCAGGGCACGCTGACTGAAGGCCGCGAGGGCGGTTACGTCAAGGAGTACAAGGAAGGCGACGTCATCGTCGAGTCGCGCGACGTCACCCACTGGGCGGAGAACAAGACCGGTAAGCCGGTCGTGTTGGTCGGCGTGGACGTCGTCAAACCATAGCCGCGCCGGCGCCCTTTCCAGCGACTGGTGGCGACCCTGCGCCGTCGCGGCCCCCAGGGTCCCGCCACCAAACGCTTGCGCCTCTCAACCAGTAGCTGGGCTCTACGAACCTTGATCAGGCCCTCGACAACGAGCGTGTAATCGCGCGCGAATCCCGTTGGGGTCGTACGTCGGGGTCAACTACATCACAGATGAGAGCTTCGACGCGGTTACGTGAAGTACGGTGGCCCCGACGGGATAACCCCTTGTGTTGATGTATCAGATCAGCGTGACCGAGTCTCACGCCGAACCTGCGTTGACTGCGTCCGAGAGCGCGAGCGCGACGATATGCTCGAACCGCGGGAAGTCGCACGGTGTGGGGATGTACGCGAAAACTCCGGCCTCTAGGACCTCGACTGCTTCGTGGGTCGTCTGCTCTCCTGTCACGATGATGACCGGGATGGTCCGGTCGGTCACGCGAAGCTGCTTGAGAAGCTGGAGCCCGTCGAGCCCTTTCATCTGGGGGTCGAGCACGATGAGGTCGGGGCGCCCCCGATTCATGACTGAAACGGCTTCGGCGCCGTTGGCGGCGGCTAGAACCTCGTAGGCGTGACCGTGGTGGAACTGCCCGAAGAACCTAGAGAGGGCTCCGCTCTCGGCCTGTTCGGCAAGAATGAGAACGCGCTGACCACGCACCTGAGACTCCTTCCGCGAACTCTCGACAGCTATTGTCAGTTCTGCGCGGCACGTCTGAATTGGTTTACTGGATGCCTCATCCGTCTCACGAGCTCGTAGAGCGCGCTCTTGCCGCCGCGATAGCCCGCGAGCCGGACGCGCCGCAGGATTTCGACGCCTGGGAGGTCCGGATCCTCGCGCAGCCACCGCGCGACCTCAGGCGCGTACGGCGCCACGGTCGACGGCCGTCCGGCACCGCGAGGTCGCGGAGCAGGTGTCACCTCACCAGCGCTCTCCACGGCAGGACTCCATCGCAAATCTGATACCGGAATCGAATTCCAGAAGATCCAGTAACTTATGCGCCGCTGGCAAGAAATCGCCTGGAGAGTCTCTGACCGGCCAGATCAGTTTGGAATCAGTGCCCCCCGCTTGCGAGGGTTCCCGGAAAATCTGGAAGGCTCTTTCTGTGGAACAATCAGAGTGCCGTGAGTCCGCCGCCCGATCACGGTGAACAGGCGTTCGCGGCGACCGCCGGCCGTCTGGACGTGATACCGCACCTCCGAGTCCTCGAAGCCGAGCACGCCGATGAACGCCTCGATCACGTCGGGAGTCAACGTCCACCACGTCTCTCGCGGCTGGCCAGTACGAAGACCCGCGGGACGAACTGATTACCTCGGGCGATTGCTCTGGTCACGCTGATCCTTCAGGATTGCCTCGCCCTTGGTGAGCCAAGAGACGCCGAATGCCACAACGGCGACAGATTCGAGCCAAAAGACGGGATGGAGCCTCTGCACGGGCGAATCGCTTGACACAAGCCCCGCGATTACGCTCAGGACAATGCAAGCGAGAATGGTATAGCCGCAAACCGTGTAGATGGTGTTCCTCTGTAGTTTCTTGCGAGTTGGCGCCTTGGTCGGATCGGTCTTACGAAACAGCACAAGGGAGAAAAAGGCTAGCGTCAGGAAAAAGCTGGCCGCGGAGAGTAGATGCAGGGCGCCAACAAACTTGTCGCGTGGCGTAACGTTAATTTCCGGAGTCGTTGGAAACAGAGCAACGCCAAGGGCGAAGACGCAGGCGAGATCACCGGCGATGTCGTCCTTCCGTTCGTAGCCATGGTATGAAATGAGGAAAACTGCAATGGCGCACAAGCTTCCAACGAAGACGTCGCGCATCCCTGTGTGGTAGTAGCTACTGATCGAGCTTTGGATCCCGGGGCCTTCAAGGAGGATCTTCCCGAGCGCTAAGACAAACGGGAGTGCAGTCCCAATAATTCCAACTGCCTTTCGTAGACCGAGATAAGAGAGTACGAGGGAGCCATTCGGGCCAGACGGTCGGTTCATGGGTCTCCTCTGATGCGTAGCCGGGCGAGCATTGAATCGGGCTCGCGGGCTGAGAACGCTTCAATCCAGCGAAGCACAGCGTGCATTCATCTCGCGTGTCGGTCTCATAGCGCGTGCATTTGGACTGAACGGCATCGCGTTCACCTCTCCAGCGTGGCTCGCCTCTAAAACTTGTGTGGCGGAACTATCGGTCTGTGTCTCGGTATTTGTCAAGGACACGTCCCAGAGGGGTTCCCGAGCGGACCCCTACGCGGCTTGCGGGCGGATCAGGTGATCGAGTGCCCCTCGCCGCCTCCGTGCCCGAAGCCACGCGCCCGCCGCGACGGCCGCCAACGAAACCACCGGCGCCACCGCAGCCACGGTGACTGTGCTCCTCAGGGAATCTGTCACCGCCACGGGGCTGTGTGTGCCAGGCGGGAGCGAGAACCCGTCAAAAATCTGGGGATGTCTGTACTTCCCACCTATCACCGACACCTAGCCAAGCGCCAGACGGAGAGAGAGATTGCGTGCTGCACGCACACCCCCCGAAAAATGACAGGTCAGCCCGTCGCGAACCGTCAGGACGCTTAACCGGGTTAGGTGCTTGCCGAATCAGAGGGAGGCGACGTAGATTCTTTCTCTCTGGCCGAATCGGGAACGCGAACTCACAAGGAGGGCACACGATGAGGCGGGCGGCGAGGATGATCTTGACGGTATCTCTCCTAAGCGGTGTCTTGCTCTTCTCGACACTGACAATGGCCATGGCCGATGACGAGTGCGAAGGACTGCTGCCGATGGCGCTCCAAAGCGCTCTCGCTGCAGCGACCGCGGCGGAGGCCAGCGGGCTCAACAACAACATGTGGGCCACGATCGTCAACCGCGACGGCGTTGTATGCGCCGTGGCATTTTCAGGAGCCAACCGGGGCGCCCAGTGGCCTGGCAGTCGCGTGATCTCCGCTCAGAAGGCCAATACTGCGAATGCCTTCAGCCTCGACAGCTCATCGTTCACCGGGGGCTCGGGGCAACCTGCGGGCCTCGCACTGTCGACGGCGAACCTGTATTCCGCGGTCAACCCCGGAGGCAGTCTGTATGGGCTCCAGCACAGCAACCCGGTGAACCCCGCAGTCGCGTACGCCGGCAATCCGGAGAACTACGGACAGGCCAACGATCCAATGGTGGGCCGGCGGATCGGCGGGGTCAACGTGTTTGGGGGCGCTCTCGGGCTCTATGCCAAGGGACATATCCTCGTGGGGGGGCTTGGGGTGAGCGGTGACACCTCGTGCGCTGATCACAACATTGCTTGGCGCACTCGGCACCTCCTAGGGTTGGATCATATGGCCGCCTCGGGGTCCCTGCCGGCGGTGCCAGGCCCAGCTAGTCTATTTGCGGGGGATGCACCTCACCCCGACAACATCATCTTCGACATCGTGCCGAACCCCAACGGCGGCACTGGCAACAGCGCCAGTGGGTTTGGTCATCCGAAGTGCCTTAACACGGGCAACCCGGCCGCCCTTCCGGCGGTTCAACCTTAGCGCCGGAGCGCATCCGACAACGCTTGACCGTCAACACGCAAGCCGCCCTGCGCGTCGTTGCTGCGAACATCGAGCAGCGAGCGAGGGCGGCCCCTCGAGCTGCGCACGATCGCTGCGCACGGGCGCCGCTGCGTCCGCGCCCTCACTCCTTGCGGAACAGGCTCGCGCACTTGCTGTAGTTCCACCAAACCGCGAGCTGTGTCGCGATCCCCGCCTCGCCACGCAGGGGATCGCAGGCAACGGACTTGTCGGCCCAGCTCGAGAAATCCCCGGCGATGCTGCCCGCGGGCCGGCCGAGGATGACGAAGGCGTGGTCCTTGCCGTTGAAGCACATGTAGTCGAGCGGGCGGATCCCGCGATCACTCAAGAACAGGAAGGCGATCGCCGCCATCTCGCTGCAGTTCCCGCTCATGCCGCGCTTGCCCGCCTCCGCGAGGATCTCGATCTTCCGCTCGTAGCTCGCACCGGGCGTCAGCTTCGCGACCTCCTGGTTCTCGCGGAGGATCTGCGCGCCGCGCATCATGATGCGAAACGGAAGCATCAGGGGCTGGCGCGTGGTGTCGCGAATCTGGTTGTAGGTCCCGAGCGGCGTCTTCTTCTGCACGTGCACGACGGCGAGCTTGGCCTCTGCAAGGTAGCCATTCATGTCCATCGCATGGCTCCTGTTCCGCGGGCGCGGGCCGTAGGCAACATTAACGGCCTCCAGCAACGGTCGCCCGCCCCTGGCCCCCGTCACCGTTACCTCACCACCCAGACGAAGCCGCCGCCCGCCTCAGGAGCCGATGGCACAGAGCACATCAGCAGCCTTCTCGCGGGTCGCGTCAACTGGCCCGACTGAGCGGCATGCTAGGCCGGCACACCGCCGAGGTCAACCGGCAAGTGGGCTCCGCTCGTCGAAATGCGCGACCTGGCCGATGGCCAGCCTGCACACAAGTGGCGCTGACCGAGCCCACGCAGGCGTCCGCCTGTAGTACCGATTCTGAGGAAGCACGGAGGTCTGCTCCCGGGCTTCACCGGTGGCCACGACGCGCGTCCCCAGCGTCGCCGCGTAATGACCGCCGCAATATCCTGCGAATCGCGCCGGCGACACCTCGTTTCCTTCGGGGAGCGGTGAGGGAAGCGATCATCCGATGTGCCTTCAGGGCCTGTGCCCCGCGATTCGCGCGCTTCAGCTTCCGCACGGTGTCGACCAGCAGGTCGAGCATGCGCCGGTGATCGTCCCAGGAGATTTTATTGGCGGCGCCGGACGCGACCCGCACTGGGAGCCGAGTGTCAGTCGCTCGGTCGGCACGAGCTTCGCGGCCTCCTCGATGTGTCGGAGCAGGTCGGCTTGTGCCTCCCGAGATTATGCTCCAAAGGCCACGCCAACTTCCTTTGACATTCGCAGCAGGCGTGCCTCGATGCCAGTGCGTCGATCATCACCGACAGCTTCATGAATCCGAAGCGTAATCAGACTCTGCGCTGGATCCCGCACCGCCACCGCCAGCCTGTAGTCCAGCACCTCGAAGAGTGCAAATTGCCAGGCGTCTGCTTGCGCAGTGTCCGCCGGGTTGAAGCGCAGCGAGCTTGCTGCCCCTAACGTGAACGCGCACTCGTCCAGGCCGCGCAGGATGCCTGCACCCGTCGCCTTGACGTACGACTCCTTCAACGTCCACAACTCGGTGAACCGTGCCGCACGCGCGCCGCTCTCGCACCGTTCGAGCTCGGCCACCTCCGCGGACGAAAAGTGACGGCGCGCGAGATCGATGATGTCGGTCCCGCTGCCGACGCGCTCGACATCGATGCCCACGTCTACGTCGCGCGCGACGACGCATGCCACCAGCCCGCGGCTATGGGACAGATTGAACGCGAACTGAGGCCGCTCTCCTGGCACACTGGCCAGCTCGGGCTTCCCGTTCGCGTCAGGAATGAACACCCACTCGCGAGGGTCCCGATGGCCGTGTGCGGACAGCGCGTGACGAAGCAGCGCGTGCGCCGCGATGAAGTCCCGCCGGTCGTTTGCAAGAGCCAATCGTGCGCAGCGTGCCCGCTCCTCGGCGGACAGCCACTCCAGTGCAACCGCCATCGCGTCTTCATCGAGGTGGCGAGTGACTCGATAGCTGATGTCTACGTGCGCGCTCACGGCCAGACCCGTTTCTCCCACTCCCATTTACCACCAACTCGCGGCGGCGGGCGAGTGGAGGTGAACATTCAGATTCAGAGACCTCCGCCGCCCTTCGCCGCAGCCATACCCGAAGACAACCGGATGAAGATCGCGAGCACGTCGCCGTACGGCGCGGCATCGAACGCGAACTGGCACGGCAGCGACCACGGGAGCGACAGACCCACTGCCGCCTTCTGAACCGCAGCACAGTACACCGGCTGCTCAGTTCCTACCCTGGTGCACGAGAGCGTCACCGAATCAGGAGGGGTGGAGGCCCGGCCTTCCCCACGTGTAGGAGAGACACCGCTGGCGGCTTTCAGGACTTTACGCCCAGTGAATCAGGTCATTCCCGACTACGGCCTCGCAACGGAGGAGGGAGAATCATGAGCATGGAGGCCGGCCTTCCCCAGGCGTAGGAGAGACACCGCTGGCGGCTTTCACGACTTTACGCCCCGTGAATCAGGTCACTACCGACTACGGCCTCGCAAAAGGCGGCGGGAAACATCTCGATCAGATCCCGGCGTCGCGTCTCGCCACGCGTTTGGAACTGCTCCGAAATACCCTACGACCCACGCCAAATGTGCAGTTGGCAATGAAGGGGATGAATCTCTTTGCCAAACTCGAGTATGTCAACCCGGTCGGGAGCATCAAGGACCGCGCCGCCTACTGGATCCTCTGGCGGGCGGCCGAGCGAGGTGAGATCTGCGAAGAAACAACGCTGATCGAGTCATCCTCTGGGAACTTCGCCGCCGCTCTCGCAGCCTTCACTCACCTGGTCGGCCTGCGGTTCATCCCGGTGATCGACCCCAATATCTCTGGCACCTACGAGTCGTTCCTCCGGCGCATCTGTCCCACGGTGGTGAAGGTCGAGGACCGTGACGACACCGGCGGATTCCTGAAGACCCGCCTGCAGAAGGTGAAGGAACTATGTGCCACCATTCCGAACGCCTACTGGACGAACCAGTACGGGAATCCGTACGCCATGGAGGCGCACTACGAGCTCACAGCGACCGAGATCTGCGCCGATTTTGACTCGCTTGATTATGTCTTCATCGGCGTCAGCACCGCGGGAACGATCGCCGGAGTGTCTCGTCGGCTCAAAGAGCACTATCCCAACATTCGGGTCATCGCCGTCGATACCGAAGGCTCGGCCATCTTCGGTGGGGCACCGCGCAAACGCCATATTCCCGGCATTGGATCGAGCATCGTCCCGGACTTGCTGTCGCATGCCAAAATCGACGACGTTGTCTTGATCTCCGAGCGGGAGACCGTTCAAGCGTGCCGGGAACTCCTCACGGCCCACGGACTGTTCGTGGGCGGGTCCAGCGGCACGGCGTTCGCGGCGATCAAACGGTATGCGGCGAGGATGCCCGCGTACGAGCACCCCACCGTGCTGTTCCTGTGCGCAGACCGCGGCACGCCCTACCTCGACACGGTCTTCGATCCCACGTGGGCGACCAGGCTCGAGTAGCGGAGCGGGGAAGCCATGCACTTCGAGCTAGCGATCATCAACGGCAAGACCGTGTTCGACATCGTCCGCGCCCATCGGAGTGAATGCATCCGGATCGTTCGGGAGGCGTATCTCGCGCACGCGGACGGACAGTCCGTCAACCCCGATAGCTACTTTTTGCAGTTCCCCGACAAGCCCGATTGCCGGATCATCGCGCTCCCGGCCTACCTCGGAAAGAACTTCGACGTGGCCGGGCTGAAGTGGATCGCCAGTTATCCGACCAACATCCAGCGAGGCTTTCCCCGCGCTTCGGCTGTACTCGTGCTCAATAGCTACGAAACCGGGTATCCCTTTGCCATACTCGAGAGCTCGATCATCTCGGCCGCGCGAACAGCCGCCTCAGCCGCTCTTGCCGCGCACTGGTTGAGCGGGCAATCGCGCCAGGCGCATTCGCTGGGAATCGTGGGCACCGGGTTCATCGCCCGATACGTCTACGAGTTCCTGGTCGACACGGGATGGACGATCGAGGAAGTACGGTTACACGACCGGTCGCCTCTCGAGAGTGAGAAATTCAGAAACACCGCGTGCCGCCTCGAGCAGCACCGCACGGTCACGGTCGTTCCCGACGTCGCACAGCTTGTGAGGGCCTGTGATTTGATCCTTTTCACGACCGTTGCTTCGACGCCCCACATCGCCGATGCCACGCTCTTCGCGCACAACCCGCTGGTGCTGCATATTTCACTTCGCGATCTCGCACCCGAGATACTCCTGAGATCGCAGAACGTGGTCGACGACGTCGAGCACGTCATGAAGGCCAACACCTCCCCCCATCTCGCGGAGCAGAAGACGGGAAATCGAAGCTTTGTGACGGGCACGCTTGCCGACATCATGATCGGACGGCGCTCAGTGAATCGTAGCCGTCCGATCATCTTCTCCCCTTTCGGCATGGGGATACTCGACCTGGCGGTCGGCAAGTGGGTGTACGACCAGGCGGTCGCCAGCGGCCAGGAGCAGCGCCTGTCCGACTTCTTCTATGAGACCGTGCGATGAGCACTCGGCGCAGGGCTCGGACCGCAGTTCTCCCGTCGGCAGCGCACCACGCCTCCCAGAGCCTCGTCCAATGCGTGACGCGGCGGGCGAGTTCCATGACGGTGCGTGTGCACCGATGCGACAACAGAGGGTGAAGGTCATCGGACTCGGGCATGGCTGAATCTACGTTGATTGAGGATCGGCGCAGCGCCGCGACGACCGGCGCCGAAAGCATCTTCGCCGAGGTGCTCGCTGACGTCCTGCGCGTCGACCGCGTGTCAGTCGATAGCCATTTCTTTGATGAGCTCGGTGCTGACTCGTTGGTGATGGCCCATTTCTGCGCACGAGTGAGGAAGCGCGGAAACCTGCCGTCGGTATCGATGAAGGACGTCTACCGGCATCCGACGATCAGAAGCCTGGCAGCGGCGCTCGCGGACGTCGCGCCCAGCTCTGCCAAGTCATCGGTTGCAGCAGCGATCGAGGTGGCGACACCGACAAGCACGCTGGAGTACGTCCTCTGCGGAGGGCTGCAGCTCCTGTTTTTCCTCGGATATTCCTACCTTGTCGCGCTCGCCACCGCCCAAGCCTTCGAGTGGATCTCCGAGGGCTCAGATGGTGTCGAGATCTACCTGCGGTTGGTCCTCTGCAGCGTCGCGGGTTTCCTCGTTGTGTGCACCGTTCCGATGCTGGCGAAGTGGATGCTCATCGGTCGGTGGAAGCCGGAGCGGATCCGTATCTGGAGCCTGGCATACGTCCGATTCTGGATCGTCAAGACCTTGATCCGGTCGAATCCGTGCGCCCTTCTGTTCGTCGGTTCGCCCCTCTACGTGCTGTATCTGAGAGCGCTGGGCGCGAAAATCGGGCCGGGCGTCGTGATCTTCTCCCGGCGTGTGCCGGTGTGCACCGATCTGCTCACAATCGGCGCAGGGACGGTCATCCGCAAGGAGTCGTTCTTCCTCTGCTACCGGGCGCACGCGGGGCGAATCGAGACCGGAGCGGTCACCCTCGGCCGGAACGTCTTCATCGGCGAGAAGACCGTGCTCGACATCAACACGTCAATGGGCGATGGGGCGCAGCTCGGTCACGCCTCCGCGCTGCACAGCGGCCAGGCGGTACCGGACGGCGAGCGGTGGCATGGCTCTCCGGCACAGCGCACGGAGCTGAATTACCTGAGAGTCGCGCCGGCTCCCTGCGGCCCGCGGCGTCGGGCCAGCTTCTGCGCCATCACGTTGCTCTCTGTCTTCCTCCTGTACCTGCCGCTCATCGAGGGAGGTCTGTACTTGCTCGCGGCTGTGGCGCCGTCCCTGGGCAAGGTTCTGAATCCGAGCGTGGCTGCGAGCGCCGGTGTCGTGACGTTGCGGGGGCTCTTCATCGGCGCGCTGGCCGTCTCGCTTCTCTTCTTCTTCGGTGCCGTGCTCGTCGGCCTGCTGCTCGTGGTCACTGTCCCTCGCGTATTGAATCGGTTCCTCAAGCCGGACACGGTCTATCCGCTGTATGGCTTCCACGACAGGGTGCACCGGGTGATCACGCGGCTGACCACCATCAAGTTCTTTGTGCGTCTCTTCGGTGACAGCTCCTACGTCGTCCACTATTTGTCCGGCCTGGGGTACCACCTTTCCCCGGTCGAGCAGACCGGGTCGAACTTCGGCATCGTGGTGACGCAGGCGAACCCGTCCCTGTGTTCTGTCGGCACCGGAACGATGGTCGCCGACGGGCTGATGATGATCAATGACGAGGTCTCGAGCACGTCCTTTTGCGTGTCTCGAGCGTCGATCGGGTCACACAACTTCGTGGGGAACGACGTCGCCTATCCCGCGGGAGGCAAGACCGGCGACAACTGCCTGCTCGCGACCAAGGCGATGATTCCGCTCGACGGCAAGCTTCGCGAAGGGGTCGGCCTGCTCGGCTCGCCTTGCTTCGAGATTCCGCGATCGGTTGACCGTGACAGCCGATTCGACCATCTCCGGACGGGGGACGAGCTCCGCCGCGGGCTTGCCGCGAAGAACCGGTACAACATTCGGACCATCGGTATTTTCCTCTTCGCCCGGTGGCTGGGCGTCTTTCTGGTCGCGCTCCTCGACCTGGCTGCCTTCGAGCTTTACGGCGCGTTTGCAAATGTGCCGATGGCTGCGCTCTTCGCGCTCAGCCTTCTGGTCAGCGCGCTGTACTACGCGCTGGTGGAGCGCTGCATCGCGGGATTTGGCTCGCTGCGCACCACAATCTGCTCCATCTACGACCCGTACTTCTGGCTGCACGAGCGCCTGTGGAAGGTGGCTGCATTGGAGTATCTCCGCGCCTTCGACGGCACCCCGTTCAAGAACGTGATCTGGCGGCTGATGGGCGTTCGGATCGGCAGGAGGGTTTTCGACGACGGCGTCCACATCTCGGAGAGGACTCTCACCACCATCGGGGACGACTGCGTGTTCAATACAGGCAGCAAGATCCAGTGCCACTCGGAAGAGGACGGCACGTTCAAATCCGACCGAAGCACGCTTGGTGCCGGCTGCACGCTCGGGGTTGGCGCAATCGTCCACTACGGCGTGACGATGGGTGACGGCTCAGTGCTCGCCCCCGACTCCTTTCTCATGAAGGGAGAGGAGGTCCCAGCACACGCGCGGTGGGGAGGGAACCCGGCGAGGGAGATGTGAGATGAGCAATATCAGCCTGCGTGACCCGGACACGGTCACCGCCGCGGAGCGCGGCCGGGAGTTCTGGCGCGGTGTACTTCTCGCCGGTGGGTTCACCGCGCTCCCGCGTTGGACCCTTGAGCCGGTGGCCGGCGTCGGCGAACACGAGGCGTGGATCCCCGACGAGCTCGTGGCGGCGTTGTGCCGGCCGGCGGACGAGCTGGCGGTGCCGCTGAGCTCGGTGCTGCTGACCGCCCACGCCAAGGTGCTTGGCGCGCTGTCGGGCGAGCGCGAGGTCTCGACCGGCTACGCCGTGGAGGGCAGGCCACCGTTGCCGTGCCGGATGACGACCGGACCCCACTCGTGGAGGGCGTTGCTGCTGGAAACTCATCGAGCCGAGTTAGAACTGCTGTCGCACCGGGACTTTCCGGTCGATGATCTCAGGCGTGAGCTGGGCCTGACGAAGCCGTTGTTCGAGACAGTGTTCGATGTGACGGCCGACGACGGCGGGGAGTTCGCTGAGGAAACCGTACTGTGGGTCAGCTTCTTGGAGCATGACGGGCTCGTGTTGCGGCTGCGGTACAGGACGGAGGTGCTCGACGCGGACTGTGCCGCCAGGATCGCCGGCTATCACCTCACCGCGCTCGCGTTAATCGCCGCCGATCCAGATGCCGAGCACAAGCGGCAGAGCCTGCTCTCCGGCGAGGAATTGCATTTCCAGCTCAATGGGCTCGCCGGACCGCGCAGGAAGCTGCCGGACCGCCGGGTCCACGAGCTGTTCGAGGAGCGAGCTCGGGCACACCCGGACGCCATCGCGGCCGTGCACGGCGACAGGCAGTGGACCTACCGGCAGCTCAACGGCCGGGCCAATCAGCTGGCACGCGCCCTGTTGGCGCGGGGGCTGGGCCGCGAAGGCGTCATCGCTGTGGTGACCGAGCGCAACCTGGACTGGATGGCCGCTGTCCTCGCGATCTTCAAGGCCGGTGGCGCGTACCTGCCCATCGAGCCCCATTTCCCGTCCGATCGCATCGCGAGGACACTCTCCCGGGCCGGCTGCCGGCTCGTGCTGACCGAACGCGGCAGCACCGCGACGCTCGACCACGCGCTCGACTCGCTGTCCGGAGTCCAGACGCTCTTCATCGACGCGGCCTACGCGGAGGACCATGCCGACGGCGATCTCCGCGTCGGCGTCGCGCCCGACCAGCTCGCCTACATCTACTTCACCTCCGGCTCCACCGGTGAACCCAAGGGCGCGATGTGCGAGCACGCGGGCATGCTCAACCACCTCTGCGCCAAGATTCATGACCTGAGGATCGGCGAGGGGCAGGTGGTCGCCCAGACGGCACCCCAGTGCTTCGACATCTCGCTGTGGCAACTGATTTCCGCGCTCCTGGTCGGTGGGCGGACCCTGGTGGTCGAGCAGGAGGCGATCCTGGACGCCAAGCGTTTCGTCGACAAGGTCGTCGAGGGCAGGGTCGCCGTAGTTCAGGTTGTGCCGTCCTACCTTGAAGTCTTACTGTCCTATCTAGAGCAGCGCCCGCGCGAGCTGTCCGACCTGCGGTGCGTGTCGGTCACTGGCGAGGCGCTGAAGAAGGAGCTTACGCAGCGCTGGTTTGCGGCCGAGCCCGAGATCGGGCTGGTCAACGCGTACGGGCTTACCGAGACCTCTGACGACACGAACCACGAGGTTATGGACAGGGTGCCCGGCCGAGAACGGGTTCCGCTTGGTCCCCCAATCAACAACGTGCACGTCTACGTCGTGGACGAGCACCTGTCACCGGTGCCGCTCGGCGCCCCAGGTGAGCTCGTCTTCTCCGGGGTATGTGTCGGCCGCGGGTACGTCAACGACCCGGAGCGCACGCGGCGAGCGTTCATGGCCGATCCGCACCGCGAGGGCCAGCGGCTGTACCGGAGCGGCGACTATGGCCGCTGGCTGCCCGAGGGCAAGCTGGAGTTCCTCGGCCGCCGGGATACCCAGGTCAAGATCAGTGGCTTCCGGATAGAGATCGGCGAGATCGAAAACACACTGTTGCGGGTGCCCGGCGTCCGCGACGGCGCAGTGGTGGTGAGCGAGCGGGCCGACCAGAGCAAGCACCTCGCGGCCTTCTACTCCGGCCCGCGGCCACTCGACGCCAACGCCCTGCGGGACCGGCTGGGTGAGTCGCTGCCCGAGTACATGGTCCCGTCGGCCTACCACTGGCGGGAAAGTCTGCCGCTGACCGCCAACGGCAAGACCGACAGGAAGGCGCTAACAGCGCTCGCTGGAGAACTCGATGTCGCCGAGCAGGACCTCGACGGGCCGAGTACGGCGACAGAGCACTGGCTGGCGGCCGTATGGGCAGAAGTGCTCGGCACCCCGAAGGACCAGATCGGCCGGCGGGATCACTTCTTCGACCTGGGCGGCACGTCGCTGTCGGCACTGAAGCTGGCGATCACCCTGGACCGTGCGGTATCCTTCCAGGACCTCACCGATCACCCGATCCTCGCCGATCTGGCCACGCTGATCGACGGCAGGTCTGAGCGGCGCTCCGAGCTGCTCCCGTGACTGTCGGAATCGGACGGTGCGCTGGTGTGCTTCCCCTACGCCGGCGGCAGCACGTCGACCTGCACGAGCTCGCCGATGGTGGCCCCTGCTTCCTCAGCGCACCCGTCCGGCCGAGGCGGCAAAGGCCGTGCTAAGCGCCCCCCAACTGTTGGCTTCATCTTGAGCAGCAGCGACGGAAAGGAAATCGAGATGGCGTCCTCGTCCCCGACCTCACTGCTCAATGTGGACCTGCAACCCGGCAAGCCGCCGATGCTGCGAGCCGAGGCAACCGGCGACGCGCCGTGCTGGGCGGCCGAGCACCGCGACGCGCTGCGCGCCGCCGTCGCCGAGCACGGTTCGCTCCTGGTTCGCGGTCTCAGGCTCCGCGACGCGGCCGAGATCGAGGCCGTCTTTCGGCGGCTGGCCAGTCTGATGACCGAGAAGGAGGCCTTCGCGCCCCGACGGAGCTACTCCAACGGCGTGTATTCCTCATCGAAGTGGCCGCCCAACCAGCCGATGTGCATGCATCACGAACTCAGCTACGTGCTGGAGTTCCCCGGCCTCATGCTGTTCGCGTGCCTCATTGCGCCGACTGACGGGGGGGCGACCCCGGTGGCCGACTCGCCGACCGTGCTTCACGCGCTGCCCACCGAGTTGATCAAGCGCTTTGAGCGGGTGGGCTGGCTGCTAATCCGCAACTACAACAACGACATCGGGGTGTCGGTCGCCAAAGCATTCGACACCGACGACCGTCGCGCCATCGAGAGTTACTGCCGTGCCAACGCGATCAAGTTCGAGTGGCAACCCGACGGTGCGCTGCGCACCTGGCAGCGTCGCAGCGCCGTCGTGCATCACCCGCTCACCGGCCAGCGGTGCTGGTTCAACCAGATCGCATTCCTCAACGCGTGGACGATAGACCCGGAGGTGCGAGAGTACCTCATGGACATCTACGGCGAGAACGGGCTGCCGTTCAATACCCGCTTCGGCAACGGCGACCCGATCGGCGCGGACGTCGTGCAGTTGATCAACGAGGTCTACGAGGCCAACACCGTACGCGAGCGGTGGCAGGCTGGCGACCTGATGCTTGTGGACAACGTCCGCAGCGCGCACAGCAGGGAGCGCTTCGAGGGACCTCGCGAAGTGCTCGTCGCGATGGCGGACGCGGTGCACCTGGCCGACTGCTCGCCGACGATCGAGGTGACCGCCAGCTGACGACGACCGCTTCCAAAAGCACACGGCGAGGGCGGAACGCGAGAAACGGCCGCTGTCAGAGATCGTGCGCCCTCGCGAGCTCGCCGGCTCGGTGCCCTGCGGTCCTCACACGACGAGCTGATCCTCGACCGGCGTCCGCAGTGCCTCGAGCGCCTTCACCACGAGGCGCTTCCTGAACCGCCGCTCCTCCGCCGGGCTCAGGTCCGGATCGCCCACGATGCTGGTGATGGCCTTGCCCCGCACGATGCGGTTCGAGCCGACCGACTTCGCGAGCGCGTCGAGGGCGCTGATCTGGACGATGGGGATGCCGAGCGTGTCGATTTCCTTCGCGAGCGCGGCGCCGCCGCGGTTGCACGACCCTCACGTGGACGTGAGGATCACGCCGTCCACCCCGGCCGCCCGGAGCTCGCGGCCCATCTCCTGGGCAAAGCGACGCATCGTGGGGATGACGGAGGTGTTGCCGGTCGTGGAATAGAACTCGGGGTGAAGGCGTCCGATGACGCCCTCGCGCTCCAGCTCGCGCGCCACGTCGAGCGGGAGCACCCGGTGCGGATCCTCGTTGATGCGCGAGGTGTTGAAGCCGCCGTGGACCGACTGCCACCGCTCCGGAGGAAGCGAGTCCACGCCGGCGATGGAATACCGGAGCCACTTCGTCGCGAAGCCCGACTCCAGGCGATCGGGGTTCCCGTGCGGCACCAGACCGCCGGTCGTCACCAGCGCGATGGTCGCTTTCGCCGTGTCCTGGAGCGGCGGCGCGGCGGGGACGCGGTGGTAGCGAGGGACGGGCCACTCGGTCGTGTAAGGCTCACCGCGGACCTTGCGGAGCAGCATCTCGACGGCGCGCAGCGGCGCCGGGCGTTCGGCCATCTCGAAGATCCGCCGGCCGGTCGGGACGTATCCTTCGTCGGCCGGCGCGCCAAGCGCCGTCCCGGACACGAGCTTCAGCGCCAGCCGGGCCATGATCGCGAGCCCGTCGGCCATGCCGGCCGCCGTCCGCTGCGTGCTCGCGATGTGGAGCCTCGTCCGGTAGACCTCGGTCGCCGCGTTATCGACGTGCATGCCCGTGACCGCGATCACGCCGAGACGCTCGCGGGCGCGGAGTGTCACCCCGCCGCAGGCCAGGCCGTAGCGCCCCGCGGAGAACGCCGGCCCCGCGATCACGATCTCCGATCGATGCTCGGCGACGAGATCGAGGATCTCGTCGATCGCGCCCTGCTTCTCGCCGGCGTAGTTGTCGCCGCAGTACACGGTGGCGACGACCGCTGCGCGATCCCCGAGGGCCTGCTGGAGCAGACGTCCCGGGCCGACCGGTCCTTCCCGATGATCCGGCGGCGTATCGGCCCTGTCCTCGGCTCCGATGCCCGCGAAGAACTGGTTCAGGTAGTGCACGACTCGAAGCGTGGCCATCGCGTCCTCCTATTGAACATGGGGGCCCCGCATGGCCCCCAAACCCCCAACGCTCGGAGCGCCCCGGGAAACCCGTGGCGCTCCTCGATTTCCGTACTCCGACACGGCCTACTCGAACCGGACGGTCTGCCGCGTGTTCGCGGTGGTATCGACCGAGCAGCAGAGATAGCGCATCGGCACGGTCAACTCGCCCCGCGCGTCCATGTACGGGTCGACGAGGTGCTCGCCGCCGATGAGTCTCGCCATCTTCGGCAGCGTCACCTTCTGCACGCGGCTCCCTGCGCTCACGATCGCGTCGGCCTCGGGGACCGCGAAGATGAAGCCCGGATCGTCGGGGCCCTCGCCGACGTCGTTGTAGACGAGCGTCGTCTTGATGCCGGCGCGCTCGCACTTCTGGATGCTCAGCATGAGATCGACGGCGTGGTTCGAGCCGTTCAGGCCGATCACGAGAGCCGCGTCCGCGCCGAGGACGCGCGCCATCTTGGACACCGCGCTCGACGACGCTTCCTTCTCCGCCGACGACACCGTCGTCCCGCCGAACACGATGCACCCGACGAAGTTCAAGTCGCGACCGTGGCGTCGGCAGAGCTCCACGAGGACGGGATGGTTCTGCTCCCCGTAGGTCGAGCCGACGTATCCGCGATTCCAGCGCACGACCGCGCCGTCGAAGAACTCGTTGGGGTGGAGCATCGCTCCGAGTGGCAGCGACACGTGCACGCCGTACAGGAACGGCGTCGCGGTGACCTCCTGGAGCAGGCAGACGACCCGCGGCAGCACGGGATCGCACGGGGAGAGCTCGAAGGTCTCGACGTCGTCCGGCGTCGCCTCCCGCGCGGTGCGTCCGAGACACGCCGCCACCTTGAGGCCCGCGGTCAGCACCGCGCGGTTGTACTCGTGGGACTCCGGTCCGCCGGTCAGGAAGTCCTTGATCTGCTCGGCGCCGGGCGGAAAGCACGCCATGTTAGGCGTGAACTCGAGGGCCACGTTGAGGGTCCGCGCGAACGGCGAGAGCTCCGCGCCTGGACCCGCCATGTCGATGAGCCGCTGGCGGAAGACGGTCGACTCGCCCGGCACCGGCGCGCCGACCTCGGCAACGGCCACCCCGGCGAGCCGGTGCGTCCGTCCCTCGCCGACCGTGAGCGCGGGCGAGACGAAGCCCGGGAAGACGCCGCCGGGGCCGGCGACCTTCCAGCGCGGCTCCACGACGTCGAGGACGTGGATGACGCGCACGGACTCGCCCGGCTTTACGAGGTGCACCTGCACGTCTGCGAAGTGCGAGTCCTCCAGGACGAGGGTCCGAAGCTCCTCGGGATGGATCACCAGCGTGTGATCGGTAAGCGCGGTGGCGCGCCCGATCTCGACGTCACGGATCTGAATGGTCCCGACTTCGAGGCGCATGATGGTCCTCCGGGGAATTCGATCTTAGCTCACGCGCAGGCGCGGGTCGAGGGAGCGGCGCAGCGCGTCGCCGAAGAGGTTGGCGCCCAGCACGGTGACCACGATGGCCAGGCCGGGGAGCGCCGAGATCCACCAGGCGCTGCCGACGTAGTCACGGCCCTCGCTGACCATCCCGCCCCAGCTCGGCGTGGGCGGCTGCACGCCGAGGCCCAGGAACGACAGCGACGACTCGACGATGATCAGTTCGGCGAGCTGGAAGCTCGACACCACGATGGAGGGACCGACGACGTTCGGCGCGATGTGGCGGAAGAGGATCCGCGCGGCCCGGCCGCCGAGGGCGCGCGCAGCGACCACGAACTCCCGCTCCCGGGCGCTCAGCGTCACCACGCGGATCAGCCGCGCGTACACGACCCAGCTCCTGAGCACGAGCACGACGATCAGGTTCACGAGCGAGGGCTTGAAAAGCGCCATCACCGCGATCGCGAGGAGCAGGTAGGGAAACGAGAGCTGGATCTCGGCCAGCCGCATGATGACGCCATCCGCCCACGAGCCGGCGTATCCGGACAGAAGCCCGAGCAGGATGCCGAGCGCCCCGGCCAGGAGGACGGCCGCACCCGCGATGCCGAGTGAGGTCCGGGCGCCGTGGAGGATGCGACTCAGCACGTCGCGGCCGAGTGTGTCCGTCCCGAGCGGGTGCGTCCAGTCGCCACGCGCGTCCCAGATCGGCGGGGTAAGGCGGTGGGTGAGGTCGAACGCGCCGAGGCTGTGCGGCGCCAGCACGGGCGCCAGCAGTGCCAGGAGCACGACCGCCGCGACGACCACGCCGCCGGGACCCACCGCGCGCCACACCCGCAGACCGATTTCATGGGGGGCCTCGAAGGGCCCCCCAAGCCCCCCGACGCTCGCACGCCCCCCGGGGGACCCGGGGCGCGGCTCGGGATCGCGCTCGGTCCGCTCGCCGCTCGACGCGGCACTCCATTCCTGGGGGACTCTCACGTCCGCGCCGTCCTCAGCCGGGGGTCGAGGTAGCCGTAGAGCAGGTCGAGCGCCACGTTGATAACGATGAAGGCGGCGGCGACGAACTCCACCGCCGCCAGCACGACCGGATAGTCCTTCCTCAAGATCGCGTCGAGCACCAGCGATCCGATACCTGGCCACGCGAACACCGTCTCGGTCACCACGGCGCCGCCGAGCAACGCGCCGAGCTGCAAGCCGATGAGCGTCACGATCGGCAAGAGCGCGTTCTTCAGCGCGTGCGCCACGGTCACCACGCGCTCTGACAGTCCCTTCGCGCGGGCCGTGCGCACGTAGTCCTGGGCGAGGGCCTCGAGCATCTCCGAGCGCGTCAGGCGGGCGAGCAGGGCGGCCAGGTAGAGCCCGAGCGCGACCGCGGGCATCACGAGATGGAGGACGGTCCCGTGTCCCGACACGGGCACCAAGCGGAGGTTCACGGCAAAGATCCGGATCATCAGGAGGCCGAGCCAGAACGTGGGGACCGACTGCCCCAGGAGCACCAGGGCCATGACCAGGCGGTCGAGCGGTCCGCTCGCCTTGCTGGCGGCGGCGACGCCAGCGGGCATCCCCACCACGACGCCGAGGGCGATGGCGGTTGCGGTTAGGAGCAGCGTCGCGGGCAGGCGCTCGAGCACCACCTGGATCGCGGGACGGTTGAACGCGAAGGAGCTACCGAAGTCGCCGCGCGCGACGTGGCTCACGTACCGCGCGTACTGGACGGGCAGTGGCTGATCGAGCCCGTAGAGTTCCCGGAACGCGGCGCGCTGCTCCTCGCCGGCCTCCGGGGTGAGCAGGATGAACGCGGGGTCGCCCGAGAGCGACACGAGCAGGAACACCACGCACGTCACCCCGAGCAGGGCAACCACGGCCTGGAGGACTCGGCCGACGACGTACCTGCACACGGGTCAGCAACTCGGCGCGCCGGCCTCAGCGAGGAGCCAGCACGAAGTAGTAGATATGCGCCTTCCCGCCCCGGCCGCTCACGACCTGCCATGGGACGTCTCGGCGCTTCGCGATCAGCTCGTCCTGATGGTGGATGAAGAGCCAGAGCGCCTCGTCGTGGGCGAACCTCGCGAGCTCCCGGTAGACCTTGCCGCGCCTGTCCCGATCCAGCTCTCCCGCCGCCTTCGCCACGAGCTGGTGGAGCTTGCCCTCGACCTCGGGCGTGAAGATCCTGGGGTTCTTGAAGAACCAGCGGACCATGATGTCCGATTCGGCGACCGTGCCCCACTGGCCGGCCGTGATCCCGTCGAAGGTGGACGACTGCAGATCCTGCTGGATCTTCGCACGCTCGGTCGGCACCAGCCTGACCCGCACGCCCACCTGTCCCAGCATCGCTGCCGACGCCTCCGCGACCTCCTTGTCGGCGACGAACACGCCAACCGAGATGTTCCAGGGGACCTCGAAGCCGCTCGAATAGCCCGCGTCGGCCAGCAGTCGCCGGGCCTGGGCCGGATCGTACGGATAGGGACCGATCTCGGGGTCGTAGCCGAGCCATCCGGGAGTGAACGGCTGACCCGTCGCGCGCCCCAGACCCCCGAGGAGGCTCTTCACGATCGTCTCGCGGTCGACCGCGTAGTTCAGCGCGCGGCGGACACGGACGTCGTTGAGCGGCTTCTGGAGCGCGTTGATCGGGTAGGCGATGACGCGCGCGCCCGGCACGGTCAGGATCGTCGTGTCGCCGGTGTTGAGCTCCTTCACCTGCGCAATCGGCGGGCTGGTGATGATGTCGACGCCCCCCGCGCGGAGTTCCGCGGCGCGCGTGCTCGGATCGGCGATCGGGCGGAAGACGAGCCGCTTCGGCATCGGCTGGCCGCCCCAGTAATCGGGGTTGGCCTCGAGCACGATCCGCTGGCCGCGCTGCCATTCCACGAAGCGGTAGGGTCCGGAGCCGAACGGCTTCGCCGCGAACGCGTCCATGCCGACACTCGCGTAGGCGCGTGGCAGGATGTGCAGGCGGGTGAGGTTGAAGATCAGCGGAGGAAACGGGGTTTTCGTCGTGATCTCGACCGTCTGGGGATCGATGACGCGCGCGCCCTCCGTCGGTCCCAGGTATGCGTTGATCGAGCTCCCCTTGTTGGCGAGCTGGGTGTCGACCGTGAACTTCACGTCCGCCGCCGTCAGCGGATCGCCGTTGTGGAACTTCACGCCGCGCCGCAGAGTGAAGCGCCACGTCGTCGGATTCGGGTTCTCCCAGCGGACGGCCAGCATCGGCTTGAGCGCCAGGTCGGGCCCGGTGAAGTCGATGAGGGCGTCGTAGAGATGGATCATCACGTAGTCCGACACGACGGCCTGCGCGCCCTTGTTCGCCGGGTTGAGCGAGAAGGGCTCGTCGCCGAACGCGACCACCCACTGGTCCTTCGCGTGGACGGGCGCCGGCACGATCAGGCCGAGCACGATGATGATCAAGGCGTTCCGAAGTGCCTTCACGCTGGGTCTCCTTCGCCGTGGATCGACGCGTCCATCCGTTCCGTCGTGATCCGCCACGGTTGTATCACGGGTGACCGTACGAACACCCGCTGGTCGCGGATCGACGATGTGCATGTCGGAATTCAAGAGCTTGAATCCTGCTTCGCCATGCTCGGCTCCTCGGGCTCAAGCCCGGAGGTCGCGAGCGTCCCGTCCGCGTCGCAGGACACTCGGTGGATCGCACCCTCGGCTCGCCCTTGGCCTGCTCATTGACTACGCCCCCGCGGCGACGCACGATCAACCGCAGCTCTTCACCGTTATCGACATCAGACCCCACACCCGGACAAGGGAGGTGAGCCATGCTCGACATGCTCATTCAAGGCGGTCGCGTCGTCACCCCGGCCGGGGTCGGCGATTGGGACGTGGGAGTCGTGGGCGAGAAAATCGTGTCCGTAGCCTTTCCGGGCGTGCTCCCTGCCGCGGCGACCCAGGTCATCGACGCCCGCGGGAAGATTGTGGTGCCCGGCGGCATCGAGACCCACGCCCACGCCGTCGCCAACGTCCAGCCCGGCGCCCGTACGCTGGTGGCCGGGGTTCCCAACGCCGGGCCGCTGGAGCACTCCCTGGGAGCCATCTGGGGCGGGACGACGACGGTGATCGATTTTGCCCCCGTGCCGCACGCGGGGGACCTGGCCCAGGGGATCCACGACTACCTGGCGCCCTGGCGCGGTCAGGCGTATACGGACTATTCCGCCCACTGTATCTACTCCAACCGCACTCCTCCCGACGCGATCGCCCGGTACCATGAGCTCGTCGAGGCGGGCTTCCCCAGTGTCAAAATCTTCACGACCGACATCCGGCCTCCCGAAGGGCGCCAAACGAGCCTGACCCCGATCGCCAAGATCGACACCGGGCGCCTCGAGGACCTCATGCGACAGGTTGCACGGCACGGGGGGGTGTTAGCGGTCCACGGCGAGGACGATGAGCTGGTCATGTACAACTACCTCCTGGCCCAGCAGCGAGGCCAGTGGGATTGGTACAACGTCCATCTCATCCACTCCAAGCTGGTGGAAGAGCTGGCCTTCCAGCAAGTGGTGCGACTGGCGGCGCGGACGGGAGCCGGCACCTACTTCGTGCACGTCACGGCCAGCGAAGGCCTGGACGCCATCGCTGAGGCCCGCAGCCGGGGATTGCCGGTCTACGGCGAGGTGCTGACGCTGGCGCTGTCCTTCACCTGCGACCGCTACAAAGAGGCCGACGGGATGAAGTACCACACGTACCCCTCCTTGAAGCACGCGGAGGACCAGCGGTTCTTGTGGGATGGCCTGTTGCGGGGCGATCTCTCCTTCACGGCCACCGACAGCAGCTTCACTACCTATCTGGACAAGATCGCGGGACGGAATGTCGTGGACGTCAGGGGTGGGAACATCGGCATCGAGATTCGCATGGGGGTCAACTACACGGAAGCGGTGGTCCACCGGCGGATGTCCCTCGAGGATTACGCGGCCGTCACCTCCACCAACGCCGCCAAGCTGCTGGGCCTCTATCCCAAGAAGGGCGCCATCGCGGTGGGCAGCGACGCCGACATCACCATCATCGACCCGGCAATCAAGAAGACGCTGCGCATGGCCGACCTGCACGTGCGGGACTATAGCCCCTGGGAGGGCTGGCAGGTCGAGGGCTGGCCGACGACGGTGATTCTAAGAGGGAAAGTCATGGTGGCGAATGGCCAACTGCTGGGCTCGCCCAGTGATGGGCAGCTCATAGCCCGCAAGATCGATCCGAGGGTGTTGCGGCGCCCGGCGTTCTGATGCTCTGTCTCTATCGGCCGTGACCACCCTTCAGCACAAGGAGAGAAACCTATGTACGCGGTCCCTGACGGCGATGAAGTCGTGGCGGTGGCCAAGGAGCTGGGCATCCACCTGAGTCCGGAGGAGGCCGTCCTGTACCGAAAGTACCTCATGGAACAGCTGAGCCAGTTCGACGCCTTCGTGCAAGCCCGGCTGGAGGAGCCCGTGCCGCCGATGGTCTGCGCCGTTCGGAAACTCGGTTACCGGCCGCGGCCGGAAGAAGACCCGCTCAATGCCTGGATGTGGAAGTGCCGGATCGAGGGAGTGGCCGAAGGCGTGCTGGCCGGCAAGACCGTCAGTTATAAGGATCACATCGCGGTGGCCGGGATGCCCATGAGCTTTGGCTCCTTCGCCCTCGAAGGCTTCATCCCTGACTTCGACGCCACCGTGGTCACCCGCGTACTGGAGGCGGGGGGCACCATCATCGGCAAGAACGTCATGAACGGCCTGAGTGGCGGCTTCGGCACCGGCGGCGCCATCGGGGACTACGGCCGGCCCCTCAACCCCCACAACCACGAGCACGTCACCGGCGGATCGTCGTCAGGCTCCGGCGCGGCGGTGGCCGCTGGCGAGGTAGACATCTCCTTCGGCGGCGACCAGGGAGGCTCCATCCGCATCCCGGCGGCGTTCTGCGGGATCATCGGCCACAAGCCGACGTTCGGGCTCGTGTCGCACTTCGGAATCGGATTCGGCTCGGACCAGTCCATCGACTACACGGGTCCGATGGCTCGGACGGTAGAAGATGCGGCGGCGGCCCTCGAGGCCACCGCGGGGCACGACCCCTACGACCCCCGCGCGACGCGCGATGTCCCCAATCGAATGGATGTGCTCGGTCGCCTGGCCGAGGGAGTGGGCCGAGTGCGCATCGGCGTACTTCAGGAGGGCTTCGACGACGCGGAGGGCGACGTGCGCGACCTGGTGCTGGCGGCGGTCGACGTCCTCGCCAAGGCGGGTGCTGACGTGACCAAGATCTCAATCCCCGCTCACCATGCCATCCGCGCCGCCCAGGCTGCGCTCGCGGGTGAGGGCGCCCTGGCGCTATTCAAGACCGGCTTCTTCGGCGCGTTCACCAGGACGTATTACCCCGCCCCGCTCATCGCGGCCATCAACAAGCTGTGGGCCTCCCAGGCCGACGTGCTCGCGCCACGCACCAAGCTGTCGCTCATCGCCGCCGAGTTGAGCCGCCGCAACTATCACGGCGGCGTGTACGCCAAGGCCCAGAACGTGCGGCCCGCCTACATCAAGGCCTACGACGCCGCGCTCGCGAACGTCGACGTGCTCGTGATGCCCACCTGCATCATGACGGCGCCCAAGAACCACAGGCCGGGCAGCTACCTCGAGGCCGTCGAGGACAACCTCCTGTCGGCAAGCCGGGGCGGCAACCGCAATACCCTGCCCTTCAACTACACCGGCCACCCAGCCCTGGCCCTCCCCGTGGGCAAGTCGTCGGCGGGTCTCCCGGCCAGCATGCAGCTCGTCGGGCGCTTCTTCGAGGATCCGCTCCTGATGCGGGTCGCCTACGCCTATCAGCACGCGACCGACTGGGCCAAGATCATCGGCGTCCGCGCGTGAAGCGGGGGAAGACCGGGAGCAAAGATGGCGGTTCGGGATAGGCCAAGGAGGGCACAATGATCACGATCCTCGATCTCAAGGCCGAGCTCGGCAAATTGACGATGCTGCGCGGGCGCACCCCGCAGACGACCGAGGCCGAGCGAAAGGGCAGCGGGGCCTTCGCCACGCTGGCTCCGTTTCGGGACGGCAATATCTTCAGCGCCAAGTTTGCCGGCGACGGAGCGTGGGAACGCCATCCCAACGGCGATGAGCTCGTGCAGATCGTCGATGGCTCGGCGACTCTGCACCTCATGACGGAGGACGGTCCAAAAACCTTCGGGCTGAGCGCCGGGATGCTGGTCATCGTGCCGCAAGGGACGTGGCACCGCTTCCACGCGCCCGAGGGTGTAACGGTGGTGACCGCGACGCCCAAGCCGACGGAGCATCTGACCGTCGATGTCGAGGACCCGCGCACGCTCACATCGGCGCAGCAGTCGAACGCCGTCGAGGAAAAGTGGCGCTAGCGAGCGCGTTCGGCCGTACGTCTGACCTGAAGTCGTCGCAACACCGGCATCGCCTCGAGCTGATCCGCGGAGAGCTCCCTCCAGCGAATCCCGCTCGGCTTGGCGAACGCCGTTTGCGTGCGGATTACGCGCTCCGGTGTCACCACGAGGTCGACCGGCACATCGTGCGGCGTCATCGGAATATCGTCCTTCAGAATCTGTAGAGCGTGCACCGTGGTGAGGACCGTCGTCCGCGCGTCCAAGGCCCCGGCCGCGCGGGCGAGCGCGAATTCCAGATCGCTGTAGCCCCCGCCCTTGCCGACACGCGCGCCCCGCGCGTTCACGGCCACGCTACCCGTGACGACCAGGTCGACGCGTCCTAGCTCCTGCGGCGTGACCGGCTCGCCGAACCGTGCGGCGCCTTTGATGGTCGCGGCCTGAGCCAGCCGCGTGCCCAGGCGCGCCGGATCGAGGCGCAGAAAACAGCGCTCGTCAGTGAGACGCGGCACCGCCATGAAGACGGTCTTGCCTTCGCGTAGCGCGCGCAGGCGCAGGGCCCGCTGAGGAGCGTCAGGATTGCATTTGAGGCGTCGGGCGCTCTGCCACTCGGGTAGCACCGCCGCGCGAGCGGCCGCCTGCTCGGCACCCTGAAAGTTCGGGATGCGCCCGGTCGCCGGGAATGGAAAGCGTGCCACACGCCGGCGCTCGAGCAACGTCCAGATCCGCTCGCGCAGTTTCTGCTTGGCGGCGGAGGCCGGAGGCCGAGAGCCCTCTACGTGCCCGCGACGTCGAAGCGCTCGGATTCTGGTGGCCTGGACCACAGCGCTTCCGCGCCGCTCATGGCGGCGGCACGCGCCGGGCTTGCTCGCCAAGCGTCGTAGATCGCGTTCGACGTCCAAGAGGATGCCCGCACCTCGAGGAGCTTCGCGGCGATCAGGTCGAGCGCTTCGTCCCAGCTGCATCGCTCCCAGCCCGGGTCGGGGCTCGTCTTGGGCCGCGTGCGACGCATCGGGAAGTTCACCCGATCGCGATGATCGTGGAACTCGGGCGCGGCCCGGCCCTTGGCGCAGATGGCCCCGCCGTGAGGATGCGATCGGTCCGGCTCGACCCTCAGCGGGCGCGCGCCGGCGTCCACGGCCGTCACCACGGGACAGTGCACGGCGCAGAACCCGCAGTGCCCCTTGACGGCCCGGCTCGCGTCCACCCTCATCGTTCCCATCGACCGTGACGCGAGTATACCGGCGCCCGCCCGCGTTGTCTCACAGAGTGGCCACGAACTCCTCGATCAGCGCGTTGACCTTGTCCGGAATCTCGGTGGGCGGGAAGTGACCTGCGCCGGAAAGTTTCACATACCGTGAACCGGGCACGGCGTTGTGGATCTCCTTCTCGTATTCCGGCGGATTGGTGGGATCGTCCACGCCGCGCAGCAGGAGCAGCTTGGGCTTGAGCGTCGCGAGTCGATCGCGTACGTCGAAGGCATCGATCGTTTTCAGGTCGTGGTACTGGGACAGTGGCCCCACCTGGCGGTGCCGCTCCAGCAGCTGCTCGCGCAGTCGGGGTTCTACCAACTGCATGGCATGCTGCTGATGCGCCAGCCACTCTTCGTAGACCTTCGGGTCCTCCGCGGCGCGTAGCCGCATCTCGTAAGCGCCCGCGGCGCGTGTCTTGGGCCGCGCGGCGACGGTCATCAACACCAGGCCCTTCACCTCGTCCGGATAGTCGAGGCCGTATTGCAGCGCAATCGATGCGCCCAGCGTGTAACCGATCAGCACGAGGTCCCCTTTTAGACCCTGCGCCCACAGCCAGCCGCGCACCCATTCCATGTATCGCGTAACGTCCGGACACCGGCTGCCCTCGAGGTGGCCGGGCAAGGTCGGCGCGACGCTGTTCGGGAAATGCCGGCGTTGATGGTGGAAGGCCTCAGCGCAGGCGCCCGCGCCGGGTCCGTGGAGAAACACGAGCTGCGGCATGCAACGCTCCTTCCCGTGTGTGGCGTGTGAATCATCGCGCGGCGCATCTGGATCGTGCACTCGGGGTGCCGCTTGTGTTGCTCTCGCTTCTGGAATAAATTACCGACCATTCTGACCCGCCGGATGAGGAGACGTCCAATGATCGATATGCATGCCCACTGGAGACCCGCCGAGTTCACCGACGCCCTGCGCGCCCGGACCACGGAACCGCGCGTCGTGCGCAACCAGGCCGGCGTCGAAGTATTGAAGACCCGGATGGGCGAGGAACCGCTGTCCAAGGCGTTCGACGAGGTGGACTTCCACCTCGCCAGGATGAACCGTAAGGGCGTCAGCACCAGCGTGCTGTCGCTGCTCGGCTCGTTCTGCTGGATCGAGGCGCAACCGCTCGATGTATCCCTCTCGCTCTGCCGACTCTTCAACGACAGCGTATCCCGGCTCTGCCAAGAGCACGAAGGGCGCTTCGCCGCCTATGCGGCGCTGCCGCTGGTGGACATTGCGGCGGCTGCCGTGGAGTTCGAACGAGCGCTGGGGCTGGCGGGCATCGTCGGGACGCAGGTGCCGGGCAATGCGTTCCTGACGCGCAAAGACGCCGAGGCCATGCGTCCCGTGCTCGAGGTCGCGAACCGGCATCGCGCGCTCGTCTTCATCCACCACGGCCCGCGGCCGGGTGACACCTTCCCCAAAGTCGCCGGGGACACCGACAACGCACGCCGCCGCAACGGGACCCTCGACATGCAAGCGAGCCTTTCGTCGGCGATGGTGACGCTGTGCCTCACCGACTACCTCGCGCCCTACCCCGATGCCTTGATCCACGTCCATAACCTCGGAGGCAACATTCCGTACGAGGTCGAGCGCATGGACCACCGCAGTCTGCTCGACACGCCGAAAGAGGAACTGCCGTCGGCACGCATCCGCCGCTCGCAGGTGTATGTGGATTGCAACTCGTTCGGCCCGCGCGCGATCGAGGCCGCGGTGCGCCTCTACGGCGCCGATCGCATCGTCTGCGGCACCGACGGCACTGAATTTGGCTGCGAGTGGACCAGCAAGGCGCTCGCGGAAGCGGAAATCGGCGAGGAAGCGCGCGACAAGATCCTGCATCGCAACGCCGCCGCGATGCTCTCGCCGCGCGCCACGATCGCGCCGCTCGAACGAGCGGCGGCGTGATGATGAGGGCGAAGCTCGCCCTTCGTTCCTGCCAACAGCGTAGCCGTATGTGAGCATCCGCGGCATTGGCGCTGTCATCGGGCAGGACTGGCCCCTGCACGACCCGTGAAGCGCGGCGGCCGCTTCTCGCGGAAGGCGGCCACGCCTTCTGCGCGGTCGGGGGTGCGGGCGGCGATCGCTTGGTTGCGCGCCTCCATGTTCAGGACGTCCTCGAGCGACATGCCGAGTCCCTGGTAGAGTCCCGTCTTGGCCAGCCCGTACGCCACGGTCGGCCCCTGGGCCAGCCGCTCGGCGAGCTTCAGCGTCTCGTGCTGGAGTTGCTCCGCGGGGACCACGCGGCTCACGAGGCCGATTCGCAACGCCTCCTGCGCGTCGATGATGTCGGCGAGCAGGATCATCTCCATGGCCTTGGCCGTGCCGACGAGGCGCGGGAGGAAGTACGTCCCCCCGCCGTCCGGCACGAGCCCCACGCGCGCGAAGACCTCACCGAAACGCGCCGTGTCGGCCGCGATGCGCAGATCGGTGGCCAGCGCGATGTTCAAGCCGGCGCCCGCGGCCACGCCGTTGATGCTGCCAACGATGGGTTTCTGGAGCCGCTGCATGCGAAGGATGCAGCGGTTCAGGCGCTCGATGAGCGCTCCCCCAAGATCGCCCTCGAAGAACGACAGCGGGCTCTCGCCACTACGCTTCTGATCGCCGCCGGACGAGAACGCCCGTCCAGCACCGGTGAGGACTACCGCTCTCACCGCGGTGTCAGCCTCGAGCTCGATGAGGATGCGCTCCATCTCGCCCATCATCGCCTCGTTCATGGCGTTGAGGGTCTCGGGCCGGTTGAGGGTGAGTGTCACGATGCTGTCGTGCCGGTGATACAGAACGGATCCATGCGTCATTCTCGAGCTCCTTAATTCAAAGCGCGCCTCGGCCGGCGGGGGCCCCAGCCCCGCGACGGCCTGCAGTGCGCACAACGGCGCCTGCGCTCTCAGTTCGGGTACACGATCGTGCGCAGCATGATCCGACGCTCGTCCGGCCGGTAGTCGCCGGCGCCGCGGTGCATCGTCGCGCGCTCGTCCCAGATCAGGACATCGCCGACGCGCCAGCGGTGGTAGTAGACGAAGCGCTCCTGGGTCGCGTGAGCGGCGAGCTCATCGATCAGCGGCCACGCCTCCTCCCGCTTCATGCCGACGAAGCCATGCGTGTGCATGGGATTGACGAACAGGATCGACCGTCCGGTCACCGGATGCCGCGTGACCGCGGGCCACTGCACTTCCTGATACTTCTTGTCGGTCACGCCCTTGTCGTCGCCATACAGGCGCTCGCCGGCGGGCCCAGAGCTGCGCCCGTGCAGGCCGGTGAGGCCGGACAGCAGCTGTTTCCGTGCCTCGGGCAAGGCGTCGTAGGCAGCGCGCATGTCGGCGAACATGGTGCCGCCTTTCTCCGAGGGCACCTCCTTCGCGTGCAACATGGCCAGCAGCGGCAGCGCGTCCTCGAACGTCGAATCGGTGTGCCACGCGGTGGCGCGCTTGACGCCGTACCAGTCGATCTTGCCCGTCTCCTCCACGTTGGTCAGCCAGGAAACTTCCGGACAATGGACGTGGCGATACTTGGTCAGCGCGTGGGGCCGCGGCGCGCCGAAGCGGCGGCCGAAGGCGGCGAGCTCAGGCGCACCCAGGTCCTGATCCCGGAAGACCAGCACCGGATGCTCGGCAAAGGCCGCCTGGATCCCGGCGAAGGTGCCCGCCTCAAGTGGCTTCGACAGATCGATCCCGAGGACCTCGGTTCCCAGCGCTGCGCCGAGGGGGCGAAGTTGCGGTGCCTGTGTCATGGCCGATCCTCCTGTCATGGCCGATCCTCCATGGTCGTCGACGAGTTCCAGCCCCACCAGGCGCACACGGCCTGGCCCATCACGAGATGCTTGTCACGCTCCGGCAACCAGGATAGCTCCTCGGTGAACATCGTCACGCACTGCCGCCAGGGGCACGGCATCTTCGTGATGTCGGTTCCCCAGAACATACGCGCGGGCCCGAAGGCGTCGTAGATCTGGCGCAAGTACGTGTGCATGCTGGTGAACGGATACGGTCCGCTGCAATAGCCTGGTGCGCCGGTCGCCTTGACGGCGACGTTGGGATGCCGTGCGAGCTTGATCAGCGCCGGCATGTGCTCCATCGCCGCGTCGTCCTTCAGCGTGGTGTTGCCCCCCCGACCGCCTAGGTGGTCGATGGTCAGCCGCAGGTCCGGATGATGCTCGGCGATCCGGCCGATGTGCGGCAGCGAGTCCGTCGCCAGGATGGCGATCGGCACGCCTGCCCGCTCGGCGGCAGCCCACAACCAATCGAGCGTCCCATCAGCCAGCCAGCTCCGCATCGGCTCCTGAAGAAATCCATAGCGCAGGCCCAGCATGCCCGGCTGGCTCCGCCACGTCTCGACGAGGGCGCGCTTGTCCGGCGAACCCAGCGGGAAGGCGCCGAGGATGGCGAAGCGGCCGGGAAAGTCTCGCACGGCCTTGAAGGCCATCTCGGTCGATTTGGGATCCCAGCCCGGCGGGTGGATCACGGCGGCGTCGACACCGCCCTCGTCCATGAGGCCCACGGCCTCCTCGGTGGTGAACGAGGTGACCTGGCGATGGGCCATGTTGCTGGGCAAACCGCTGCCCCAGAGATGGATCTGAGCATCCACGATGCGCATCACGCTCCCCTTCCTCGTCGACGGTCGCTTCCGCCCGAGCGACCGCTCGATCGCCATCGAGCGTATCCTGTGTGGGGGCCTTCGGGTCCTGCGCTTTTTTCGGCCAGACGGGCTGCGCGGACGCGGCCCACCAGGGAGGGTGCAACGATGCCGACCGACTGGACCCGGCGCGAGGTGCTGACAACGCTGTCCATGACGGCCGCGGCCGGCCTGGTGGTCGCACATGCCGGACCGGGCGCCGCGCAGTCCGTCAAGTGGTCGGCGGGCATGGAGGCGCCCAAGCTCAAGGCGCCGCCCAACGCGACCGATTGCCACCATCACGTCTACGACGCGAGGTATCCGGTCGATCCGAAAGCGACGCTGCGTCCGCCCGACGCATCCGTGGACGACTACCGGGCTCTGCAAAAGCGCATCGGAACGACGCGCAACGTGCTCGTGCAGCCGTCGACGTACGGCACCGACAACCGTTGCCACCTCGACGCGCTGGCCGCGTTCGGGCCGACCGCCCGCATGGTCGGGGTCGTCAACGACAGCGTGTCGACCGAGGAGCTCAAGCGCATGCACGCGCTCGGCGTGCGTGGCATCCGCTTCAACCTGGCCCAGGCGGGTGCGACGACGCCAGAGATGATGGAGCCGCTGTCCCGACGGATCAACGATCTGGGCTGGCACATCCAGATCAACGCCCCGGCCGCCAAAATCCTCGAGATCATGCCGATACTGGAGCGCGTGCCGTCGCCGATCGTGTTCGACCACCTGGCCCACATCCCGCAGCCCGAAGGGGTCAACCATCCGCTCTACGCCAAGGTGCGGGCGTTGATGGACAGGGGCCGCACGTGGGTCAAGCTGTCGGGCGCCTACGCGGACACCAAGGTGGGGCCGCCGACCTACGCTGACTCCAGCGCCGTCGCGCGCGCCTACGCGAAGGCCGCCCCGGAACGCTGCGTGTGGGGCAGCGACTGGCCGCATCCGTCGGAGCAGGCGAAGCAGCAACTCCCCGACGACGGGGTCTTGTTCGATCTCCTGAGCGACTGGGTGCCGGACGAGAAGGTTCGCCACCGCATCCTGGTCGAGAACCCGGCGACGCTCTACGACCTTCCCAAGGGCGCCTGACCGGCGACGGATCGTACCGTGTTCATCCAGAGGAGGAGAGCCCATGGTCAGCCGTCGAACGTTCCTGTCACTCGTCGCCGGTAGTGTGAGCGCACCGGGACTCGCGTTCGCCCAGCCAGAGCCTCGCAAGGTTGCGCTCTACGCCAACGTCGGGGCCGATCTCACGCACTACGACGTCGACGCGGCGGGCGCCGCGCTGACCAAGCGCGCCACGGTCACCCTGCCCGCCGGCGTGCAATACGCCTGGCCGCACGTCTCGCGGCGATATCTGTACGTCGCGACCAGCAGCAGCGCGTCCGGATACGGGCCGGCGGGGACCGAGCACCACGTCACCGCGTTTCGCATCGATCCCGCCAGTGGCGCGCTCACGAAGCATGGTGAGGCGATCCGGCTGCCCACTCGCCCGATCCACATGAGCACGGACATCCCATCGGAGAACATCCTGGTCGCGTTCAACAATCCGAGCGCGCTGCGCGTGTATCGGATCAACCAGGACTTCACGGCCGGCGAGGAAGTGAAGCAACCGGGCCCGATCGACGCCGGTATCTTCGCGCATCAGGTGCGCGTCACGGCGGACAACCGGCTGGCGATCCTGGTCACGCGCGGCAACGAAGGCACCCCGACCAAGGCCGAAGACCCCGGGGCGCTCAAAGTCTTCGACTACAAGAACGGCGTGCTGACCAACGCGGTGTCGATCGCCCCTGACGGAGGCAAGGACTTCGGGCCGCGGCATCTGGATTTTCATCCGACGAAGCCCTGGATGTACGTCTCGATCGAGACCCAGAACAAGATGTACACGTACAAGATGGAAGCCGGCCGGATCAATCCGGAGATCGCCTTCCGCGCGGAAACGCTGGCCGAGCCGAAGAATCGCCGATCGCGTCAGGCGGCCGGCACGGTTCACGTGCACCCGAACGGCCGGTTTCTGTATGGGGCGAATCGCGCCCAGGACACGGTCGATTTCCAGGGCAAGAAGGTGTTCAAGGGCGGCGAGAACAGCATCGTGGTGTACTCAATCGACCAATCCACCGGCGAGCCGACGCCGATCCAGCACATCGAGACCCGCGCCGTCCATCCGCGCACGTTTCATATCCATCCAAGTGGACGCCTGCTGGTGGCCCAGCATAATCTTCCGGTGGACGTGAGAGACGGCGACGCGATCCGGACCATCCCAGCCGGTCTGTCGGTTTTCCGCATCGGCGACGACGGCAAGCTTGCCTTCGCACGCAAGTACGACATCGACGTCGGCGGCAAGACCATGTTCTGGATGGGCATGGTGCAGCTGTAGAGAGACGTTAGTTTGAATGGCGTTGACGCTCGCGCCCTTGGCGCGGCTACGGTAGTATTGCAGCGGTTCGATTGCCTTCGGAGGGATTGCCGATGACGCGCGCGTACAACGTAATCGACGCGGACGGTCACATCCTCGAGCCGCTCGACCTGTGGGACAAGTACATCGATCCCAAATTCCGCGAGCGCCGGCCGCGGTTTGTCATCGACGAAAACGGCAAGGAACGCCTGAGCGTCGAAGGCAAGCTGCTGGGCAATCCGCGGGGGATCGGCAGCCTGGGTTCCGTCGGCGTCCGGCAGGGAATCATCAAGGCCGGCACCCTGAAATATGCCGAAGGGCGCAGGGGCGGGTTCGACCCGCACGCGCGCATCGTCGACATGGATGCCGACGGCATCGATGCCGCCTTCCTCTATCCCAGTCTCGGCCTGTTCGCGGGCGCCGTCGAGGATCCTGGCCTTGCCGCCGCGATGTGCCGCGCCTACAACCGCTGGCTCGCCGATTACTGCAAGCCGTATCCGGAGCGCCTCTTCGGGGTCGCGATGCTGCCGATGCAGTCGGTCGAGCTGGCGGTCGACGAGATGCGCTACGCCCGCGAGAAGCTCGGGATGCGCGGCGGGTTCCTGCGGCCCAACCCTTATCACGGCAAGAAGATGATCAGCGATCCGATGTACGAGCCGTTCTGGATGATGGCCGAGGAACTCGACTTCTCCATCGGCTTTCACGAAGGATCGACCAACGCGATGCCGACCGTCGGCGTCGATCGGTTCGAGGACGACCGCGCGGCGCGCCACATGGTCTCGCACACAATGGAGATGATGCTGGTCGCGCTGAGCGTGATCTGGGGCGGTGTCGTCGACCGTCATCCGCGATTGCGCGTCGCGTTTCTCGAGTCGGGCGGCGGCTGGATCGCGCCGTGGCTCGACCGCATGGACCGGCACTTCGATGACCAGGGCTTCAACGAGTCCGCGCCGAAGACGAGGCCAAGCGAACTGTTCCAGCGCAATTGCTGGATCTCGTTCGAGCCGGTCGAAAGCAGCATCGCGGTGCTGGCCGACTATATCGGGCCGCACAAGATCATGTGGGCCACCGATTATCCGCACTCGGACGGCTTCTTCCCGGGCGCGCCGCAGATGCTCAGCGAGCGGCTCGGATCGCTGTCCCCCGAGGCGAAGCACCAGGTGCTCGCCGGCGGCGCCCTCGGCTTCTACGGCCTGAGCTGACCCTGGGGTTCCAGTGGCGGGCCTCTGATCCGGGCCCGCGATGCGCCACACCCCGGTAGGAGGAGCGACATGCCGGACGTGCTGTACGTTGGCCTGCAGGACGATGACAAGATCGTCAGCTTTGGTATCGACGCCGGCGCCGGCAAGCTGGTGCCCAGGGCCGAGACGCCGGCCGCCGGTGCGCCGTCAGTCTTCGCGGTAAGCCCGGACCGGCGCGTCCTGTATGTCGGCTATCGCGGTACGCCGGCCATCGAGAGCTGTCGCATCGACTCGGCCAGCGGCGCGCTGACATCGCTGGGGCGCGTCGCGACCGAGCATCCGCCGACCTATCTCGCCACCGACCGCACCGGCAAATACCTCCTGTCGGCGCACTACCAGGGCGCGTACGCGGCGGTGCATCGGCTCGGAAGCGACGGTGCGGTGAGCGGGCCGGCGCTCGACCGGCAGAACACCGCGCCGGGAGCTCACGCGATCCTGACCGACCCGTCGAACCGCTTCGCTTTCGTGCCGCACATCGCCCGGCAGAACGACAACGTCCTGGAGCCGCCGAAAAACATCCCCGGCCCGAATTTCATCGCGCAATTTCGGTTCGACGCGGCCACCGGGCGGCTCCACCCCAACGCGCCGTCCAAGCTCGACCCGCCCGCGCCGATCGGGCCGCGGCACTATTGCTTCCATCCCACGCTCGATCTCGCTTATTTCTCCGACGAGCAGGGGTGTAGCGTGACAGCCTACCGTGTCGATCGCGCCTCCGGCACCCTGTCCGTCGTGGGAACGATCCCCTCGCTGCCCGAGGGTGTCACCGTGCGCAATACCTGTTCGCAGATCCATCTGACGCCATCGGGCCGGTTCCTCTATGTCGGCAACCGCGGGCACAACAGCATCGCCGGGTTCGCCGTCGACCCGGCGACCGGGCGCCTGACGACCACCGGGCATGCGCCGACCGAGGCGGTCCCCACCGCGTTCGGTCTCGATTCGAGGGGCGCGTTCCTGTTCGCCGCAGGAACGGCGTCCGGACGTCTCGCCTCGTACCGGGTCGACGGTGGGACCGGCGCGCTGACCCCGCTGGAAATCTATACGGTCGGACGACGGCCCGCGGCGGTGCTCGCGGTCCCTCTCAGCCGCTAACTCGTGCGGCCGAGGCCCGTCGGTCACATCGCGGTGTAGCCGCCGTCGACGAACAGCAGCGTGCCGGTCACGTAGGAGGCGTCGTCAGAGGCGAGAAACAGGATGCAGGCGGCGACCTCATCGGGCGTACCGTGACGCCGGAGCAGCGTGCCCTTGGCGGCGTCATCCCGGTACTGCTCGAACGTCCGACCGAGCGCTTGATTACGCTTCTCGTGAAAGGGCGTGTAGATGGGCCCGGGGCAGACCGCGTTCACCCGGATGCCGTCCGCGGCGTGATCCGCGGCCATCCCGCGTGTCAGCCCGGCGACCGCCGCCTTGGTGGTGTCGTACTGCGTCGTCTTGCCGATGCTCGTCACCGACCGCACCGAGGCGACGTTGACGATGCTGCCGGGAGCGGCCTGCCGGAGGAGCGGAATCGCCGCTTTCGCGCAAAACGCGTAGCCCTTGAGATTCACGCCGAGGATCTCATCCCAGCTCTCGGCGCTGGCCTCTTCCACCGTGTGATAGAGCCGGACGCCGGCGTTGTTGACGAGGATGTCGAGCCGGCCGAAGCGCTGCGCGGCCTGCCGAACGAAGGCCGCGGCCTCCGCTTCACGTTCCACGTGCGCTTCCACGAACACGACCTCGCCGCCGCTCGCCGCGATCTCCTCCGCGACCCGCTTGCCCCGCTCGGCATCGCGGTCTGCGAAGGCGACCTTCGCCCCTTCCTTCACGAACCGCCGCACGGTGGCCTCGCCGATCCCCGAGGCTCCGCCGGTCACCGCCGCCACCTTCCCGTTCAGTCGTGCCATGGTCCGGACCATACGGCAGGCGAGCGTCCAGATCCAGGGATAGTATCGACCTGTACCCGACCACAGGTGGGCGGCAAGTGGTAGGTCGTGCCGGAGCTTCAGGCGCGCGGGTTGTTTCGGCGTGAGTACGAGGGGACGACGCTGCGTGACCACTTCGGACTGCGACGCGTGCCGGCGCCGGGCTTCTCGTGACGCCTACTTTCCCTTGAGCCGCACGTCCTCGTACGGGGCGGAGAACGAGTAGCCGGTGATCAGCCCGAGACCCGACTCCGCCACTCTCGGCCCGTAGCCGCTCATCAAGCCGACCTGAAAGATGGGCGCGACCATCGCCTTCTCGTGGATGAGCTGCTGGATGCGGTGCAGCGTCGCCTCGCGCCGCTTCTTGTCGAGCTCGGTGCCCTGCTCGCGGAAGAGGCCATCGATGTCCGGGTAGCTGCCGTACACGTACACGCCGCCCGACGCGATGAAGGCTTCGATCCGCGTTGCGGCGTTGCCGAAGGCGGCGCTTCCGCTGTGCACGAGGTTTCTGTACTTCTTGTCGCCATAGCTCTTCTGGAATGCGGCGCGCTCGAGAGGCCGGAGCTTCACGCGAATGCCCGCGGCCTGGAGCGAGTTGACGACCGGTTCGCCGATGGCCACGGCCGCGGCATCGACGGTGTAGTCATCGGCGTCCAATCCGTTCGGATATCCGGCCTCGGCGAGGAGCTTCTTCGCGCGGGCGCGATCGTACTGCGGAGGAGGCGGCGCCCAGAAGAAGTCGAAGGTGTTGGGAATGATCGAGTTCGTGAGCAACGAGTGTCCGAGCGTCTCGGCCTGGTTGATCGCCTGCCGGTCGATCGCGAGGTTGGCGGCGAGGCGCACTCGCCGGTCGTGCCACGGAGATTTTGGATCCCACTGGTCGACGAAGGCCACCCATTGCATCACGCTGGACACGACCGGCCTGAGCGTGAGTCCAGGCGTCCGGCGAAGGTCCTCCCCGAGCGACGCCGTCATCCAGTACGTGACGTCGATCTCGCCGCTCTTGAGCGCCGCGTATCGCGTGGTCGGATCCGGAATCACGCGCAGGACCAGGCGCTTCACGCTCGGCGTCTTGCGCCAGTACCCCTCGACCGCCTCCATGACGAGCTCGACGCCGGGCGTGAACGAAACGAACCGGTAGGGGCCGGCGCCGATGGGCGCCTTCTTGAATCCTTCGTCGCCGACCTTCTCCACGTACTTCTTCGGCACGATCCAGCCCGCGCCGGTCGCCGTCGAGTAGAACATAACGAAGTCGGGCCACGGCTGCTTCAGCCGGAAGCGGACACGACCCGGATCCAGAGTCTCGACCGCGGCGATCCTCTCTTTGAGGGTCTTGTTCGCGGAGCCGCGATAGCGCTCGAACGAGAACTTGACGTCCTCGGCGGTGACCGGCTCGCCGTTGTGGAACTTCACGCCGCGGCGCAGGACGAACTCGTACGTGAGCCCATCGGGGGATACGGTCCACGACTCGGCGAGCGCCGGCGCCAGCGGGTTGCCGGGCAGCGCCTTCAGCATCGCGTCGTGGAGTCCGTAGAGCACCATGAACGGCGTGACGATCCCGGGGG
>Ga0209056_10000541_pt1 | contig 41893 bp, 35 predicted proteins | sample GraSoiAngelo_114_FD_185876 | JGI IMG/M metagenome (GOLD analysis project Ga0209056, IMG submission 185876) | Grasslands soil microbial communities from the Angelo Coastal Reserve, California, USA - 14_0903_13_40cm (SPAdes) (version 2) | ecosystem: Environmental > Terrestrial > Soil > Grasslands...
GTTGCCACTCGACCACCCGCGTGAGCAATGTCTCGCGGGATGCCACCAGCTCGTCCACGCGAGCCCGCAGCTGCGAGGCTGTCTGTTCGCTGGCGGCGATGCGCTCCCGGGCCGCAGCCACTTCCCGTCGCAGGCGCATCAGCTCCTGCGCGTCGTCGCGACCTTCCGACTCGAAGAGATGTCCCTGTAGCTTGGCGCGCAGCGCCTCGGAGTGTTCCAGTCGTCGGTGCAGCGCGGCGACTTCCGCACGGGCGCGGGCGACCTCGTCTTGGAGCACGCTCAGGCGCTGGGTTTCACCGGCCTCACGGGCCGCAGCCTCGGCGAGCCGGATGCGCGCCTGATCGGCTTCGGCGCGCGCCTCGTCGAGCGCGCCGCGCAGCTGCTCGAGCCGGCACTCGAGCAGCAGGGTCCGGTCCGAGCCGCCTGGCGCCGAGGCCGGCGAGACGCCGCTTCGACGCGGGGCCGTTACGCCTTCTCGCAAGGCAAAAGGACCATACGTCACTATAGTGAAATGCGTGAGTTCGCGAAACCCGGGAGGCCGGGTAGGGCGTGAGGACAGTGTTTTGGCTACGGCGTCGCGCTCCCCGCGCAGCTGCCGTCCGCCGCCCTCTCAGTGGGATACGTAATGCCGAGCTGTTCGAGATACGTCCGATACTTGCTCGGATCGTAATAAAACCGGCGCATCTGCGGCCGGTATCTCGCCATCACATCGCGGTTCAGCTCGATCGCGGGCCGGTCCTGCGGCCGGATGAGCGGCTGGTACTTGATGTCCTTCGTCTGCACGTTGCGGAAATAGTCCCACGCCTGCGTCACCAGCTCGGAGCGCATCAGGAAATCGAGGATCGTCATGGCCATCACCTTCGCGCCCGCCGTCGCGCCTTTGTGCGCGATCGGCGTCGCCATCGAGATGGCGTTCGCCCAATTGTGCCCCGGCAGTCCGGGAATGTTGGACGGAAAGCGCAACGTCACGGTCGGGACGTTCCAGGAGACGTCGCCGATATCATCCGAGCCGCCGCCCGTGCGCTCGTTGGGCTTCAACGCGGGGCGCAGCGTGTCGAGCTTCGTGGCGAGACCCGAATCGGGGACGCCGAGGTCGCGCTGCAGCGCCTTGGCCAGCCGCTGATCCGCGTCACTCCACGCCGGCAGCCCGACCTGTTTCATGTTCTCGTACATGTCCTCGGCGATCACGCGGTTGAAATGACCGGGCCACGCGGCGCCGAGGATCCGCGGCGGCAGCTCGGTCGTGCTCGTCATCATCGCCGCGGCGTGCGCGATGGTGTCGGCGAGGGCGTAGAGCTCCTGGATGTGCGGATAGTCGAGCTCGCGCAGGTAATACCAGACGGAGGCGGTGGGCGGGACGACGTTGGGCTGATCGCCCCCATTCACGATCACGTAGTGCGAGCGCTGCTGCAAGCGCAGATGCTCGCGGCGGTAGTTCCAGCCGATGTCCATCAACTCGACGGCGTCGAGCGCGCTGCGGCCCCGCCATGGCGCACCGGCGGCGTGCGCGCTCTTCCCTTGGAAGCTGAACAGCACCGAGACGAGGCCGTTGCCGGCGATGTCGCCCCAGGACGTCGCGAGGTTGTCGTCGACGTGCGAGAAGAGCACGATGTCGACGTCCTTGAACAGGCCGTCGCGGACGTAGTAGGCCTTCGCACCGACCAGCTCCTCCGCCACGCCCGGCCAGATCTGCAGCGTTCCGGGGAGATGCTCGCGCTCCATGATCTTCTTGACGGCGAGGGCGGCCGTGATGTTCACCGCCTGCCCCGAGTTGTGGCCTTCGCCGTGCCCCGGGGCGCCCTCGATCAGCGGCGCATGGCATGCGACGCCGGGCTTCTGTGACGCCTGCGGGATGTCGTCGATGTCGGAGCCGAGCGAGATCACCGGCTTACCCGATCCCCACGTTGCGACCCAGGCGGTCGGAATACCGGCGACCCCTTCGCGCACGGTGAAGCCGTTCTTGCGAAGCAGATCGATCAGATATCGCGACGTCTCGGTTTCCTGAAAGCCGAGCTCGGCAAAGCTGAAGATCTGATCCACCATTTGCTGCGTGAACTGGGCGCGGCTCGCGACATCTCGCGCGACTTCTTGTTTCAGCGCTACGAGCCGTGGCGACTGTGACGTTGCAGCCTGCACAATCAGCAACAGCGCATGGAGCGACGGCACGACTCACCTCCGAGCAGTTGGCGTGAGCGGGAAAGCTGTATATTCTCGCAACTCACGTCCAGCAGGATTCCAATGACACGCGCTTTCCTTCTCGCCATCGCGGCCTTCATTGTCGCACCAATGCCACAGGTCAGAAAGCCGGTGTGCGCTCCTGATAACGCGGGACTGACGCTGCAGCCGGGCTTCTGCGCGCTGATCGTCGCGGAATCAATCGGTCCCTCGCGCCACATGGTGGTGCTGGAGAACGGCGACGTGCTCGTCGCCGTCTACGGGCCACGCGGGGGGGTGCGGGTGTTGCGCGACACCACTGGCGACGGCAAGGCGGACGTTATCAGCTCATTCGGGATCGGTGGCGGCAACGGGATCGCGTTCGCCGGTGAATATCTCTACTTCGCGACCGACGACGCCGTCGTGCGTTGGCATTGGAACATCGGTCAACTCACACCCAACGGCGGTCCGGATACGGTCGTCAGCGGCCTGACGAACCGGCGCCAGCATCAGAGGAAAAGCATCGTCATCGGCTCGGACGGCCAGCTGTACGTGAACATCGGAGCGCCATCGAACTCGTGTCAGGTACAGGACCGCGCGCCGGAGTCGCCGGGACAAGACCCGTGTCCCATCCTCGCGTTTGCCGGCGGGATCTGGCGCTTCGACCCCCGGCGCGGGGGGCAAACCCAGACCGACGGCCAGCGCTATGCCACCGGCCTGCGCAACGCCGTGGCAATCGCCGTGGATCCGGCCACCGGCTCGCTGTTCGCGGCCCAGCACGGGCGCGATCAGCTCGGCGCCAACTGGCCCAAGCTCTATACCGATGCGGTGAGTGCGGAGCTGCCGGCGGAAGTCGTCTTCCGGCTCGAGGCGGGCGGCGATTACGGCTGGCCGTACTGCTACTACGATTGGCGCCGCCGCCAAAACGTGCTGCAGCCGGAGTACGGCGGGGATGGCAAGACGCAGGGACGGTGCGACTCAGCGCCGCGGCCTGTGGTTGCGTTTCCCGGCCACTGGGCGCCGGATGGGATGACGTTCTACAACGCCCGCCATTTCCCGCTGAAGTACCGCGGCGGGCTGTTCATCGCGTTTCACGGATCGTGGAACCGCGCGCCCGAGCCGCAGGCCGGCTACAAGGTGATGTTCGTGCCGATCGCCCGAGGTGTAGCGACTGGCCCGTCCGAGGTCTTTGCGGACGGGTTTGCGGGCGCCACCGTCACCCCGCAGGGCGCCCGGTATCGGCCCACGGGCGTCGCCGTGGGGCCGGACGGCTCGTTATATGTCGCGTCGGATCAAGGAGCAGGAGCGGTCTTCAGGATCGTGGCTCAGCCCTAACGAGCCAGTCGCGCGCGCGTGACGGAGTCGGCAGTCGCGAGCGCCCGATCCGAATCCCACTTGTAGTAGAGCGTCAGGCACGAGGAAAGATTGAAGTCGCGCTTGGCAATGCACGTCTGCAGCTCGCGGCGATGCGTGGGCAGCTCGGCATTCCACATCGAGTCCTGCGTCCTTTTCACGCGCGACAGCGGCCACCCGGCGACGAGCAAACAGCTCCGCAGTTGATCGTCGGCGTGCTGGCACGACTGCAGGTCCCGGCGATGCTTCACCGAGCCGAGGGCCCAGACCGAATCTTCCTGGTGTGTCTTGAGCGAATCCAGCTCGTGGGCGCGATCCGTGGCCGTCTTCTGAGCGTCCGCCACACTCCAGTGGTACAGCCCCACCAGACATTGCGTCGTACCTTTGGCGTCGAGTGAGATGGAGCTGCACTCGACCACCTGGGCACGTCGGCCCGGTTTCTTGCTGCAACCGGCCAGCACCGCAACCACGGCCAGCACGAGGAGCTGAAGAGGATGGGATTTCATGGCGCCTAACATAGCGAACGGCGCTTTAACGGAGCAACAGGAATACGTCGTAAAGCGCGTGGGTCCACGCGGTTATGCCAAATCCGCGCAGCAGGTAGAGGCCGCTGAAGAACAACCCTGCAATCGTGCGGAAAACGAAGGAGTAGACCTCCAGGCGATCGCCATACGGGCCGATATAGTGGAATGCGGAGAAGATGAGCGCCCCCAAGACGGTCGCGACGACGCCCGCGACCAGCGGCCGCACGCCCAGGAGCGTGTTCGTGCCCCACGCGAGCAATCCGACGAGCACAACTCGGAAGAGCAGCTCTTCGTAGATCCCGGCGCCGAGTGAGAGCATCAGCATCGTCCAGCGGCTCATTCTCTGCGCACTGAAGGCGAGTGTCATGGGCGGTGGCGGCGTACCGAGCACCGCCGCGGTAAGGCTCCCGACCACGACGCCGAACACGAGCGACAGGCAGATGGACTCGAGCAGCATGCCGCCCAGGACAGACGGGGTCAACTTGCCGGGGTGCGTGCGTACGTCCCTGGCGATCAGCCAGGCACCAACGCCGATCAGGCACAACATGAACAACCGCGGGCCCCAGGCGCCGGCGAGCCAGAGGAATATCGATTGCAGGATCACGTCCGCCCCATTGCGGACACTCATGCCGCCTGGTCCGACGGGTGCCAGGGCGGCAAGGATCTGGTAGATGATCAAGAGAGGTAAAGCAAAGAGCACGCTGTAACGGGGAGCTCGGCTGGCCTGCCAATACGTACGCATCATCATCCTGAATCTTATCCTTCACCCGGTTTCGTACAGAGTCCTACGTGAGCTTTGCCATCCTCGTTACCGCCGTCCTCGCCGTGCAGAACCCTGGGAGGGGGGACAGCTCCGCGTACCTCGATGCCCAGGCCCGGCGCCTGGTCGCGGACGCCCGGGAACGGCGGGAAACGATCGACCGATCGATTACGGCCTATCGCACCAGAATGCGCGAGCGCATCGGCGTCGGCATTCGCGCGTTGCGGCGCGACCGCATGCTGTATCGCCGCGAGATCGCATTACAGATCGACTGGCAGCGCGATTCCGTGACGCGCATCGACGTGATCGGCGCCCGCCAATCTGTGCCGGCCGCCGTTCCGAAGCCATCGCTGCCGGAGGACTTGAAGGGCGAGGCGAGGGATTATGCGTTCGATCCCGCAAACGATCACCTCACCATCGGCTGGGGGAAGGCCCGGCGGGACAGCACCGAGGATTCGACCAGGCATCGCGACGTCGAGTTCCGTCACCCGCTCGCACCCGGCAGCGAGGCCGATTACCGCTTCGCCACCGGCGACTCGAGCGTCGTGGTATTCCCCGACGGCCGCGAGATCCGGCTGCGCGAGCTGCGCATCATTCCGCGGCGGCTCGACTTCCGGCTGATGTCCGGCTCGTTCTGGATCGATGAGGGCTCGCACGCCGTCGTGCGGGCGTTGATCCGCCCCGCGCGCCCGTTCGACTTCGAGCAGGACCTGAGCGACGAAGACGGCAAGGACATTCCCGGGTTCGTCAAACCGATCCGGGTCGAGGTGCGGTTTCTCACGATCGACTACGGCTTATGGACCGGCCGCTGGTGGCTGCCGCGACTGATCGCAATGGACGCCGTCGCGACCGCCGGCTCCTTCCTGCAGATGCCGATGCGCTATGAGCGCGTCTACGACGACTACGCAGTGCGCGGGGACACGACGGCGCGGCGCGCGCCCCGGCCCACCGAAGCGACGGAAGCCGAGGACTCGATCGCCCGCGCCGAGTGTCACGAACGCGAAAAGGTTGACAAGGTTTCGTGCAGGTGCGCCAACGGGCATTGCTCCAGATTCACTGTACACATTCCGACCGATACCGCCGCTCTGCTCGCGAGCAGCTCACTGCCGCCGCCCTTCGGCGCGACGCACGATACGCTCATCACTTCCGGCGAGCTGGAGGAACTGACACACGGGCTGGGGGATTTGCCGCAGGCGCCATGGCAGCTGCACGCGCGACCGCCGCGCTGGGGCCTGGCCCGCTACAACCGTGTGGAGGGGTTATCCCTCGGCGCTCGGGGCGAGCTCGATCTCGGCCGGCTACAGCTCGACGGCGCCGCTCGAATCGCTACGACCGATGGCGAGCCCGATCTCCAGGGAGGTGTCCTGCGCGAGACCGGCACAGCACGCATCCGGCTCAAGGGTTATCGGCGCCTTGCCGCGGTCGATCCGACCGCGCGATCGCTCTCGATCGGGAATTCGCTTGGGGCTCTGATGCTGGGCCGCGACGACGGCGACTACTTCCACGCGACAGGCGCCGAGTTGACGATCGCGCCCGCGGTGACACTCGCGCAGCGCTTCGAGGTCCGCCTGTACGCCGAACGTCAGCGCCGGGCGCTCAAGCGCACCGACTTCTCGTTTCCGCACGCGCTGCACGAGGATCACATCTTCCGTCCCAACATCAGTGCGGACTCCGCCGACCAGCTTGGGGCGTCGCTGACGCTGCGCACGCAGCAGGGAATCGATCCCGAGCGGCCGCAGTGGACCGCCGATGTGACGATCGATGGCGGCGTGGGGACGTACCGGTTTGGGCGCGTGAGCAGCACGCTGCGGGTGACCGCACCACTTGGTCCTAGGATCGCCGGTGCGGTCGAGCTGGCGGGCGGCATGGCCGATGGTGTCGTCCCGATCCAGAGCTACTGGTATCTCGGCGGTCCCGGCACGATTCGCGGCTATGGCGGGAATGCGTCCAGCGGCGACGCGTTCTGGCGCGCGCGCCTCGAGCTCGCGAATCGTTGGCCGGCCGCACGCGTGGTGTTGTTCGCGGACGTCGGACGCGCCGGCCCGCGCGAGCACCTCTCGCTCGTCCGGCCGCTGACCGGCGTCGGCGTGGGCGCGAGCTTCGTCGACGGACTCCTCCGCTTCGATGTGACCCGGGCTCTGCGGTCGCCGACCGGCTGGCGTTTGGATTTCTATACCGACGCAGCACTCTGATTTGCGCCGCCGCAGGGCGCGCGCCATCCTTGTCGCCCGATGACCTCCACGACATCACCAGCAACTGATCTTAAGCGCGAGCTCGGCCTCTTCGACGCGGTCATGATCAACGCGGGGACGATGATCGCCTCCGCGATCTTCATCGTCCCCGCGACGGTCGCCGCCGCCGTCCAGGGCTCGGCTGTGATGACGCTCGTCTGGGTGATCGGCGGGGTCGTGTCGTTGCTCGGCGCGCTGTCGATTGCCGAGCTCGCGGCAGCGTATCCGGAGGCGGGCGGACAGTACGCGTACCTCCGCGAGGCTTACGGCACGATCTGGGCATTCCTGTATGGCTGGGCGAACTTCGCCGTCATCAATACAGCCTCGATTGCGGCGATCGCCGTCGGGTTCGCGCGCTACATCGGCTTCTTCGTTCCGCTGACCGAGCTCGCGATCCGAGTCGTCGCCATCGCGTCGATCATCGCGCTCACGCTGCTCAACTGCCGTGGTGTGCGTCTCGGCGCGACAACGCAAAATGTCCTGACGACGCTGAAGATCGGCGCCTTGGCGGCGATCATCATCACGGCGTTCGCGCTGCCCGGCGGTGCCCCGTCGCATTTTCAGCCGCTCTGGCCGGCTGGAACGCCGGGGCAGTGGATCGGCCCGTTCGGGATCGCGATGGTGGCGGTGCTCTGGGCGTACGACGGATGGATCGAGACGACGTACGTGGGCAGCGAGATTGTGGATCCCGGTAGAAATCTCCCGCGTTCCATCATTTTCTCGACTCTGATTGTCATCGCACTCTACGTCCTCGCGAGCGTCGCCTATACGTATGTGCTGTCGCCCACCAACATGGTGGGCTCCGCACTCGTCGCGTCGGACGCAGCGCGCGTCACGATGGGAGCGGTGGGTGCGTCGTTCGTCGTGATCGCGATTCTCATTTCCACGCTGGGAGCGAACAACGGGATCGTGCTGACCGCGGCCCGGATCCCGTACGCGATGGCGCGGGGCGGGATGTTCTTCCGCTCACAGGGGATCGTCCATCCGCGCTTCGGGACGCCGACCGTGGCGCTGCTCACCCAGGGCGTGATCGCCTCCGCGCTCACGGCGCTCGGCACATATGATCAGCTGTTCACCTACGTCGTGTTCGCGCAGTTCGTGTTCTACGCGCTGTCGGCGAGCGCGGTGATTCGCCTACGGAAAACGGCTCCAGCGCTCGCCCGCCCCTACAAGACGTGGGGCTACCCGCTGACGCCGATCGTCTTCATCGCGTTCGCCATCTGGTTGGTGTACAACACGATCGTCGAGACGCCGAAGGACTCGGCGATCGGCGCCGGGCTGATCCTGCTCGGATTACCCGGTTACTACTACTGGCGTCGACCCCGCCCTGGCGGGCGATAGTCGATGAGCTCCGCCAGCGCCGGTGGGATGCGCTGGCCCCACACGTCGCGCATCGGCACCGTTACGATTTGCGGGCGGCCACCGGGGAGTCCGTCCCGGCCGTCCTGACCCTTTGCTCCGGCGGGTCCCGAGGCTCCCGCGCTGCCGGCGACGCAGCGCGGGTCGTTGGCGGGATCGGCTGCGCCGCCCTTGCCACCCGCGCCACCTTTTCCACCGGATCCGCCATCGCCGCCTTCGCCGCCCGGCACTTGCGCGTCCACGAGTCCCGCGAGGAACGGCTCCTCCGCCGGGGCGATGATCGTGATCTGCCCGCCGCGGCCGCCCGGTCCGGCCCCGCTCCCGTTCCCGCCTGCACCACCAGGACCACCCGCACCGCCGGGACAGCCCGGCCGTCCGTTCGTGCCCGCGACGCCGGCCGTCCCTTCGGCCCCGCGGGAGCCGCGCGAGCCGCGCGCTTCAATGATGAGCCAATCCGAGGGGGGCACGGCGCGTGCATCGGCGAGGAGGTAATAGGGCGGCGCGTCTTCCACCTCGATGCCGGCCACGAGCAGGCGATCGTAGAACGGCGAGCGCAGGATGCCCAGCCGCACCGTAACCTGAGGACCGCTCGCACCCGCCCCGACACCCCGAAAGCCGAAGGTGTGCTGGAGGCAGCTGTAGTCAGGGGCCAGGACCGTCGAGGTCGTGATACTCGGCTTGGCCTTCAACAATGCGGTGAGACGAAAGCCTGTGATCGCGGTGGCCAGCGGATCGCGCGCCGCGCTCCAGCCGCCGCCTTCGAGTGGCGTCGCCTCGTTGCTCGAGAGCTGCAGGAAGACGACGTGCAAGCGGGGCGGATGATCCTCATCGTAGCGCGTCTCGAACGGAATGAGTGAGCCGTCCTTCAACACCGCGGTGTAGCCGGCGGCGAACGATTCGCCGGGGCAGGCCCGCGTACTCGTCGACATCCGTAGCTCCCGGATCTGCTCGACCAATCCAGGATCGGGAGCGAACGACGGTGGCGGCCGCTTCGGCCCGCAGGCCGCGGTGAGCACGATCCCAGCGAGCACGACTCGTCTGGCGACGATCACGAAGCTCCGCACACGCCCTCATCCGAAAAGGTCGGACCAAATGTAGTATTTCACGTCATGCCGCGCGCGCGGGCGGTAGGGGCCGCCGTCGACATCGGGCTCATCGAGACCATCCGGGCCAGGGGAGGGGGCCTCCCCTGGCTCGGCCGCCACCTCGCGCGCCTGCGCACCTCCACTGCGGCCCTCGGGGTGCCCGAAGCTCCCGCCGACCTCGACGATCTCGTCCGGTTCGCCGTCGGCTCTGGAGACCGCGGCGACCGCGTCGTTCGTCTGCAGTTGACCGGTGGCCGGGCCGAAATCGCGACGCGCGACGTCAACCCGGACCGGGACGTCGCCGTCGTGGTGTCTCGAGAGGTGCACGTCCCCTATCCTCACAAAACCACGCGACGCGAGCAGTTCGGGCGCGCGCTCGCGAGCGCGCGCCGCAGGCGAGCGCGTGACGCCGTGCTCGTGACGGCGGAAGGATGTGTGGCCGAGGGGACGGCCTGGAATCTGTTCTGGTGGGAGAACCGAACGCTGTGCACGCCGGCCGCGGATCTCGGGATCCTGCCGGGGATCGGCCGGCAGCGCGTCATGGAGTTGGCCGAAGTGACAGAGGTCCGGGCCCCCGTCGCCGCGCTGGCCGGCCGCAGTCTCTTCCTCGTCAACGCGGTGCGAGGGATCGTGGAAATCGGGCGTTTCGAAGGTGAGCCCGTTCCCCGCGATCAAAGAACGGCGGAGTTGTCCGCCGCCTTTTGGCCCGACTAGCGTCCCCGCGCGAGCCGTTCGCGAATCGCGCGCGCCCGGGCCTGCAGCGCCTTGCTCGACGACTGCGCGAACGCCTCGAGGTGCTGGAGCACGATCGGGAGGAGCTTCGCCTTTCCTTCCGAGAGCGTCGCCAGGCTATCCAGTGCCCAGGCGCGCACGAATGTCTGGGGAAACGCAACGTTCTCGAGCAGAATCCGCTCGATGCGCCGCGACTCGGCCGCTGTCCAGCGAAACAACGGCAGCGCGCGTACGATCTGGAGCCGAATTTCCCACTTGTCGCTGTCCGCTAACGGGCCGATGAACACCTGCTTGTAGGGTTCGATCCAGTCGGGATGGTCATGGGCGAGTTTTTCGAGCAGGTCGAGCGCGCGCTGGGCCACGAGCCAATCGTCAGCGCGGGTCAGCGCGGCCAGGTCTTTGACGCGCGCGGGCCGCTTCTCGATCAGCGCCCGCACGCGAGCCGAGCGGGCGATGCCGCGCCGGTCGCCGCCGCTGAGCAAAGCGCGGAAGTCGCCTTGAGCTTTCATTCACATACCGAGCCGGTTAGTTTCGTCTACCTAAACGTCTAGACGTCTCGACGTCTAGGTTCACGGTGGCTGTAGCTCAATTGGTTAGAGCGCCGGACTGTGGCTCCGGAGGTTGCGGGTTCAATCCCCGTCAGCCACCCCTCTTCAAGTTGCAAAGTTGCCCAGACGGCAAAGTTGCAAGTGGGGACTTCTGAGCGACAACAATCCCATCATCCGTGTGCAGCACCTCGTGCGCTCGTTTGGAGCTGTGACGGCGGTGAACGACGTCACGTTCAATGTGCGCAGGGGTGAAACGTTCGCGTTTCTCGGCCCCAACGGCGCCGGGAAGACGACGACGATCAAGATGCTGACGACCGTGCTCCGTCCCACGAGCGGTACGCTCGAGCTGGACGGCCTGAATCCGGTGACCGATTCAACCGAGGTCCGGAAGCGGTTCGGCGTCGTGTTTCAGGATCCCAGTCTCGACAGCGAGCTCACCGCCTGGGAGAACATCGACATCCATGGCGTGTTGTACCACGTGCCGCGCCGCATTCGGCGCGAGCGCGCCGAGGCGCTGCTCAAGCTGTTCGAGCTGTGGGACCGGCGGAACGATCTCGTCAAAACGTTCTCGGGCGGGATGAGACGACGCCTGGAGATCGCGCGCGGGTTCCTGCACACCCCCAAGGTGTTGTTCCTGGACGAGCCCACGCTGGGCCTCGATCCGCAAAGTCGCAATCAGATGTGGACCATCGTCAAAAACCTGAATGCGACCGAAGGGGTCACGGTCTTTCTCACCACGCACTATATGGACGAAGCCGATCGCGTGGCCGACCGGATCGCGATCATCGATCACGGCCGGATCGTGGCGACCGGCTCGTCGGCCGAGCTGAAGCAGCAGACCGGCGCCGATTCGCTCGAGGCGGCGTTCCTCAAGCTCACCGGCAGCACGATCCGCGACGAGACGTTCAGCGCCGAGGATCGGATGCGGCAGGTCTCGCGGGTCTGGAGACGATAGCGATGAACGTCATCTACGTTCTCTGGCTGCGTGAGGTGAAGAAGTACTTGCGCTCGCGCGCGCAGATCATCGCGTCGCTCGGCACGCCGCTGATGTACCTCGCCGTGCTCGGCTTCGGGCTGGGTCCCGTGTTTCGGCGGGCGGGGGAGGGCAGCTACCTCCAATTCATGGCGCCGGGGGTCATCGGGATGACGGTGCTGTTCACGGCGATGTTTTCAGGGATCGCGATGCTGTGGGATCGCCAGTTCGGGTTTCTCAAGGAGACGCTGGTCGCGCCGGTGCCGCGCGTGCAGATCATGATCGGCCGTACGCTCGGCGGCGCCACGGTCGCAATGCTGCAGGGGGCGATCATTTTCGCGGTGACGCTGGTGGCGGGATTCCGGCCGACGAGCCTGCTCGCGGTGCCGGTCGCGTTCCTGATCGTCGCGCTGATCGCCGTGGTCTTCTCCGCGCTCGCCACGGCGATCGGCTCGAGTCTGAAGGAGATGCAGGGCTTTCAAATGGTGATGAACTTTCTGGTCATGCCGTTGTGGTTTTTGTCGGGCGCGCTCTACCCGCTGCAGGGCCTCCCGGCGGCGCTTGCGGTACTGACGCGGGTCGACCCGCTCACGTACGGGATCGACGGGGTGCGCGGTCTGATGATCGGCACCACGCACTTTGGTGTGGGGGTGGATGTGGCGGTGCTGCTGGCCGTGGGCGTGCTGTTCGTGACCGCCGGAGCGTGGCGGTTCTCGAAGATCGAGGTGTAACGGATTAAGCCTCGTCCGAGGAGTCCTCGCCGATGATCGCTTCCACGAACCCGAAGATCGGACGGCCGACGATGCGCACGACGGAGCCAGAATCCGCCGATGCGCCCTTGAGGGAGAAGTATCCGAAGAGCGCGCGCCCCGCGCTGTCCACGCGCACGCCGGAGGGCAGCCGGATCTGCACGTATCCCATGAACGCGCTGGCGGCGATCGTGGTGACACCGGTCTTGAACGTCGCGCCGGTGAGGTCGAGCTCCACGTAGCCCAGGCGGGAGCGGATCGTGAGATCGCGTGGAACCGCGCCGACGAGCTTGGGCTCTTGCCCCGAAAAGAACGCCGGGATCTGACCGCTTGGAACCTGGGACGGCAGGTCGGCGGTGATGGCCTCGAGCTCGCGCGCCGATGTCGCCGAGTAGGCAATCTCCAGGCGAGCTTCGAAGTCCGCCTCAGTGAGCACGTCGTTGGCGAAGTGGCGGGTGAGGAGCGCAATGGCACGCTCACGGTCGATCGAGAGCTCGGACAACGGGGGCAGCGGTGTAGACATTGTCATCTAATCTAGCCAGGCGCTGTTGAGTCCGAGCGCGGTGGCCGGTTGGATTGGGGTCGCGACCTAGGTCCGTAGCTCAATTGGTAGAGCACCGGTCTCCAAAGACGGCGGGTCTATGCGGGCCCGCCGTTTTTGTGCTCATGCCGCGCCCTCCAGGACCCCCAAATCCCTCCACGTCCGTCTCTCGGACCGGCAAACACTACGACAAACAACTCAGCTACAGCGTATCGGGTTCAAGCAGTACATGGATCGATTCATGCCGCAGTGGAGGCAGTACCGGGATGAGTTGAACCGGGCGCCACTCGCTCACGTCGATTGGCGGCCTATTCGACAATCGGCGGGAGTTCGCTGTAGCGAATCGTCCCTGGCCCGACCAATGCGGTGCGATTGCCAGAGAGGTGGGGCGAGCGATACGGAGTATCGCCCGAGGTGCAGGTCTCGTGCGCCCCTACGCGGCTCGCCCAAGGTGATGCCTTGCCCTCGGTGCCACGAGGAGTTCCCAGTCGGGTGGGATGTACGGTAATCGCACCCGAACCCGCCGCTTAGCCGTCTCCGCCGCGCCTACCCTCGCGCCGCAGATCAGCGAGAGCCCTCATCTCCCCGCCGCGCGCCGCCTTACGTCTCGTCGCGAGCACCGAGCGCGACACGCAAGGCTACCTCGAGCAGCAGCTTCACGGGGGCGAGCCTGGCCTCGCACCCCCGGACGAGTTGCTCAAGGTCGGGGATAAAGTGGGTGACGGGAGGCGGAGCTGGGTTGACCGTCACCAGTCGTTTGTGAATCGTGATGAGAGCCAGGTACACGGCGCTGGATTTGCCAGTCTGGCTATCCCCCTGCCGTTCGAGCTCGCCCGGGAGCTCCTTGGCTCGGTCTCTCGCCGCGCCAACGGCAATCGCGAGGTGCTGCTGGACAGCGTCCACGCAACCGGTCCTTTCGAGGTCTGAATCTACAACACCTTGCCCCGCTAGATAGCCTCGCCCTGGGACGGCGCCCGCGCGTCGTACCTGTGACGCACCCGATTACATGTGGCGAATGTGTGGTGCCTGCAGTGGCCAGCGACCTCGAATTCGAGGAGGTAAAGGATGCACTCATCGGTGTGATGGCGATGGGACACATTGCGGCGTGGGATTTCACGCAAGAACTACCGCGACTGTCGCGGCGATGGGCGCAGCACGGACGAGCGTTCGCTCCCGAGGATACCTCAGCGTACCGAGCATTTGAACAGTGGATGCGGCGTTTGGGGATGACCGCATGCACGTCGGATGCGGGGCCTATTCGCAGACGTCTAGGCCGTTATGAGTGGTGAAGCTCCGGGCAGGGCACGTCGGAGGGACGCGCGCCCGCCCGGTCGTAGCAACCGCCACGGTCGTAGCAACCGCACCGGTGCGCCACATTCCTGACGCATAGCGCCAATTGTTAGCTAACGGCAAGACGCGTCGCCGCCCCTGTGAAGACTCGAGCAAGGTGGTCACGGCTTGATTCTTTCGGGCGGGGGGATAACAATAGGACCATGGAGTATGATGTTCGCAGTGGACCGGCGGCTCCAGTTGGATGATGAGCGAAGGCGCCGAGGATGTTCTCGCCCGCCTACCCTACCTCCGCCATCGGTGTGACCTCGATCTCCTCGTCTTTTTCCACCGCCATCGGCGCGTGCTTCTGACCATCGAACGCCTGGTCGCTCTCATGGGGTACGACCGCGAACAGATCGCGGCGTCGTTGGAAACCCTCATCGCGGCGAACGTGGTCACGCGAACACAGCACCAAACCACTGGCGCTCGGATGTATGCCTTTGAGGCGTTAGATAACGACAACGATTCCCTCGCGCCACTGCTCCGGACTGCGTCTGCTCGAGCGGGATGGCTCGCGATCAACCGAGCGCTCGAAGGCCGACGGGTGAAGGAACCAGATCGCGCATCGCGCTCCCCCGTCCCCCAACAGCATGACGACATTCCCAATGGCGAATGAGACCAAGGCCGTGAATCTCATGCCGACGCCCGACAAGTTCGCGCTTACCGGGATCAGCGGTCTGGATTCGATCCTGGAAGGGGGCATCCCCCGAAGCAACGTCACTCTGGTCGAAGGGGCCATCGGGACAGGCAAGACCACCATGGGGGTCGAGTTTGTCTATCGCGGGGCGAGCGAGTTCGACGAGCCCGGCATTATCGTGGTCTTCGAGGTCTCGCCGGAAAAGGTGGTGCGCGATGCCGCGCAGTTGGGCTGGGATCTCGCCGCGCTGGAGCGGCAGGGGCGAGTGAAGATCATCTATACCACGCGCCAGGTGTTCCGCCAGGAATTGCAGCAGGCGGACAGTCTCCTGCTCCAGGAGGCCGCCAAGATGGGCGCTGCCCGCATCTTCGTCGACGGGGTGGTCGGCCTGATCGACGGCGGGGGAGACGGGAAGGAGCAGGAGCCGCGCGAAGCGTTTCACGTGCTGGTGGAAGGTCTCCAGCGCGACCGGCTCACCGCCATGCTGGCGGTCGAAGCCACCGCGCTCAACCAGGGCCGGCTCCCGGTGTTGGAAGAGTCGATTGCTGATACCGTGATCCGCTTACGAATGGAGGAAGTGCAGCGCGCGACCATTCGATCCATCGAGATCATCAAGTCACGCGGCCATTCGTACCACATGGGCCGACACAGCTTCTGCATCGTGACCGGTCGGGGCATCGAGGTCTACCGCCGCGTCCAGGCGCCGCGAGCCGCGAGCCGCGATCGGGCCGCCGCCTTCGATCCGAGCAGTCGCGTAACGACGGGAGTTCCCGGGCTCGACGAGGTAGTGAATGGGGGGTACTTCCTCGGCAGCACGACGGTCGTGGCCGGGATCTCCGGTGTGGGCAAGAGCGTGATGGCGCTCCAGTACATGGCCGAAGGCGCGCGTCTCGGTGAGCCGAGTCTCATGCTCACCCTAGACGAACAGGTTCCCCAGGTGCTCCGGAACGCCAAGAGTATCGGGATCGACCTTCAGACGCACATTGACCGCGGGGTGGTACAGCTCTACTACGACCCGCCTCAGGAGATTGAGGTGGATCGGCACTTCCACAACATCGAACAGATCGTGAAGGAGTTCCGGCCCCGGCGGGCCGTGCTCGACAGTATCTCAACCTATGGGTCGAGCCTCGGCACCCAGGGGCGCCTGTTTCGAGACTTCTTCCACGCCCTGGTCGCGCTGATGAAGGAATACCAGGTGGCGGCGGTCTATAACCACGAAAACCCCGAGATGCTCGGCATGTCATCCATGATGGGGGCTTTCGGGATGAGCTCGCTCGTGGATAACATCATCCTGATGAACTGGATCGAGCTGGGTGACACGTTCCGGCTCGGCCTCACGGTGGCCAAGATGCGCGCCAATCCGACGGTCCGGAAGACCCACGAATGCGAGATTACGGATGGGCAGGGAATGCGCGTGCTCCCGCGCCACCTGCCGCTCGCTGCTCCGGCTATGGCTCCTTTCTCCAGCTTCGGTGGCCTGATTTCTCGAGCGCCAGAGCGGCTTGCCCACGGTACGGAACCCGGTGAGGTAACCGGGGGGCAGTAGGTCCCGTCATGGCGCGGATTGGCGACGCACTCTTCCGTGACGTCGTATGGCAGCAGGCTCCTGGAGAAGTTCGCCGCAGTGACTCGGCTGACCGTCGTCGTGTATGGAGTCGACGCGGCCGTGGTCTCCGGTCCCATCCATCCATCGCCACGGTTCGCGTTATTCGAGAAGGCTGGCTACGAGCTCGGCATCTTCGCGGAGTGTGGCCGAAGGTGCCTGGCGCTTGATCGTCCGGCGATCAGTCTGGCATCCTCGTACGGCTTGGCCGGGTGGGCACCTCGCTGGTGCTCGAGGGGATTCTTGGTCGAGCATGGGCGAAGCGGTTCGGCAACGGCAACAAGCGGCAAACACCGAGGGTGTTGCGCCTGTAGCGGATTCGGTAACTTCCAGCAGCACCAATTCTTAGGTCCGTAGCTCAATTGGTAGAGCACCGGTCTCCAAAACCGGGGGTTGCAGGTTCGATTCCTGCCGGGCCTGTTTGAGCACTGCACGCGAAGACCTTGTCCGTGCCATCAGCACGGCACGAGACCAGGCGAAAAAGCTGCTCACGGCTTTAGAGCAGGTCGGCCACCCAGAAACGAGCCGATCGAGCTCGCTCTATTTGGCGCTCGTGTCGATGCGAAAGCGCCTCACAAAAAACGAGCAGTCACCGAGCGCGGTGGTCACGGAGCTCGAGCAGCTCGTGACTCTCTGTGAGGGGAAGCTCGCGCGGATCAAACCCGATCTCGAGGACGCGCTAAGGATCGCGCGCGGAGCCTAATGGCGCAGGAAGCCGGGTGGTGGCGCTTTCACTCAGCTCTTGGACTCGAGCTCGGCGAGCATGTCGTCGAACATAGGCATCGCGTCCGCCGGATTTGCCGAGAGCGATACCCGCCATCCGCCCGCGCCGGCCAGCCACCGCAGCGCTCCGTCCAGGGAGGCGCCGAACCGCGCGCGGCTCAAGCCTAATCCGTCCTTGAGAAATGCCTGCACCTCCGCCGCGGAGGCCGGCACTTTCGAAACCGTGGTGCCCACCCCCTTCCGCTCGAGCAGGCAGACCGCCGCTCGGGTCGCGACAGGAGCCGGGGCCGTCGGCGCGGGCCACTCGCCGGGGTACTGGACCACCAATTTCTCGTCCCCGTTCGCGAGCAAAGTAGGCGATCGCCCCGCCAGCTCCGGAAAGTGGGTTACGGCCGTCGTGAGCAACCGCACCCGGCCGGGCAGGCCCCACACCCGGAACTCTGGGTTGAGCTGCACGTAGACGGCGTCGTCAGACAGCACTCGCAGTCCGAGGCGATGGGCTTGATAGGCGAGCGTACTCTTCCCGGTGCCCGGAGGGCCGGCGAGGAGCAGCGCGACGCCGCCGCGGGCGATCGCCGCGGCATGTACCGGGTAGCGGTCACACGCCGTCACCAAGGTGAGCGTCAGGCCTTCGATCATGCTGTACTGCACGTGCGCGCGGTCGGCGAGCAGGGCCGGCGTGATGTACGCGGTGGCCTCCTGCCGTCTCGTATCCGCAATCCCGACGCTCCCGGGGGTGTGCACGATGACGCGGTCGGCGTCCGGCATGCGGCACGTCACCGGGGCGTGCGACGCCACTCGGGAACCGTCTCGCTCGTCTCCCTCGTGGACGATCAGCCGGACGCGCACGCCCAGCGGAGCGATCAGACCGGAACTCGTGCGCAGCCCGCGCCAGATTCCAAAGGCTGCTTCGACCACGGCCAGCGCCGCCGCGCTGTTCGATTCGAAGCGGACGGGGATGCCGAGCACCGGCAATTCCATCACGTGTCGCAGTGGTACGCCGTGATAGAGCACGTCGGGAGATGCGTCGAACGATATCGCGTCAGTCATGGAGCCACGATCTTACCGGCGGCACCTGGCTGCCGCTAGCTTCGTGGACATGCAGCCTGAAAACGACGACATCCCCGCGCGGCTTGCGCGCTACGCCGTGACCCGAGACGCGCGGGACCTCTGGCCCGAGGTGAGCGCGTCCGCCTTCCAGGCGGCGCAACGCGAGATGGTGCGCGTCACGGCCGCGGTGTTGGCGGGCGCTCCCAGTCCCGTGCGCCTGGACCTGCCACGTGACGCGGATACGCGGGCGCTCGGCGTCGCGGCCTCGGCCGCCGGGATGGGGCCGCTGCTGGGGTTCTGGTGCGCGACGGGGCGCGTCGACGCCCAGCAATCCGTGCTCGACCTGCTCGCCGGACATCTGGACCACGGGCGGCAGCGCGCGGCCCGCCTACGCCAAGAGCTCGAGCGGATTCTCGTCCCCTTCGCCGACCGCGGCATCGAGGTGCTCGTCCTGAAGGGCGCCGACACCGCGTACCGCTACTTCCCGGAGCCCGGGACCCGCCCTTCGTCAGACCTTGACCTGCTCGTCGCGCCGCACGACGTCGCGGCGGCTCGCAGCGTGCTCGTGAACCTGGGGTTCGCCGAACAGGGCCCTGGACATGGCGACCGATATCGGACCACCTGGACTCCCCCCGCGGTCGGCGGCGTCCGCTCGCTGGAGCTCGCGCACGCCGACAACCCATGGTCCGTGGATCTCCATGTGTCGCTCGATCGCGAAATGTTTCCGGGCCGGCCAATGACGTTCGGCACCCTCCCCCCCACGCCGGGACCTCGGGACGGGGAGGTCTGGCAAGAGTTCTCGCGGCCCGTGTGGGTTCTGCGAGAACCGCTCCTGCTCGCCTATCTGGCGGCGCATACATCCAGCCACTTCTACGCGATTACGCTGGTCCGATTGGTCGAGCTCGTGCTCGTCGCGCGACGTGATTTTGGGGAAGCCGACTGGCGGGCCTTCGCGGACCTCGTGCGCCGTACGGCGACGGGCCGATTCGTGTTCCCAGCTCTTTACCTCGCCGAGCAGCTGGCACCGGGTACGATGGATGCGCCCACGCTGAAAGACCTAGAGGCCGTCGCCCCGCGCTGGCTCCGCAAGCAGGTGCGCGCCACGACGCCGGCGTCGGCGCAGCGGCTGCATCCCTACCCGTTCCGCGAGCGGTTCCTTTGGGCGACGACGCTCACGGAACTGCTGCTCGAGCTGGCGTGGCCGCATGAGCAGAATGGGGGGCGTGTGGAGAACAGGCGGGTATCTCCTCGACAAATCCTCGGAGTCTATTGGCAGCGAATCCGCAAGCGCTTCCTACGGTTTGTCCGAACCAGAGTCCCGTGATCGTCAGCGGCGCCCCACGCGCCCGCCCGCGATCAACCCGAGTCCCCCGATGAGTCCGATCGCGGCGGCGACGCGGAACAACGAATCGAACCCACTTGAGGCGAGCAAGTAGCCGCCGAAGCTCGCGCCGATCATGCCGCTCAGGTCCGCCGCCACCTGCCGCCAACTCGACACGAGCCCATGCCGCTCGGGCGAGGTCTGACCGAGCAGCCATTGATCGATCAGCGGGTTTGTCACCGGGCCGATCAGCCCCTGGAAAAAGTAGAGCGTCACAGCCAGCTGCACGCTCCCAGCCACTGACAGCCCCAGCATGGCCGGCCCGAACAAGAGCAGCGCCGCGTTGAGCACTCGGCCTACGCCGAAGCGACGCGCCGCTTCTCCGCTCGCCAACACGGCAAGCGCCCAGGCCCCGTTGACCGCGGCGAACACGACTCCGATGCGCGCGATCGGAAGCCCGTGCTCACGTGAGAAAAAGATGTTGAAGAACGGTGCGGCAAGCGCCTGGCCAAGCATCCAAACGGCGACCAAGCTGACGAGCAGGAGCATCTGGCGCATCTCTTGTGGGGATGCGCCGTTGACAGGGTCGGGTGCAGGGGCCGGCGCCATGGCCGTGACCTGGGCCGCTCGCGCGAGCGGTCCGCGCAGTGTGCGGAACAGCAGCACGCTCGCGGCACTGCCGACGGCGCCAAGGATGAGGGCGCCGCGCATCGCGGCCAGATGCGCGAGGCTCCAGCGATGTTCGAGCCACCCGGGCGTGAGGCCCGCAATCGCCGTCCCCAGTCCACCCCAGCCGACGAGCAACCCGACGTTCCAGGCGAACGCGCGCGCGCGCGGGCCCGGCTCCGTGAGTCCCATCAGAATCGGCGGCGTGGCCACGCGCCAGATGCCGCTGCCGGCGCCGGCGACCGCCGCCGCCGCGTACACCGCGAGTGGCGTGGTGACCACCGCGCCGAGGACCAGCCCGACGGCGAGGACGGCGGCGGCGATCGTCACCGAGAGTTTAGGTCCAGCGCGATCCGTCAATACTCCCGCGGGGAGCAGCATGACCAGGCCGCCCGCTGTCAGCGCCGCCGCGGCATGGCCCATCACTTCAGTGGGGAGGTGCAGAGCATCGAGGTAGAAGTTGTAGAGAAAGGCGTGGAAGATGAGGCCAGTGCCGAACAGAAGGTTGCCGGCAATGACCGCTGCGACCGTGCTCCCTTTCCCGAGTCCTTGACGCTCAGTCTGCAACATTGACGGCGTCCCTGCGCAGGAGACAGTTTACCCGCTTCCCCCAATCCTTGCGAGCGTCACAATGCACATCGTTCGTCGGGTCGAAACCGCTCTCGCCGTGTTCGCGCTGGTCGCGAGCCCGATTTCCGCCGGCGCGCAACGCGCCCAGTCGATGGATACCACGCGGGACACGCTCCGCGGCTACAACCTCGCGCCGCTCATTGTGACGGCGAGCCTCAGGCCGGCCACGGCGCAGGAGCTGGGATTCGCCGTGTCGGTCCTCCAGAACCGGGACCTCATGGCCGAACCGACGCCGTCGGCGGCGCGGGCGCTCACCTTCCTGCCGGGGGTGTCGATCAACGAGGCCTCCGGGCCCGGCGGTCCGACGTGGCTCCACCTCCGCGGCGGCGACGAGCCGTTTACGCAGATCATGTTCGACGGGGTCCCGATCAACATCAGTGGCGGCTACAGCGACATCAACGGGCTGTTGCTGACCAACGTCGAGCGCGTCGAGATCGCCCGCGGCCCGCTGAGCGCGTTGTGGGGCTCCTCCGCCGTGGCCGGTGCCGTGCAATTCATCACACACGAGGGCCAGGTGGGCGCGCCTCGAGTCGAGGCCCTGGCGGAAGGGGGGGGCGGGGGCGGTGGGACGGAGCGCCAGGGCGCGCAGGCCCACTCGGAGCTCACGGTGTCGGGGGGCACTGAGCGCTGGCGCTACTCGAGTGGTGTGGGCTTCGGGTATGAACGTGGCATCTATGCGCTCCCCAACGACCTCCTCACGAGCGACGCCTCGCTGCGGCTGGACGCGCGGCCGGCCGATCGCTGGACGGTGACGGCGACGGCGCGCTACATGGCGACGCAAACGAACCTGCCGGTCCGGGATCCGGGTGCCACCCGGGTGCCGCTCGACCCGAATCAGCGCGACCGCCAGTACCGCTGGCTGGCGTCGGTCTCGACCGGCTGGAACGCGACTCCCACCTGGCATCACCGTCTCACGATCAGTGCGCTCTGGGACGACTTCGTATACGAGGACGCCCACGACAAGGCGCTCGACTCGGCGTCCTATCCGTTCTTCGTCTCCAACTTCAACCTCAGCTTCCGCAGCGCGCAGCTCCGGCCCACGATCGAGTATGTGGGAAGCAACGAGCTGTCGCTCGGCCGTACGGCCTCCCCGCTGGCCGTGTCCTACGGGGCCGCGTGGCAGACGGAATCCGAGGGGACCGACCAAGCGGGCGATTTCGGCCCTTCGCACACGGAGTTCGACCGCACCAACGCTGCGTTGTTCACCGAGCTGCAAGGGCGGCTGGGCCCACGCGTCTCGGCCCTCACCGGCGCGCGCCTGGAGAAGTACCACGGCATGCAAGCCGAGCTGTTGCCCCGCGCCAGCGTACTGGTCGACGTTGTTCGCGACCGGCTGGCGCTGCGGGCCGCGGCCGGCCGGGCCTTCAAGGCCCCGAACCTGGACCAACAGTTCCTCGAGAATCCGGGCACGGTTCCGAACCCCGACCTCCGGCCGGAGAGCAGCGTGAGCTGGGAGATCGGGGCGAGGATCACCGCCCCGCAACACTCTTGGACGCTTGGCATCGGGTACTTTCACCAACGCTACAACGACCTGATTCGGACTGTCCCGTCCGACACGGGGTCGAAGCAGACGAACAAGAACCTCGGCCGCACGCAGGCGGCCGGCGTCGAGCTGGAGCTGGAGAACCAATGGTCCGCGCGCTGGCGCACTGGGGCGAACCTCAGTTGGGTGAAAACTCGAGTGCTCGATAACGCCGGGCTCGATACGGCGGCCTACCCCGTCGGGGGCGTGCTCCCCGAAACGCCGAGCCCGACCGGGAATGTCTACGTGGCGGCGGACGTCTCCCCGTCGCTCATGACGCTCGCCCGCGTCACCTACATCGGCCGGCGCACGGTGCTCAGCGAGCGCTTCTCGGGCCAGCGGGTCACCACCGATCCGTATGCCTTGCTCGAGCTGGTCATGCAATGGCAGGTCACCGGGACATTGCAGCTCTACACGCGGCTCGGCAATCTCCTGAACACGAAATACCAGACGGCGTTTGATCGACCCGGGGCCCCGCGCACCGGCGTGTTGGGGGTGCGAGTCGCGCCGTAGGCTCGATTAGGAGCCGCCGTTTCGCATTCGCACGACGACCCGCTCGATCTGTTTCGCGATGAAAGCGCAACAAAAAATTCCGTTACCTCCGAGTAGGCTCGTTCGTCTTACAGGCGTATCGAGCAGCCACTTTGGAGGTGCGCCCATGCTCATTCTGAAACCCGCACGAATCCTGCCGATGATGATCGGCGGACTCGTGCTGTTCGCCTGCGACTCGCAACGCAGCACCGGCCCCGCAGGGCCGCAGTTCTCCCGCACCATCACACTCCCTGGATTCAACTCACTGCTCGGCGCGGGCCCCGCCCGCGTTCGGATCTGGCTCAAGCCGGGCACACTCATCGCACGGCGCGTCGTTGTGAGACAGGGCGACCAGCTCACGCGCGACGAGCGCGTGGATGGTCGCGTCGCGGCCATCACTGCCTCGGCGACTGAGGACACGGTCACCCTGTCGACCGGTGATCTGAAAATCGTGGTCAACGGGAGCACGACATTCAGGGGTGACCGTGAGGAGGGCGACGACGATAATCCCAGTGCGCCGGCATCGCTCGCGGAATTCACGCTTCGGCTGCAAAACGCGCTCGCCGCCGGGCGGCATCCGGCTGTCGAGGCGCGTCGGCCCGCGCCCGGAACGCGGCAGGCGCCGACCGACGCGGCCTTCACCGCCGCCCTGGTACGGCTCGACGATGCGGCCGACCGCCCCAGCATCGAGTTGAATGTCCAGAATGCGAACCTGCTCACCAATGCCAGTCCGCCGCCGGACGCCTGGCTCCAAGTGCTCGACCGCAAGATCGAGCTACGGACCAGTGACGGCACAACGCGCATCGGGCAACAAACGCCTGAAACGCTCGGCGAGCTCCAGTTCCGGGGCAAGGTCGCATCGGTGGACGTCGGCGCCCAAACGGCGACGCTCGCCGACGGCACCATCCTGCACCTGGTCGCAGGAAGCGACATCGAGACGGGTGACGAGGGGGACGACTCCACGTTCGCGACCCTCGCCGACGTGAAGACTGCGCTCGCGGGCGGTGACTCGGTTGTCGCCCGGGGTGAAGGGTTGCGCGAGACCGCCACGCCGCGCACGCTCGACGTCATCGAGGTGCGGTTCCGCAAAGAAAGCCCGGACGAGCCGGAGCATAGAGGCGTCGCGTTCGCCGACTCAGTGACCGCCGCGGATTCCGTGGCGGCGACATTCACGCTGGGCAACGGCGCGCTCGTGAACGTGACCGCCCATACGATGATCGCACCGTTCGGCGACTTCCACACCCTGGGAGCGGTAGTCCGCGCGCTTGCGGGTCACCAGCGTGTGAAGGCAGAGGGCTTCGGTATGCTCGCATCCATGGGACCGCCGAAGGTGCTGAACGCGATAGGGGTGGAATTCGAGCTGAATCACTGACCGCGGGGATCACCTACAAGTGATCGTAGCCTCCGTCTGGCCGCAGCGCCCAAGCCTCGGTCGTCGTCAGCTCTCCAGTCAGCACTTCGTCCAGGCGGTGGCGCGCTGCCGGCTCAAAAACCGGCGCCATGACTTCGATCCGGCGCCGCAGATTGCGAGGCCGCCAGTCGGCCGAGCCGATGTAGTACTCGTCCTCGCCGGCGTTCGCGAAGTGGTAGATCCGCCCGTGCTCCAGAAAGCGACCCAGGATGCTCACGACGCGGATGCGCTCGGAGAGCCCCGGCACCCCCGGCCGCAGGGTGCAGATGCCCCGGACCACGAGGTCCACGTCCACCCCGGCCTGCGAGGCCCGATACAGCGCCTGGATAATGGTCGAGTCGGAGAGTGCGTTGAGCTTGGCGCGAATCCGCGCGGAGCGGCCGGCGCGCGCGTGCGCCGTTTCTCGGTCGATCATCGCCAGCACGCGGTCGAGTAGATCGATCGGAGCCGCGAGGAGATGTCGCAGATGCACCTGCGGTGCATGGCTCGACCCGGTGAGCTCGTTGAACAGGGAGTGGACGTCGGCGGTAATGCGCGGATCGGCCGTAAACAGTCCAAAGTCGGTGTACACGCGCGCGGTATTGGCGTTGTAATTCCCGCTTCCCACATGCGCGTAGCGGTGGACCCGGCCGCTCGGGAGCTGCCGCACGACGAGCGCCATCTTGGCGTGAGTCTTGAGGCTCACGAGCCCCGTCACGACGTGAATGCCCTCGCGCTCGAGACTGCGTGCCCAGCTGATGTTTCGCGCTTCGTCGAACCGCGCCTTGAGCTCGACGAGCACCGAGACGTCCTTGCCGGCGATGGCGGCGCGCCGCAGCGCGTCGCCGATCGCCGACGGACCGCCGGGCCGGTACAACGTGAGCTTGATCGCCTGAACCTCAGGATCCTCCGCGGCCTCGCCGATGAACCGCTCGAAGCTGTCCGGGAAGGAGTCGTGCGGGTGATAGACGAGCACGTCATGCTCGTCGATCTGCTCGGCCACCGGGCGTTGCGCATCGAAGGGCGCACGCGCTACGAGCGGTGGATAGTCGGGGAGTGAACCGGCGGCGACGTCGCTGAGCCCGCCGAGATCCACCATGCCGTCGGAGACGAAGACGTCGGCGGCGGTCAGGGTACTCTCGCCCTCGCTCTCTTCGAATCGCAACTCCCGTTGGAGCAGGTCCTGGAGTGTCGGCGGGGTGCTCGCCTCGAATTCGATGCGCAGGACGGGACGCGACCGGCGACGGACGAGCTCTTCTTCAATCGCCTGGAGGAAGTTGGCTGTCGTCGTCTCGTCGAGCTGCAGGTCGCCGCTGCGGGTGAGGCGAAACGCGTGGGCGCCGGCAACGATCCGGCCGGGATAGAGCAGATCGAGGTTGGCTCGGACCAGGTCTTCCGTCGCGAGCCAGCCGCGCCCGTTCGCGCGGGCGACAAATCGCGGCGCATCCTGCGGCAGCTCGACAATGGTGTAATGGACGGGCGCCCCGGCGCGGTCGCGGAGCGCGACCAGCAGCGCGAGCCTGCGGTCACCGATGAGCGGAAACGGGTGACCTGGCGCGCGGGTGAGCGCCTTGGGACTGACAAACGGCAGGATCTCGTCGGCGCATCGGGTCCGCAGCGCCGCTCGTTCGCCTTCTCCCAGCTCGTCCCACCGCGCGAGCGACAGCCCGCCTGCCAGGGACCGAAAAGTCTGATACTGCCGCGCCAGCAGCGGACGCAGCCGGACGCCAAACGCGTCGAGGGTCTCCTGATGTGTGAGGCCGCCGCCATCCGCGGATGGCACGTTGCGGCCGGCCGCGACGAGCTGTTGCAGCGCGCCAATCTGCGTCATGAGGAACTGGTCGAGATTTGTCGAGAAGATACTCAGAAACCGCAGGCGGGCGGCGAGCGGCGTCCGCTCATCCTCGGCGAGCTCCAGCACCCGGGCGTTGAACTCGAGCCACGACAGCTCCGGGTTGAGGAACTGCTCGGGCGACGCGCGGGCCGGATCCTTCGCCTCTTCCCGCGGTGCCGCGACGCGGAGCTCACTCAACGTCACGCGACTCGCGCGTGCGATCGCGTCCGCGTCTAGGGACGCGTCGTCACTCGTCGTGTGGCCAAATGCTGCCCCCGACCATTCGGGCACCAGAGGCGAACGCGCCGCGACCGTGAGGGCCGCGAGCGTTCCCGGATCGCGGAGCAGCGGCGAGCCGACGCGCGCGACCAGATCAGCCGGGGCGAACCACTGCAGCGTCTCGCCGTTGCCGGAGTGGCGGTGCAGCCGGCGCGCCGTCCAGACCTCGAGCGGCACGCGGTCACCCGAGCGCGGCACGACGCCGAGCAACCGCAGCTGGCCTTCGCCGCTACCGACCAGTTGCCGCAGTGCGGCGCGACAGGCATCCTCCCCGCTGCCCCTGTAGACGGGCAGACGCAGCTCGGCACCGGCGCGACAGAGTCCGACACGGCCGTGCTCCACCGCGACGAGCGCGACCTCACGTTCGCCGCGCAGCTCGCGGCCGATGCCCTCCGCTTCGGCGGCATCCAATGCCGTGATGGCGCGATGCAACGCATCACTGCCGGCGGGCCGCAACGCAAACGCGGCTTCGAGCGCGCGGGCGATTCGACCGGCTGCCGAGTGTCCCCAGCGACGCGCGCGCACGCTCACCTCACAGAGCGTTGCCGTGATCTCCGACCGGTTGAGCGCGATCTGGTCCGTGACCACGTCACAGACCGGCAGCAGAGCTACGGGGATTCGGAACGTGCGGCACGCGCGCTCGACCTGGCGCTCGATCCAGGGTGCGAGTCGCGCCGGATCGATCAAGGCGCGCAGCCGCAGGGCAGCCTCGGACGTGCCAGCGAGTGCCGCCATGTCGTCTACGTTGCGGACGCGCTCGTCGATCCGCCTGGCGGCCGGTTGCCAGAGGGTCAGCCGGCGTTCGCCCCCCGCCGTAAAGCGCAGCCGGCACCGGGCGCCGCGCTGGCGCAGCTCACCGGCGCTCGTGTCGAAGTACACATCGCGAAAGTGGGTCGTGCGCAGTCGCCCAGGAGCTAGGGAGGGGCGCGGAGGATCGGCGAGCATGCGCCGGAGGGTTGCGGCGTCCGGTGCGTCCCAGCGGAGGATCATTACCTGAGCTGAAGCGTCCGGCAATTGCGCACGAATTCCCGACGTACCGCACCGGGGTTCTCGATGACTTTGAAGAAGTCATCGAAATACTCGAGCACGTTGCGGACGTCGCCCTCGGGAAGATCGGGGACCGCGCGGACATTGGCGTAGATCGAGTCTTTGGCTGCGCGAAACCGCGCGAGGGCGCCTTGCAACACACTGTCGGGTTGACAGAAGCCTCGATACCACCGGTCGCGGACCGTTTTGACCGGGACCTGGGGCGGCGGGGTCGCATAGGGCGCATTGACCGCGCCCGAGAAGTCGAAGTCGTACGGCACGCCGAGGAGCGGCCGCGGATCGGCGGTCTGCTGAAAGATCGCGATGTTGTGCCGGCCCCAGACCGACCAGTCGTTGTTCCCGATCAGGTATTGGAATACGGCGACAAGCGTCATATACGAGTTCTCGATGACCGGATCGTAGACGTTGGTCGCCCGGACGGGTGTGGCCGCGATGCGGGTGGCCAACGCCGTGTCCGATTCGATCAGGAAGCCGTAGCGGCTGATCGTGTCGTGCCGCGCGGAGTCCACGTACGTCATGTGCGCGAGCCGCACGCGGAAACTCGTGTCGGTCACCGCATTGAACACGCGATACAAAGCGTACTCGCGCAGCAAGTTGCGCTCGGAGAGCCGGTCCCGCTGACAATGTGTGACCAGCTTGAGCCTGTCCTGACCCGCGAAGGGGGTGCCTTCGACCTTGTGAGACGGCAGGTCGAGGCGGATCGGCGGAAAGCCGCAGGTCTTGAGGCGGAAGATGCCGCGCGTGCGCAGCTTGACGGCGATAGTGCCGGTGTCGCTCCCGATGCCGTATCGCAGCGTGCCGGGGTGCGCCTTGCGCTCCTTCCCGCGATCGCCCCGCAACGCATGGAGGTCGGTCTCCAGCGTCAGATTGAGTGGCTCATGTTCGAGGAACAGATGCGACGCGGTCGTTTGCGCGCTGAGGGAGGCGCAGAATAAAGGAAGGAAAACGAGGCTCAGCCTCATGGGGCGAAGCTACGTGGATACGCGGTTTCGGCCAGCCTCCTTGGCCCGGTACAGGGCTTTGTCAGCGGCCTGCACGACCTGATCGGGTGAGGCATTGCGATGATTCCGCTCCGCCACGCCGATGCTCACGGTGATCATGATGGCCTGGCGACTCTTACCGCCTTTGTCGGCTTTGGGCTTGGGGACTCGGGGCCGGAACCTGCGCCGCATCGTGAACCGGTGCGTCTCGACCATCTCGCGCAGCTCCTCGACGTAGGGCAGGCATTCCTCCTGGCCTTTGCCCGGGTAGACGAGCACAAACTCTTCGCCGCCATACCGATATGCCGTGCCGCCACCGGGGGCCTGCGCCAGCCGCGCCGCGACGAGTCTGAGGACGTGGTCGCCCGCGTCGTGGCCGTAGGTATCGTTGAAGCGCTTGAAGTGATCGACATCGACCATGGCGACGGTGAACTGTCCACTCAGTCGCGGCAGCGCCTCATTCAGCGCGCGGCGGCCCGGCAGCTCCGTCAGCCCGTCGCGATACGCCATGAGATACGACGCCTCGATCACGGCGATGACGAGAATCAACCCCGCCGTCGCGAGGCAGACTTCCTGGCCCGGTCCCGCGGCCTGCCACGTCAGTGCAGCGAAGACGGCAATCAGCGAGTAGAAGTAGCCCCGGACGGGAGACTGGGGCTCGCGCGTCCACGCCAGCACCAGGAGCACGCCGATCGCGACGAACGCGATGATCGACGGCTGCTGTACCGCCGTCCAGGACGTAAAGCGAGCAGGGAGGATGTGCGCCGTGAGGAACTTGAGCGCTTTGTCGGGGAACGCCTGCGCAACAAAGGCGACGATGAGGACCTGGACTCCCAACAGGACCCAGCGCAGCAGCCCCGCCGGCGTCAGGGTGCCACGCTCGGGCAGCAGCGCGACGAGCGCGAGATTGATCGGGAGCAGGAACGTGGTCGCGTGAAACAGCAGACGATCGCGCTGCGTGTCGAGGCCGTTCAACATGAGGTATTCGGTGAGCGCGAGCAGCGCGGTCGCGAAGACCAGGCGCGAGCGATTGAAGCGCCAGCCAAGCAGCAGCGCGGCGGCGACGACGGTGAAGGGGAAGACGGTGGCGAGGCCCCGCGCCGTGCCCCGCAGCGACGGCATCGTCACCAGCAGCGCCGCGGCGACGAGAATCGGAACTTCAGGAACGAGCTTGGAGAGGATGCGTTTCATCGGGCCAGTAACGGTACGTTTTCCAGGGGATTGGAGCTAGGAGTCAGGAGCCGGGGACCCCAACTCATGGCTCCGAGTTCCTGACTCCGTTTTGTCGGGTTGACCCGATCCGCGCGGAGTGGCGATATTCACCGCGCGCGCGCCAAGGCGGTATCGTCTAGGGGACTAGGACGGAGCCCTCTCAAGGCTCAAACACGGGTTCGAATCCCGTTACCGCTACTCCTGCCGCCCCCATCGTCTAACGGTTAGGACACCACTCTTTCAAGGTGGGAACAGGAGTTCGATTCTCCTTGGGGGCATTTCTGGGAGACTGGATTTAGGAGACGGGATTCAGGGAGAGCCTAATCCTAGATCCTAATCCTGACTCCTCACTCCTCAGACTGATACTCTCGCTGGACGACGCAGTTACCGCCCGAATTCTTCGCTGCATACAGCGCATGATCCGCCACCAGCATCAGCTGCACCGCCGACACCTCCATGGCGTCGCGCGGGAGCTCGACCAGGCCACCGCTGACCGTGACCATGGTGGACGCGTTCTCGACGAGGCTGCGGCGGATGCGCGTCGCGACGATCAGACCGGCGACGGCATCGGTGTCGGGCAGGACGATGGCGAATTCATCGCCGCCCAGGCGGGCCGCGATGTCGGTGCCGCGGAGGCTCTTCTGGATCGCGACGGCGACACGGCCCAGCGCCTGGTCGCCCGCGTGATGGCCCCAGCGATCGTTCATCAATTTCAAGCGATCGACGTCGACGAGCAGCAGTGACAGCGGCACGCCATAGCGCCGGCAGCGCGCGATCTCACGGCTCATCGTAGCGTCGAAGTGGTAGCGGTTGAACAGGCCGGTGAGCGGATCGGTCACCGACCGGTGCTCCAACAGCTCGAGCGCCTCGTGCTCCACGATGGTCGGGGAGACGAGATCGCCGCTGATGTTGAGCATGTAGTCGACGGCGGCCACGACGGCGCCCACGTTGCGGCCCAGCCGCGAGCCCAGCTCGCGGCGATGCGCTTCGATCGCGGCGGCGCGCTGGGCGGCTTCGCTTTCGCTCAGCCGCGCGTGCGGAAAGAGCTGCTGCAAGGGCAGCGTGGCCGCTTCCTCCACGTCGCCTGAGCGACGCTCGAGCCCCGAGCGTCGGTCCATCCCGGCGCGACGCTCGTCCACCGGGGGCAAATTACCAGCCGATGGCATAGTTCGAGAGGGTGTGGTGCTGGAACGTCATGCCGTCTCCAGCAACCCGTCGAGCTTGTCGATTTCGGCGCGCGCCGACAACCGTTGGAACGAGGACCGGGCGCGCTGCGCCGCAGCCTTACCCCCGTGCACGTCGCCGGCCTGGATCAGCAGCAGCGCGAGATCGCGCTCCGCCATCGCGAGGAGCAACGGACGGCCGTGCTCGGTCGCGCGCTCGATGACCTGGCGCAGCATCGTCTGGGCCGCTTCGCGGTTGCCGTTGGCTTTCAGGGCCAGCGCGCCGGCCTTGATGCGAAGGTCTTCGGCTTCACGGACCGGATCCTTGAGCTCGCGGTGCGTCACGAGCGCGCGTTCGATCGTCTCCAGCGCGAGGTCAGCTTCACCGCGCGCCACGTGAATTTCGGCGAGTCCCGCAATGGCCTGAGCGGTGAGCTGCTGATCGGCCAGGCGCTGAGCTTCCTCGATCGCCACGTTGGCGATTTCAACCGCGCGGTCCAGCCGGCCCTGGGCCCGACAGACGATTCCCAGGTTGTGGCGGGATTCGGCGACGCCGCGGGCGAAGTGCGCCTGCTCGTACGCCGCGATCGCGCGCGTGTACGCGACGACGGCCCGCTTATAGTCACCCTGCATGTTGGCGATGACGCCGAGGTTATTGGCGCACCGGCCGACGGTGGCCATGTCGTTATCGTCCGTCGCCTCTTCCTGGGCCCGCGTGAAGAAGTACGTGGCCTCGTCGATGCCGCCGCGCTCCAGCGCGATGGCTCCGCAGACGTTCAGGGCCCGCACTTCCATAATCCGGTCCTTGAGGGAGCGGGCGCGCAGCTGCGCCACCATCGCCCACTGCTGGCCCACCTCGAGACGGCCGAGGCGGCTGTGCGCGATACCGAGGAGCAGCGTGAGCAACGCCGACTCCTCGAGCTCGTCCTTGGAGCGCTGCTCGAGATAGGTGAGCAGCTCGGCATAGCGGCCGGCGTCGGCGAACTGCTGCGCCACGTGGATCGGCGCGAGCGAGCCGCGGAGCTCGGCGGCGAACGCCGCATCCCAGCCCTGGTCGGCGAGCTTGCGGATTTCGCTCTCGGCGCCCATGCGGGCGAAGATGCCCTTGGCGGACTGCGCCGCAGCCTGGGCTTCGCCGGTGCGGTCCGTGCGGCGCAACACCACCGCGAGATCCCGCGTCGCTTCGCCCTGGAGGAGCAGCCGCTCGTGCAGCTCGGCGCGACCGATGACCTCGCGCAGCGCCTTTTCGGCGCGCGGCAGGTGATTCTCGGCGGCCAGCACCAAGGCCTGAATCCGCAGGTCTTCCGCTTCGGCCACGGGGTCGGGCAGCTGGCTGCGGATGACCCGGATCCGGTCGAGATCGCGGCGGGCCAGCTCTGGCTCGCTCCGCACGGCGCGGATTTCGGCCCGGCCGCGCAACGTCATGGCATAGAGGGCCTCGTCGCGGGTCGCCTCGGCGGCGGCGACGGCCTGATCGGCTGTGGCCAGCGCCTTGTCGAACGCGTTCTGCTCACGATAGGCGTTCGCCAGGTTGTGCTGGCAGTCGGCGACCCCGGTCTGCATGCCGGCGCGGTGGAACGCGGCGGCGGCAATTTCCCAAGAAGAGATGGCCTCAGCGTGACGGCCGCGGAGATGGCTGATGATCCCGAGGTTGTTCGACGCCCGGCCGGTGGTGGCATGATCGCCGTCGCGGCTCGCCGCCATCAAGGCCTGGGTGCAGAAATCGGCCGCTTCGGTGAGGTTGCCGCTGACCAGGGCGATCGCGCCGCGCGCGTTGAGCGCATGCCGCTCGACGCCGTGCTCGCGGCTCTGACGCGCCCGGTTCAGCGCGCGATCGATCCATTGGAGACCCTGTTCATGCCGGCCCAGCCGCGCCTGGGCGATGCCGTAGAGCAACGCAAGGGTCGGATCCTCGAGCTCGCTCTGCTCGCGCGAGCCCAGGAACTCTACGACTGCGGCATGCTGACCGGCAGCCGCGAGTCCGCGGGCTTTTGCGACGACAGGAGACGCCTCGAGGAGAGGCTGGTCGCGGGTTTGGTCTTTGGACATTGGGATGCTATCCCCCGCTTACCAGTTAACTGCCCACTCGAGTAGATCCGCCGCGACGTCGTAATCGCAGAAGTGCGGTAGCGCGTAGCTGAACGACTTCTCGTCCAAGGACTGGGTCGCACCAAGCTTCGTCCATGGATCGCTATCGGCTTCGCGGTACCAGAGACCGAGCAGTTGAGCTTCGATCTTGGCGTCGGTGCTGTCGACCACGCCGTCACCATTCAGGTCGCCGCCGGCGCCGTTATACCACACCTTAAGCTGCGCGGGCTCGCCGAATTGCAGGCCCGTGGGCTCGAACCGGACGCCGATCTTGCTCGTATCGACGGTGACGGTGACGAGCACCGAGTCACCGACCGCGAGCTCGCCGACCCCTGGGACGAACTGGGGATCGGTAGTCGTGAGCATCAGGAACGGATGGACTACGCTATCGATGCTGCTTGCATAGTTGATCAGGACCGACCGCGACTCACCGCGAACCGCCCAGAACGAGACGACATTCTGATCGAGGCTCAGGGGAGGTGTCAGCGCCATCGCGCCGGAGCGGCGCGGGTGAGTCGATGTATTTGCCGTGAACTGAGGAGCTTGGGTTGCCCAGCGCAGGAACTGTGGAGCCGCGGGATGTTTCACCGCTGTGGGTTGGTCCGCGCAGCGCGCTACGGAGAGCGCGAGAGCGAGTACCATGAGGGAGCGGCGGACGAACATGGAAGTCTCCAAGGGCTTGGGCGCTTGACTGCGTTCGGGTTCGTAGGCACTATTGGACAGAATCGGGACCTCAGCTCCCCGTATACGACACCGAAAGTAGGCATATCTTGTCCCCTGTCAAGCCCGAAACTGGCCCGAAACGGGTCCCCGTAGCTGATCGCCTCGCCCTGCTCCTAGACGTGTTCAGCCCGTGGGACGGTATCTCTCTGAGCTATCGACAGTTTGCCGCCGCGCTCGGCGGCGCTGTAACTGAAGCTGCTATAAAGAAATGGCCGCATCGGGAGAAATTCCCCGCGGACGTCGCCCGCCTGATCGTGACCAGGGCGAAAGAGCTTGGGATTCCCGATGTTACGCTCGAGTGGGTACTGTGGGGCGAAGGTTTAGGTCCCAAAAAGGGAACCAAAAAGGTCCCACAACAGGCACAGCAGCACGAACATCAGGAGTTAGCGGCGAGCATTTCTGAGGCGCTCCGCACCGATCTGGCCCACAACGAGTTCGGCCAGTGGTCGTCGGTCGAGGTGCAGCGCACGCTGGTCTGGTCGCTGAAAGACCTCGCCCGCCGGCTCTGGGTGCTGCGCTTCCCGATGAGTGAGACATTCAAGCTGACGGATGAATGGGGGACGAAGATCGGTCTGCCGAGTCGTTCCCTTGCTTCGGCCCCGGGGCCTGATGATTTTTCGGCCGCTCCTCCAGCCACCCCTCAGGGCCGATAGCTCAACTGGCAGAGCAACTGACTCTTAATCAGTAGGTTCTCGGTTCGATTCCGAGTCGGCCCATTTCCGGTGAAACCTCGCCTCTACTGCGGGGGTCTGGGTCTCTGATGCGCATAACTGTTCTCCTCGCCTTCTCGCTGATCCCGGTCCTCGCGGCCGCGCAGCAGCGTCCCATGCCTACGCTGCCGCCGCCGTTGCATGTGCGTGTCGACTCGGCGCACCACCGCGTCCTCATCACGGGCGGTCCCTACCGCGTGCCCGTAAGCCCCGAAATGCCCGGGATGATGATGGACATGCCTGCCATCCCGGTGCAGAAGTTCACGTTTCCGGTGGACGGCTGGATCCAGGGATTCCGCGTCGATCTGTTCGACGATCAGGGTCATGCGTTGTCGCACCGCTTGGTTCATCACCTGATCATGGTGAACTTCTCACGCCGCCAGTTCATCTATCCGGCGCTCGAGCGCCTGCTGGGCATCGCCGAGGAAAGCGACACCGGCGATGTACGCGTCCCGCGCACCATCGGCGTGCCGATGCGGGCTGGTCAGGACCTGGGCGTGTACGCGGCCTGGCACAACGACTCGGGGCCCGAGATCCCTGTCGCCTACTGGCGCATCGTCATCTATATGGCAAACCCGAGCCTCAGGCCCAGGCCAATCGACGTCCTCCCCGCCTACATGGATGTGAACATCCAGACGAACCCCGAGGAGAACCGCTTCAACGTCCCCCCGGGCCGCTTCGAGATCGGCTACGAGTTCAGCCCCCCGCTCTCAGGGCATTTGCTGGTGGTCACGGGTCACCTGCACGACTATGGCGTGCTGGTCAAGCTCGTCGATGCCCAGAGCGGCAAGACACTCGTGCAGGTGAATGCGAAGCGGGATTCGCTCGGGCATGTGCTCTCGATACCGCGCAAGCTGCTGGCGATTCGCGGCGAGGGCCTGCACCTCAAGGCCGGGCATCGCTACCGCGTGGTGGGGGTATTCGACAATCCCACTCCCGACACATCGTACGGTGCCATGGCGCACATGGTCGGCCTGTTCGCACCGGACCATTACCGGGAATGGCCTGCGCTCGACCCCGCCGATCCATACTACCGTCGGGACCTGGTCGATCTGCTCGCGAACGGGGCAACGGACTCAGTGATCGTCGGGGGGGGGGGAGGGGCGCGGACTCCGGAGCGGCGGCGCTGATTTACCGTCGGGTGAGACTTGCTCCCATCTGCAGGAAGCTCACCGTCGCACTGTTTGCGGCTTGCCCCCCGTTGAACTTCACGTCCCCACCAAATACACCCACCGAATAATGGATAAAGGGCGCGAGCAACCAGGATCGGCCAACGCGATACTCATAGCCCAGCCCCAGCTGCGGTCCGATTCCCGATGAGGTGACCACATCGGTGCCATCGCTGGCCCGATGCATGACGAGGGCGGCGCCGCCGCGCAGATAGAGTCGTCGCCGCAGGTTCGGATACCAGTAGGCGGTGGCCCCGATCGACATGAGCGTCTGCGTGACGCCGCTCTGGCCCTCGCGCCAGGCGGCGAACTCTCCGCCGATGCGCAGGGCCCGGCTCGTCCGGCCGCCCAGCCCGATGAAAGCGGAGACACCGGTAGGCCGGTTGCCGGCGCAGATCGCGCAGGTCACGCGTGCCCACCCGGGTGCGAAGCCCACGCTGTACCAGAATCCCGAATTCTCGCGCCGTTGCGCCCGGAGCTGCCCCGAGGCAGCCACCGCCAAGGCCACCAGGATGAACGCAGGTGTCCGCATGTCGCCACTATAACTCAATTGCCGTGGCCCATTTGGGAGTGACAGCGGTCACCGCTACTGTCGGGAGAGTGAGGCGATTCTGTCGCCAGAGAAAGGTCATGAACCGCGCGTTCCTGGTGCTCATGCTCGTGGTCGCCGCCTGCCACGACGGGCCGGCGGCTCCCGACTACGGGCCTGCCACCGGTAACGCCGCGTCTTTCGGCATCTGGGCCCCGAGTACTCGCGACGACTGCACGCAGGCCCAACACGACGCCTACTCTGTCGTCGGCCCCGACCATAAACGCTATCCGACCTGGCACCCACCAATCGATCCGGTGTCTGGGTGTTCGTTCGGTCACGACCACGGCCGGGACCCCAGAGGCTCGGCGCTCTATCGCGAGGTGGGGGATATCCCGTTTGGCTATGCGAACGAGCAGCTCGATGTCTACGATCCCCTCACCACGCGGCACGAGGACCACTTCGGGCACAAAGTCGAGTGGCAGAACGACATCCCGATGCACTTCGGCAGCGATGCGGCGGATGCCCTCTTCGCGGTGCGCTGTGACGTTCTGGTGAAGCTGCATCAGGGCACGCACTCGAAAGACGCTTTCACCAACAATCTGCACGAGCTGGTCTATCACCTTCGTTGCACCGATGGCACCGAGATGCACGTGACGATGCTCTCGGCCATCGGCACGCCGGGCCAGTTCGAGCGCAGCTGCGACGGCACGACGGTGGTGGTCGGGCCGGCGACGCCGGCGAACTCTCCGGATGGCGGCGGGGTGCGGATCATTGCTGATCGCACCTGCGTCGACCGCAATATCCTCGTGCCCGCGGGACAGAACTCCAATTTCGGAACGCTGCACGAGAGCTGGCAGACGTCCAACTCGATTCGCCGCGAGGATGGCCACACCCTCGCGTTCTTCAATCCCTACTTCCAGGTCCGGCTCCCAAGCCGGTTCTACGATCCCGCCCTGACCGGCATCGTCGGACGGCCGATCGATGTGTGCTACGAAGTCACGCCCGCGGGCAATGCCGCCCGGGGCGGCGCGTGCGCGGCGTCCACCAGCAACGGGACGGTCCTCGGCATCACGTTCGACGATCCGCGCTCGCTGTTCGATGGAACGGATCGGGTGGTCGACATCAATTCCAATTTCATCGACAACGCCGGCGGGCCCGAGGTCTGGTACACCGACCCGTTCGGCAAGCACGGCCAGACGCAGCCGTTTCCGGGGTCGATTCGTCAATTCGTTGCGCGAATCAACAATGATCGCGGGGGATTGGAGCTGGCGGGTCCCGGCATCGGTGGGGATCGCGAGTACGGCGGGCCGCGCGTGCACGCGCCAAACTAGCCTACCTGATCGGCTATCTCTTTCGCGACACCGTCCCGATCGCGTTAATCAAGTCGCCTAAATCGTAGGGCTTTGTCACCGACGGCTGTCCGCAGTTCTCCAGGAACGACCGCGTTTCGTCGCGCGCCTGATCGCCCGTCACGAAGACAAACCGCCTGGCGACGAGCGGCCGGCTATTGACCAGCTGCTCGTACATGGCGCGGCCGCCAAGCCGGGGCATCTGCAGGTCCGTCACGATCGCGTCGAAGGTGCTGTCGCGCTCGCCCAGGCGCTCCATCGCCTCGAGGCCATTCTCGACCGCCACGATCTGGTGGCCCTCCCGTTCGAGCAGGAGCACCATCGCCTGCCGGTTCACGGCGTCGTCGTCGACGACGAGGATTCGCATGCGCGGCAAGCTTTCCGCGGGGGCAGCGTGAGTCGGCTGCGCCCCCAGGAGGCTGCGGGGCAGCGTGACGACGACCTCGGCGCCGCTGCTGCCGCCGCGCGGCCGGAGCCGCAGGCTGCCGCCGGCGGACTGGGCCAGGGCGCGCGCGAGCGCGAACTCCACCTCACCGCCACCGCCTGAATGGGTAAACCGGAACGGCGAGGTGAGCCGCTGCTCCGCTTCGACGGCCAGCGGCGTGCCCGAGTCCCACAGCGACACCACAATCGACGGGCCCGTCGCAATCACCTCGATCCGCAGCTCGCGCGGCGGTTGCGAGGCGCGCAGCCGGCGCAACGAGAAGTCGAGCAGTTTCGTGAGCATCTCCGTGAGCTGCGCCATCGGACAGGAGACCATCGGCAAGTCGGCCGGGACCGCCCGCATGACCTTGGCGCCGAGCTCACGGAAGGTCGACTCGCGCTCCGCCAGCACGCCGTTGATGACGACCGCCGCATCGCACGGCTCTGCGGCGCCGGCCGGATGTGCGGCGAGCTCGAGGAAGTGACTCGTAATCTCGGCGGCCCGACGGACTTCACCGTGGAGCAAAACCAGCGCGCGCGCGCGCTCAGGGTCGAGCGGGCTGCCGTGCAACAAATCCGCGAGCGCACCGATCGCTGCCAGGCGGTTGTTCAGGGCGTTGAGAACGTTGGCTGAGCCTTCATCGAGAACGACGTGTTTCACTGCGGGAGCGGAGGGCTTGACGGTTGGCGGAGGCGGTGACGGGGGCGCCGGACGCGCCTGCGGCGCTCGCACCTGCTTCTGGCGTCCCAACAGGTAGCCGATGAGCGCGCCAACTGCCGCGCCAAACCCGAACGCGACCCAGAGCTCCATGCGGAAAAGCTATGCGCCGCGCGAGTTTGTGCGAGCAGCCCGACATCACGGTCCCACTGAGATGGGCGTCACGCGAGCCTGTACTTGATTGCGAAACCTTTCTATGTTTCTGCGCCCGCCCTGGTGGTGAAACTGGTAGACACGCTGTCTTGAGGGGGCAGTGCCGCAAGGCGTCTCGGTTCGAATCCGAGCCAGGGCATTCCGCAATCCAGTCGTCCAATTCGACGCGCCGAAGTAGCCACCCGAGTCTAGACCTGGGTCCCCGTTGGATTGAGGCGCTGCGCGATGCGGTGCCGCCGGCGGGCAAACTCTACCGCCGCGACACAAATGAACAGCCAGATCACCCCCGCGGCATAACCCCCCACCACGTCACTGAAATAGTGGACGCCGAGATACAGGCGGCTCACGCCGATCGCGAGAATCAGAATGGCAGCACCTGCCACGATCCAGAGTCGTTTCCGGTGGTTGCGAGTCGCCAGCGAGCACAGGACGTAAGCGAGCATGCCGTACCCAACGAGGGATCCCATCGCGTGTCCGCTGGGGAAGCTCCAGGTGACATCGTGCATCAGGGTGGTGGCGTAGCTCGGCCGAGGACGATGGATTGTCAGTTTGAGCCAGTAACCGATGAGAGTGGCGCCGCCAAAGGCCCCCACCCATCCGCCGAGCACGATCCATTCGCGACGCCAGGCGAGAGCGATCACACCTCCGAGCGCGAGCATGGTCATGACGAGGGGGGAGCCGAGGCCGCTGATCAGCGTGAAGATCGCCACGCCGACTGGCGTGGTGCGTTGGTGCAGCGCCTCGAGCACTCGGTTATCGAAGCGCGTCAAGGCTTCGTGATTGACGACGTCCTCGGTAACCGTGCCGAACGAGGCCGCTGCGAGGATGAAAATGGCGATGCCGATGCCGACTCTGCGAACGGTGGGGCTAGCCAAATCGTTGCGCCGCGCGCTCCCGCGCCTTGCGAGCCTCCGCTTCGCGATTTCGCGGCACCGCCTTGATAGTGAGCGAGTCGATCAAGCGGCGTGCGATCGCCGTGACGTCGTCCACGGCGGAATTGAACACCGCTTCGTTGGCGTGCGAGGGATGGGTGGCGCCGCTGAGTTTGCGCACGAACTGCAGAGCGGACGCGCGAATTTCGTCATCGCTCGCGGGCGGCTCGAAGTTGGCCAGGGTTTTGATGTTCCTGCACATGGCTGTTCCTTTGGATTGCCAGGGTCGTCCCGAGTCTACCCCCTAAGTAGGCCTACCACAATGGGATCAGCGCGTGTCGATTTCTGGCAGGCTCGTTCGACGCCCAGGTGAGAAGCAGAACACACGTGACCCCATGAAAGCGAGATGGCAATGCGATTCGTCGTGCTGGTGAAGGCCAACAAGGACTCGGAGGCTGGCGTCCTGCCGACGCAGGCGCTCCTCGCCGAGATGGGCAAGTTCAATGACGAGCTGGTGAAGGCGGGCGTGATGCTGGCGGGCGAAGGACTGCAGGCGTCGTCCAAGGGCGCGCGCATCACCTATGCGGGCAACAAGCGCACGGTGCGGGACGGTCCCTTCACGGAGACCAAGGAATTGGTTGCGGGGTTCTGGATCTGGCAGGTGAAAAACAGGGCTGAGGCATTGGAATGGGCGAAGCGCATTCCGTTCCAGGACGGTGAAGTCGAGATCCGTCAGGTGCTCGAAGCCGACGATTTCGGGGCTGAATTCACGCCCGAACTACGCAAGCAGGAAGAGCGGCAGCGGGCCGCGATCGAACAGAACAAGCAACGGACGGGGAAATGACCATGCGATTCATGACGATTGTGAAGACTCGGGAGACGGGCGCGCACCCGTCGCCAGCGCTCATCGAGAAGATCGGCAAGTTGGGGGAAGAGGCGGCGAAGAAGGGCGCGATGGTCGGGATGGGTGGTCTGCTGCCGACGGCCCTGGGAGCGCGGGCTCGCCTCGCCAACGGGAAGATCACGTTCACGGACGGCCCGTTTACCGAGGCGAAGGAGATCATCGGCGGCTACGCGATCTACGATGTCGGCTCGAAAAAGGAAGCGATCGAGTGGACGAAGCGATTCCTGGAAGCGCACATCGGGTTGTGGGACCAGGAGCTGGAAGTCGAAGTGCGGCAGATGATGGATGACCCGTCAAAAGGCTGCTGACGCCATCGATGCGGTCTGGCGGATCGAATCCGCCAGACTCATCGCGGGGTTAGCGCGCGTCGTCGGCGACATCGGGGTCGCGGAAGACCTGGCGCAAGACGCGCTCGTCGCGGCCCTCGAGCAATGGCCCGAGGCGGGCGTGCCGGACAATCCGGGCGCGTGGCTCATGGCGACGGCGAAGCATCGCGCGATCGATCACCTGCGACGCGGCAAGATGCAGGACCGCAAGCACGAGCATCTCGGCCGCCAGCTCGACGAGCGGCAAGTCAGTCCCGAAGCGGCGCTGGCCGCCGCCATCGACGACCACGTGGGCGACGATTTGCTGAGCCTCATTTTTACCGCGTGCCATCCCGTGCTCCCGACGGAAGCACGCGTCGCGCTGACCCTGCGACTGCTCGGTGGGCTGACGACCGACGAGATCGCCCGCGCGTTCCTCGTTTCGAAGGCCACGATTCAGCAGCGCATCGTGCGCGCCAAGCGTACCCTCGCCGCGGCGCGCGTGCCGTTCGAGGTGCCGCGCGGCGCCGAGCTCGCGGCGCGGCTGGGATCGGTTCTCGAGGTGATCTATCTCGTATTCAACGAGGGCTACTCCGCGACCGCCGGGGACGATTGGGTGCGGCCGGCGTTATGTGAGGACGCGCTGCGCCTGGGCCGTATTCTCGCCGAGCTCGCGCCTGACGCGGCCGAAGTGCATGGCCTGGTCGCGTTGCTGGAGATCCAGGCCTCACGCTTGCGCGCTCGCGTGAGTCCTTCGGGTGAGCCGATTCTGCTGCTCGACCAGGATCGCGGGCGGTGGGATCATCTGCTGATCGGCCGCGGTCTGGCGGCGCTCGAGTGCGCCGAAGCCCTGGGCGGCGCGTCCGGTCCCTACACGCTCCAGGCGGCGATCGCTGCCTGCCACGCGCGGGCCCGCACCGCCGCCGAGACCGATTGGACGCGCATCGTGGCACTCTACGACGCGCTGGCCCAGCTGATGCCTTCGCCGGTCGTTGAGTTAAATCGGGCGGTGGCGTTG